>SESF01028969.1_pt1 | contig 15733 bp, 14 predicted proteins | sample 3171521 | NCBI WGS metagenome assembly SESF01 (sample SAMN10866945, study PRJNA518727) | freshwater metagenome | biome: subpolar coniferous forest; feature: holomictic lake; material: water; isolation source: holomictic Lake 227, 6 m and 8 m depth | place: Canada: near Kenora, Ontario | collected...
CGGACCGGGTCTGGCGGCGGCTTGATCTCGCCGAAACGCAGTTCCCTGCCAAGCAGGCGCACCACCGTTGGCCACGGGAGCAACCGAGCACATTCATCATTCGGCTTGCACCCTCCAGCATACTCCCAAGGCCGGTTCAACTCCTCTTCGGAGACGAAGATATCCAGACGATCGAAACGTACATATTGTAGCTGCTTCGAATTCCGAATTGCCCGAACTATACAGGTCGGTCCTTCATCCACAAGGACCGAGACGAGAGTTCCTAGAGAAGCCGGTTTGCAGTACTGCCCCCACCGCACGTAGGCCTCGGGAATTACATACTTTGCTGGTGCGACAGCGTCCTGCTGCCACGCTATCTCTAAAGTGGGCTTTGGAAACGTATCGGGCCCTTGGAACAGGGCTTCAAATGCTTCGGCGCATTCAGTCCTCACATCGTCCTCAGTAAAGTGCTTATTGGGGCCCAAAGGGCTCTGAGGACCCGTTGGCGTTTGAGTCTCATTGAGCGTGCCGAGTGCAGCAGTTAACCAAGCGGTCAGCGCAGACGATAATCTTTCCAAACCCAGCGCCCTGCTTCGCATTTCACATGAAAGGACGAGGGCTAGGAGGTGATGTGGGGATCCCCTTTCCGCCAAGATATTAACGAGTGGCAAATCAGCGATACGTGTTTTGCCAACAACCTCGGGTATTTCGTCCGCAATCTGCACAAAAGCCGCCAACACAAAGCCCTCATCGAGAAGCGGAGCGCCAGTCGTTCGCAGCAGGGTTTTGAGTTCGTTCACTTTGTGTGCTCCAAAGCGCTCGTGAAGCGCAATTGAGGTGTTGACCTTGGGACCCAGAATCTTTTGCAGATCCGCGCCGAACTTCAGATAAAGTTGTGCTCGGTCGATAAACTTGGACAGATAACGGCGAGGGCGCAGCCGCTCTAGCCGTTCGCAATGTTGGCGCACGAGTTCGCTATCACCATCCTTTGGCTGAAATTCAGGCCAGTCTTTGTCGAACCCACAGGCCTCTGTTGGATGTCCATCGCGAATAGGCCGAGTTGCTTGGTAGACGAAAAGAGGCTTGCCACGATATGCGGCGAGGAAGGCTTCCCAATGGGTATAGGAGACCTTGAGATTCTCAAAGTCGCCGACCCCCTTCATTTTTTGAATGAACGATTGCTCGCTCCCCAGAAAGGAAGCTACAGCGTTGGGGTCCGCGATCGCTCCCGCACCTTCGCCAATGACGTGGACTACCGCATCACACCCGCAAATGTAGGCATCCAACTTCTGTATTGTATCTTCAGGGACCTGACAGAAGTCCTCTTGGGTTTTCACCTCGCAGTCGTCGACTCCGCGAAAATGCTTCGCGATCTCAATGCGACAAGCGCCAAACTCCGCCGTGACACACGATATAAAAATGCGAGGCATTGCTTCAGACCTTTAAGCGCAGACGGTCAGAACAAGAGCCGTCTTGGCCAAGATTTTACTTGAACTGAGCGTTGCTGGCGAGGTTTCTCTTCTTGCAAGCTTGGTGGCGCCAAGGCCAAGCCAGTCGGGCAAGCGCTGGCCATTCCGCGGGAGCATTCCCACCAGCGGGTTGCGCACAGCTTCGCCGGCCTCATCCAAGGCATCTATCACGATCAGATACCCTTCCCGCATCATTTCCCCGAAGGCGGGGAAGATAAGGACGCGAATGACGCGGTCTTTCCCAGAAAGCCCCTGCGACTCAGACTCGTCCCCTGCAGGCATGCCTGTTTTTAACGCAGTTGAGCCAGCTTCTGCAAGCAGCAACGCGGGCGGCTATAGCCACAGGGCTCAGTTACTCATTGGGGAATTATGCAGCCGTGGGCCGGCGGGGAGGTATCTGGTAGGCGTGCACCGGAACCGACGGAAAGCGTGAGTTGCGGCGAGCCCGCACCCAGCGGATAAGATTCCGCCAAAGGCCCCGGGGAGCCGGCTGAGTTGAAATATCCATAAGACTGCCGACCGGGCCGCTGACTTTGGGCCTCGCATAGGGGCTGAATTGGCTTTCGTGCCGCTCGTTGTCTATCACCCGCCCGTGCCTGGCGACACTGATGAGCAGCCCCAGACAGGTGAACATGCAGACGAGGTTCGAGCCGCCGTAACTGACAAACGGGAGAGCGATGCCTTTATTCGGCAGAGTGCTGGTTACGACGCCGATATTGATGAAGGCCTGCAGGCCAATCAGAACGGTGATGCCGGACGCCAGCAACTGTCCGAAGGGATCCGAAACCCGCCAGGCGATGCGGGTGCCGCAAAGCAAGATGAGCACGAACAGCGACACCACCAGCACCACACCGAGAAACCCCGCTTCCTCGCCAAGCAGCGACAGAACAAAATCAGTCTGCTGCTCGGGGACGAAGCCGTTCTTGTGGCTGCCTTCGCCGAAAAAGGTGCCGAACCAACCACCACTGCCCAATGAGAGCAGAGAATGCCATCCCTGCCAGCCAACGCCGTCTTTGTATTGCTCAGGGTCGCGAAAGGCCAGGAAACGTTCCATCCGGAGGGGATTCTTGAGCAGGAGCAAGGCAAACAACTCGGCACCGGCAATGCTAGCGGAAAGAAGATAGCCCCAGTGAGTGCCGGCGACACTCAGCATGGCGAGGGACACGGCGGCAATCAAAGCGGCGGTGCCCCAGTCCGGCTCCCGGAACACCAGCACGACAATCATGCCTGCCATTACGCCGGGATAAATGAAACCGGCATTTCGCTCCTGCATGCGACTTTGGCGGGTGGCCCCATAATCGGCCAGGAAGATGATGAGAGCGAGTTTTGCGAATTCGGACGGCTGGCCGAAGAACAGCCAGCGGACCGCGCCGTTCCTGGCCACGCCGATGCCCGGCACGAGAACGGCAACCAGCAGGATGCCAGCGAGCCCGAGCAGGCATTTCGAAAGGTGAAACTTCCGCAGCCACGCGTAGTCGGCCAGACAGGCGAAAGCGCAGCAGATGCCGCCGATCGCGCTCCAGCAAAGGTGCAGCCAAAGCCGATCCAGCCGGGGCTGATAGGTCGTCGTGCTAAAGAGCGTCACCGTCCCCAGCAAGAGGAGGAGCGCCACTGATAACAGCAGGATTGCAGTCAGCTTTCTCATGGTCTCGAAGCGCTGGCAAACGTTTGCCTCGCAACCGGCGCTTTGCGGGACGATCCCCCCACCACGAGCCTAACCGGTCGAGCTGCCGGAGGCGCTGGTTGGACCGCCAGATTTCCGGCTGGCGCCCGCTCCACTTTGTCGGGAGGAATCGACAGGCAGGTCGCGATTTGCTCGGCAATCGTGCGGAATACCGGGGCAACCACCTTTCCGCCGTAGTAGCCGTTCTCAGGTTCGTCCAGGGCGACCGCGATGACTACTTGAGGAGCGTCGGCGGGGAAGAAGCCGATAACCGAAGAGTAATAGCGGCCAGGTATGAAACCCTGGGCGTTCGATTTTTGCGCCGTGCCGGTCTTCGTTGCGGTGGTGTAGCGATCCAAAGCGGCAAGAGTGCCCGTGCCACCCGGCGCCACGACCGCCTTCATAGCCTCCTTCACCTGCTGCGCTGTTTGGGGGCGCACGACGCTCCGAATGAATTGCGGTTGAAACTGTTGGAGCACGCGACCCTGCGGCGACTCGATGCGGCTGACGAGCAAGGGGCGCATGAGGCGGCCATCGTTCGCGATCACGCACACGGCAACGGCCATTTGAAGTTGGGAAACGCACACTCCCTGTCCAAACGCGGCCCGGGTCAACTTCATCGTGGTCCAGTCAGCGGGCGGCCCGATCCAGCCCGAGGTTTCGCCCCCGATGGGAATACCCGTGCATCTTCCGAAACCGAAGTTGGTGAGGTAGTAATAAAGCCGCTGGGAACCAAGCTCCAAGGCGGTCTTGGCAAGCGCGATGTTCGAGGACTTGGCGAATCCCTGCCGCAGGCTAAGCAGCCCGTGCGGCTCATGGTCGCGCACTAAGACATGATTGACGACGTAGCGCCCTTGTTCACAGTAAACCCCGCTATCCAGCGTCATCAATCCCAGGTCGAGCGCGGCGGCCAAAGTGATCACTTTAAGGGTGGAGCCAGGCTCGACGCGGTCACTGAATGCGGGGATGCGCCAGGTTTCAGCCGGAGATGCGCCCGGGTCTTGCGGATTGAAACTCGGCAAACCGGCCACGGCAAGGACCTCAAACGTGCGCGGGTTCATGACAATGGCCGAAGCGCCCCGGGCGCGATATTTGGTCACGGCTGCGGCCAGCGCGTCTTCGACGATATCTTGCAGGCGCAGGTCGATGGTAAGGACAATATTCGCCCCATCGGACGGCAGCTTGTATTGCGTCCGGTGCAGGGGCAGCTCGTTTCCGGCAGCGTCTTGGGCTGAAACGCACAGGCCATTCTCACCCGCCAGGACTTTGTTGAAAGCCCGCTCTACTCCGCAGACCCCTTCCAGGCCAAAACCATTCGTTGGGGGCGAGGCAAAGCCCACCACCTGGGAAGGAGTCTGTTCGTAGGGATAACGGCGGAGCTGGGTGTCCCGGGCGAACAGGAGTTTGTGGCGGAGCTTCTGGAGCTGGGCCTTCTCGGCTGGCGCAAGGAGGGGTTTACCGAAACCGAAGGACTCCAGGGCCAAGGCGCTGGAAAGCGCTTGCCAATCGGCGACCGGCACATTGCGCTTGAGCACAATGGCTTTATGGTTACCTGCGCCACCGTCGGTTGATCTCTGGACGGAAGCGCGCAAGCGGCCGGCCAGTTCGAATGGCGGGACGCCCAGCAGCGGGCCGCAGGTCTGAGCGATTTGGTCAACCCGATTCGAACACAGCGCCAGGTTTGCATAAATGATCTTCGTCGGAACCGAGTTCGCCAGGACTCGTCCGTTCCGGTCCAGGATCTTCCCCCGGCGGGCCTCGAGAATGCGCGTTGTCTCGGTGAATTGGCGGGCCTTGGCCTGCAACTCCACATGGCGAAGGATCTGAATTTCAAACAGGCGGTAATATAGCCAGCCAAACCCAACCACCATCACGAGGATGATGCCGGCCAAACGTTTATATTGAAAAGCTGAGAGCATAGGACATTCGCATTCGCCTTGACTGAGTCGCAACCCATTCAGCCCCGCGTCGGCACCTTCCGCGCCGTAGTCTTTGCGATGACCGGGCCGGCCTCGACGCGGCGAAAATCATCGGCGGCTTTCGCCGCTACGCAGTATTCGAGTGAGCGGTAGGCCTGGGTGACAGTAAGGAGTTCGACCTCCTTTTGCCGCAGTTGCCGGCAAAGCGCATTCTTTTGCCGGACATAGGCGATGTGCTGGATGCCAAAGCCGCAGCCGATGCCGGCGAGCGCAAGTATTATGACGATGAGCTTCAGAACCAAGGCTTCGACCTTCTCGGTCCGTCTAAGCAATTGAGGTGAGCCGGCCTCTGCCGACTGGCGAGCGTGCGTGGCCGGGGTAGAGCAGATGCTGGTGAACGAGCCAGATGCTGAACCATCCCCGGCTCGCAACGGAGTGCGAGCCCTACCAGCGGCGTGATATTCCCCAGCTTGCTGGAGGACATGCAGCGCCGGCTGAATTGGTTGGGTGCTAATCGGCTTCACGGAAACCAAAAAGGGCGAATGACCCGGTTTTGCCGGGCGAAAGGGGTTCTTTCTGAAACGGTGGAAAGTGGTTCCATCTCCCAAAAACAATAGGCAGTTCAGACTCATAGTTTTATCGATTCCAGGGCGGTTGCAATCAGTTGCGCATCGGGGTTGGCGAGCGTGGCGGCAAAGCGGGAAGGACTCCACACCTCGAACTTATTCAACCGCCCGACCAGCATGGCCTCGCTTTCAATCCCGAGGCTCTTGGCGGCTGCTTCCGGCAACGGGAGCCGGCCATAAGTGTCCACCGACCTCATCGAGGTGCTGGAGCCGATGAGCCTCTCGACCATCGCCGCCTGTTGGTCGGTCAGCGAAAGACCTTCCAGATTCTTCTGGAGCACTTCCCAGCGCGCCGGCGGCAGCACCAGCAGATACTCCGGTTTGGTTACCGGCCAGAGTAGCACGATGAAATCCATCGAAGAATGAGCCGGGCGCCACTCAACCGGAAGAATTACGCGCCCATGGTCCACGACACGAAGGTGCTGGCCAAAATACGGAATGGCTCCGTTATTGACCGCCGTCGCTCTGGTTTTAGCCGGTTTTGCCATGGTCTCCACTTCTCACCAATACTCACCATTCAACACCATTCCTCACAAAATGACAATAGAAATATGCTCGAAACTTATTCACAATGTTATTCACAATGGGGGAAATGTCCCATTCAAGCCGCGGACAAACCCACACTGTCCGTGGACCTGGCATCGCATCAACCCGGTTTGCCGCTCAGGTTATGTGGATTCTACACGATTGCCGAAGCCCAGAACTTTAGAGGTAGCTGGGGCTTGAGTGACGAAAACGACGTGGGCAGATATTGACCCCCTTTCGGCCAAGGCCTAGAATTACCGGCGCCATGACATCAAAACAAACCAAGACCGGAAAGGTTGTTTCGCCCACTCCAACAAACCTCAAAACTCAGGCACCTGCCGTGAGCGCCGCGGCGGGGGATGTTCGAATCCTCGTGCCCATAGATTTCTCCGAGCCGTCCATGGGAGCGCTGCGCGCGGCGGTGAATTTTACCCGGCTATATGGCGGGCGCGTTACGCTGTTTCATGTCCTCCAGCCACCCGCACTGCCCCGGCTTTGGCAGTATCCGCAGGTGATGAAACTGGGGATCATATCGGCGGAAGTGACCACTCAACTGACAGCGCTGGGACGCAAGCGCGTTGGTGCCGAGCATTTCGACAAAGCGCTGGTCCAGTGCGGCGAGCCTTTTGAGGAAATCGTCAAAGCCGCCCGCACGCTCAAAACGGATCTGATCATCATCGCCACGCGCGGCCAAACCGGGTTGAAGCGCTTGTTCCTGGGCAGCACAGCCGAACGGGTCATCCGCTATGCGCCCTGTGCCGTGCTGACGGTGAACGGGGAACAAAAGCCAGGCTGGCCCAACGCCAAACGCCAAGACGCCAGAGCCTGAACCGGCTCACCTGCTCCGGTTCCGCGACAGCGGTGCCGGTCCCCGAGAAGAACGACGGAATTGAGGCGCAGTGTCACCGCCTGGCAGCGGGTGATCACCGGCGGCTGCACATCCTGCTCGCTTTCGACGAGGATGGTCTGGATGTTCCCGCCCTTCGCGCCGATGGCGATGATGATCTCGTCGCGGCAGACACCGGGATCCCGGGTGGAATACTTAGAGAGGAAGGACAAAATGAGATGGCTGTCCTTGATACCGTCTGTAATCGATCTCCGCCAGTCGTCGCCGAACTTGATTTCGCTCTTATCGAACCAGACATCATGCCCGCGGTCTTCCAAGTCCGCCTTGATGCGCCGGCCCAGTTCTTCGTTGGCGTCGTGCCCATAGCTGAGGAAGATACGCATCGGCTTGACGAACTCCTCTGGTACGAATTCATGCTGACAGTCCTCGCAGATGTGCTGGTTCCGCTTCTTGCTGAACATCACGTTTGCGGACCTGCACTTCGGGCACTGGATTTCAGTCGGCATGCGCAAGGAATTCTATGCCTTCCTCAGCAGCCCGACCACCTGCTCGGCAAGCGCCGGGTCCTTGGCAGCGACAAAGGCAGTGCGTTTGGGATGTTTCGAGTCGCGGCGGAAGGCGGCAAAGATGTCATCAATGTCCAGGCACGTGGTGATCGGCTTGCCGGACAGGTCGAGGATGGTCAGGCCGGTCTTGAGGCCGATGTAAAATCCCGGCAGGATGTCGTAGGTGGCAAATCCTTTGGCGAATTCAATGGCCACATCGGCGTAGCCCGCCGCCACCTGGATGATGGTGTTGGAGCCCCAGGAGAGATTGACCCGGCCATCGGCCTCCCGGATGGCATTCATCAGGGCGGTTTGCTCCGACAATGCCCGGTACCGGTCCACCTTGGTGGTCAACACGTTCACCCGCGCTCCCGCCAGGCTGGACCTGGGGTTCGCGCCGCCATCCAACCGAAACCACGAATGCGTGATGAAATCCAGGCACTCCGCGTAGCCGCCTTTCGTTGCCCAGTAAATCCGGTCCAGGAAGATGTCACCGGCCACAGCCGCGATGACTTCATTGCTCCGCCGGTCATACACCGCCATCAGCGACCAACCGCCCTGGAGGGCCTCGACAAACTCCGTGCCGTCAATCGGGTCAATAAAGACCACCAGGTCCGCCTCGGATTCCAGGGCGCCCTCGGGGAAGGTTCTGATTCCCAGCTCCTCGGAGAACACCGTGTACGCCTTGATCTCCGGGAGTTTGGCGAACTTGTATTGGAGCGCACCGAGGATGAGGTCTTCGGCCTCCTGATCAATCGCCTTGGTCCGGTTCTGCTCTGACTTCTCCACCTGCTGATGCTGCACGCAACGTCGCAGGTAAGGAAGGTTCTCCTCCCGCATCCGGCTCCGGACATGGTCCATCGCCTGCATGATGATCTGCCGGCAGTAACGCAATACCAGGTGGTCCAAGGACAATTCGCTCATACGCTTGTCAACGGTGTTTCTCGCCCTCGCCGACAAACCTTCTTGCCGGCGGCGCGCAGCAGTTCGGGAATGTGCAGGACGGCGTCACGGTCATATTCGCGCACATTGTCCTTCAGGTCATCCCAGGGCACGAGGTTCGGGTTCTCCCGGCGCAGGATGCTTTTCTCTTTGGCAAAGGTCCAATTCGCAATCAGACGCTCAGCTACCCAGCGGGCGTGCTCCATCCGGGCCAGCAGCTCCAGCTCCTCAGCCGAGAATTTCTCGACGGCAAGCCGGTCGGTATCGACCGGGACGACTTCGCAGCCGATAGCCCGGAGCTTGAACACGAGATGGGCCGCCTGCTGGCGGTTGGATTCGCGCAGATCCTCGCTCAACATGTCCCAGTCGCGAAGCTCCGGCCTTGCCTTGGCTTTCTCCAGGCCACCGGGTTTCTCGGCTGCCCGGCGCAGTGAAAGCTCCACGTAGGCACGGTGAACCTCCCGCGCTGACCTCTCAACGGACTCAGTCCCGGGGTCCGCCAAACAACCAAATCGTTCTTCCATGCCAAACGGCCGGAGGCGAGCCAGGGCTCTTCGCGCTTGGAGATCCTCCTCGGTGGGATTCCCGCTTCGACCGCCGGTGGCAGAATGCTCCGCCGGTGAGCTTTCCCGGAGTTGACTCAGCAAATGAGCCAGACCTGTCTGCCGGGAGAGCCGCACCGCAATGCGGACATCGTTCGGCTCGAACAGCGGCAGCAGACGCAAGGCGAGCTCCAGCGAAAGCGTTTCGTCACCGAAGCAGAAGGCGATGCTGGTCAGCGCACCGGTTTCGGCGCACCAGCCATCAACGAGCCGCCGCGCCTGGGGCGACGCCGCCTCAAGCTGGTGAAACTGTAAATCCGCCACCGTTTCGATCTGCGGATGCCGGAACAGCAGATCCGCACGATGGGTCTCAGCCCGGCCGTCAAGGACGGAGATGCGCAGACGTTTGCCATTGGCAAACACCCCCAACTGCGCGGCGCGCATCGCCAGCGCCCGGCCCATTCTGCCAAACCCAAGGATCACCAGGTGCACGGCACGACTATCCCGGGGCCCGATGCCCTCATGGTCCAGGGGCAGGCCGTAAAGGAGCAAGTCCAAGGCCTCCGGATCGAAGGCATCCACGAAGTGCAGCTTCATTAAGCCGGTATCGGAATGCGCGCGGATGGTATGTTCGAGCGCTTCGCGCAGCTCGGCGCGGCTGACGTGGATATTGCATTCCAAGGCACTTGTCGCCTTCATGGATCGCAAATGGCTGGCCTGGGCGGCTATCTCGCAGTTGGTGGCATCATCGGGGCAGACGGCGAAAAGCCTGGCGGCTTGGCCCACTCGAGCCTCGACCAGGGTTTCCTGACGGGTGGCGTCTCCGGCGAGCACCACCACCCCCAGTTCTTCACATTCTGCCAGCACCTCGGCGCGCGGGTTCTCGTCAATCGCGACCACCGCTCGCCTTCCTGCCGTCTTCCGTTCCCGGCACAAACGGCGGATTAGCTCACCACCCTTTTGGCCAAGGCCGCAGACGATCGTATGCCCCTCCAGCCGGCTCAGGGTATGGTGGCTGATTTCCTGCCGGAGAATTCGCCGCACAAACTCGACAAGACCGAGGAGCAGGGTCATGGGCGCCAGCCAGCGGGCGACTTCCAGCGTCAGGGGCACCGGCTCCTCAAAGTGGGGACTGTGCAGCATGAAAAGCTGGGCCGTGTGATACAACGCGTTACCATAACTAACCCCTTGCTCGGAGCGAGGTTGATATTGCACGTACCCAATTATCCCAAAAACAAGGGCCGTGATTGCGCATAGCGCCAACGTTCGGCGCAGCCAGTGGCGGCGCAGGGTCAGGAAGGGAGAAGAACTGTCTTCCGATGACCCGGGGTGTTGCAGGTTCATAGTCTATTGGAATCACCCGTCCCTTTGATGATCTGCTTCGCCGGCTTCGCCCGGTCCATCTTACGAAACTCGCGCTGGGCTGATTTAAGCTTCTTGCGCACGACACGGATGTCTTCCGCCGGCGGCAGCTCCTCCGGCTGGTTTCCGCTGATCTCCTGCATGGTCTGGCGCACGCGACGGCCCACTTCCTCGGCCGTGCGCTCGAGCGCTTGCTGGCCGCGCCGGCTCTCTTTCCGAATCTTGGCCTCCGTTTGCGTGATGCGGAAAAGGTTGGCGGCCAGTTCCTCCTTACCCATGAAATCCAGCGGCGTGCGCGAGTCGGGCACGCCCTTGAGCTGACGGAGCCGCGCCAGGTCCATGTTGTAGAGCCCGCGATAGCCGGCGTTCTGGAAGATCGCAAAGTCCAGCAGGCCCGCGTCCTGCGCGACACCGGAGAGACTCCGTTCCCGATCCGAAAGGTCGGCGCGCAAGCCGACCCGTTCCGCATTCTCGCCGCGTTCGAGGTATTGGCGGCACGCCTCGGCGAAAGTCACGAAATAGGCTTGTGCCTGGGCCACGCGCGGGTTGTTCACATTCCCGTTCATGGCGGCCAGGTAGCAGGCAAAGCGGGACAGCCGGAAATCCAATTGCTCGTGCCCATCCACCACCCGGCGCTCCTGCACGAAGTTCTCGACCAGCGGCACTCCCAGGGCGTCGCACGCGATCATCGCCTTGTTGATCGGCTTGCGGAAGGCGTCAAGGCTTTCGCAGCCCATCAGCCGGGCCATGTCCGAAGCCCACCAGAATTTGAACCCCTCCTGCTGTGCCAGCGATTCAAAGCCATGCCCATTCGGTTCGAGGTGGAAGAGATTCTCGGCAGAAGAGTCGCCCGGACGCTGCGGAATTGGAGTAGTCATGTGGTAAATGCAGAGCGGGGCGCACGGTTTTCCCATCGAGACTTGACCCTGCTCAGGGTGGACCCAGAGCTTGCCACCCTCGGTCAGAGTCGGTTGGCACTTCGGGCAGAGGACGGGGGGCGAGGGGGCGGGATTTCACGGATTGGTGAATGCAATCTTGAAATCCGTTAGCCTCATGATGCGTGGGTAGCGGAGTATGGCGCTGCGGTCATAATTCTGCCAGACCTTGCGCTGGTCGTGGTCGTCCGGCATTTCGTGGAAGGGTTTGAGGCAAGGGTGCTTAAGGTTGGCCTTGTCTTTCTCGAAGGGGACGATGGGCCGATCGGGATCATCGGGCCTGATCTTGAAGCCGTAGGTCCATCCGTTTTCCTCGTGGAATTCGACCCAAAGGCGGTGTTCCTCCTCAGCGAGAAGTTCGACGTGCTTCTCGATGTGGTTGAAAACGGGTTGTTCCTCAGCCGTGTGCGCACCAGCCAGAATAGTGTTAATGGCGAGCGGATCGTTCAGGTCCACCTTTGGCTCAGGTGAGTGGCGGGGAACGAGTCGCAGGCCGACAAGATCGAGGATATGGGGGATGCGCAGAGCGGCTGCCCGGTTGCTCTGTTGGAGAAAGGCATCGTCGAGAGCCTTGAACGCTTTGTTCCACGCGCCAGGGTTATCGTGGTTATAGCCCTCATTGATTGCGTTGGCGAGGGCGTCGATGGCTTGGGGAGTGAGAAGGCGCTGCGTCTCCTGATAGATGCGATCGAAGACCTCGACCGAGTCAAGGTGCTGGGCGAGAACCTGTGGGGGCGGCAGGTGGGCGCGGCGGAAGGGAGTCCGGGAGACGGCGAGGTGTTTGGTAATCTTCTCCATGCTGCGGACACCGTAGCAATACCGGGGAACGTGGAGGAAAGCACGGAGGAGATCGCGGTCGATCGGGAGGTTATCCTTGGGCTTTTTCGCACCGAGGAATTGCCGGAGGATGATAGCGCGGCGGACGGGGAAAGTGATGTCGTGAAGATCGGGGGTGGCCCAAATACGGGAGGTCCAGTCGTAATGCATGCGCTGGTTGGGGCCGAGGACATCAATGTGAGCGTCGAGGCGGGAGAGGAAGTCGGGGCCTTTCTTGCCACGGAATTCGGCGTTGGCGGCTCGATCGGCATCAACCCGTTTGGGGTTGCGCTGATAAAACTCCACGAGCTGGGCAGAAGGCGAGCCGGGGGCCGGGCGCGGGCCGGCAGGAGCATCCGCGACAGGGCCTGATTCGCTCGGAAGATAGGCAGTCTGCCAGCCTTCGGGCATTGGAGCGGGGCCGAAACGCTCGAAGTCCCAACTGGTGGCGCCGGCAAAGACGAAGATGCATTTGCCAATGGCGTGGGTATGGCCATTTTCCTGAAAAGAGCCGTCCTGCATGGGAGCCAGGAGGTATTGCAGCCACATGTAGTCACGGGCGTCGAACTCATCCCAAAAAACGATGGGGGTAAGGCCCTTGATGGCTTTGTCGCGAACTTGGTGGAAGGCACCGAAAAGAGCCTGAGGGGTATCGAACTGTGAGAGATTGAATGTCAGGATGGGAACCTCTTCTCCGAGGATTTGGCGAGCGATCTGCTCGATGCCGAAGGACTTCCCGGCTCCGGGGGGACCGAAGGCGGCGATGGAAAGGGGTTGTTTGGGTTGTTTTTCGCGTTCGTAGCGCTGGATCAATTGCGTCAGGCTGCGCAGGGTTTCGATCTCCTGGTGATCCACGCTGAGCATAGCGCCGAAATGCGCGTGCGGAATTTGATGGAGGGAGGAGAGGCCGTAGAGGGCGACACGGTGCGCGAGGCCGTAGAGCGGGAGGTTTGGCTGGTCTGCTGGGTTCTCCGCGAGGGCAGCGAGCGTCCAAGTGGCAGCATGGGCGGCGCCAATGCTCCCGCACGGGCCGGCAACGATCTGAAAGTCCTGGGGAGCAAGTCTCTTAAGGGTCGCTTCAACGATGGCTGAGTTGGCGGGCATTGGATCGAGGAGCTTGGCGAGTTCGGCCAACGGCGGGCCCGGCTTGGCGGCGGAGACGGGTCCGTGTCCAAGCAGCCGGAGCTGGCGGGAGGCAGCGAGGCCGCGCCGGATAGCGGCGTTGAGGTCGGACGGGGTGAGTCTTGGTGCCTGGGCGGCGGCAAGGGCGATAGCAGCAGTGAAGCAATTCAGATGGCCGTACGTGGCGCGATCGTCGGCCAAGCGGGTCTTCCAACCGCCTTCCGGCAGGGTGGGGTCATAGACCAGTGTGGCCCGTTGCTGGGCAGGGGCGTCCGGTTGCTCAGCCTTACAGGAATCGCCGAACCAGATAGCGCCAACGCTGCCGAAATTAACGATCAGCCGGTGAGGAAAGCGCAAGAGTGGCTGGAAGATTGGATTGTGGTTCAGTTCGGCGCAGAGTTCGGTAAGGGTGCGTTCCCAACTGAACCCGCGGCTTATGGCAGCACCGGCGCGGCGCAGCTCATCGGCGGAAACGATAACGATGAGGTTGTTCCGGCAGCTTGGATTGGGGCCGCCAATGAGGGCACGCCAGAGATCCCCTTGCGCAATGGGATTGGCCATTTTGTGGATGATCCAGTCCGGTTGCGGTTCCTCAAGCAAGACCCCGATCGGCCATGAACTCTTGGCCGGCAGGGCCCGAAAGGCGAGCCCGGCGTCGTCGATGACAAGCACTGCGTGACGCTCTGCGGCGGCAGCGGACCTAGACAGCACCCCCGACCGGCTGATACCCAAGGCGTAACCGAGCGATTGGCTGACTCGCCAGACCTTGGCGGGCTTGGCATCCTTTGCAGCATCCTCGTGGTCCTTCTTGGTTCCGCCTTCGCAGGCGATCCAGAGCGCGTGAACCGGCTGCAGGACGTCGAGGGAAGATGGATCTTCGAGCCCCCAAACGGTGGCACTGCGTTGAACCTCGGCAATCAATTCATACAGACCCTTGGCACCACCGGGCCGATCGGAAAAGTGCGGAGCGATCTTTCCTGGCTGGGCCGGAAATTCGCGGTCCCCTTGATAGACAAAGATGTCCCGAACGACATCGCCGGTGACGAGGATAGATGCAGTGGAGGGTTGCCCGACGGAGTCGCTGGGTGGGTGGTCTAATTCAGTCGGCATGATTGTGTCAGGTTTGTGGTGTAAGGAGGCGGTAACCAAGCTTGAGAATGGCCTTCAGGGTACCCAAGGCGGCGATGCGATCGTATTCCTTCTCGCTCTCCGGCAACTGGTCGTACGGCACCAGGCAGGGATGAAGTTTCTTCGCGTCATCGCGCTGCGGGCCATACGACCACCCCTGCCCCAGACGCTGGCTTGCCCAAAGATCGTGGCTGTTCTCAGCCAGGCGTTCGGTCAGCAGCACCAGTTCCGGCGACAGCTCCACTCCGGCCGTTTCAATGGGTTTCGGTTTGTAACTCATGTTCACAATGATAGCAATTTGCCCCCCGCGTAAAATGCAGCGTTCTCGATGATGTCGCCCCATGCATATTGAGCCGTCAGCTTGTGTTGAATGCCGGGCGGCGAGCATCCGTGCGCACGCCTTCATCATCGCGGAGGAAGCCCGTCTTCTGGGCAATCAGTAAATGGCACTCCTGGCGAGGTGAGTCGGCCAGCAGTCGGATTTCCTCCACAGTCAGGCAGCAGCACCACACAATGTGGTCAAAAGAAGCATCCTGGTGGCAGCTTTCATGCAGCAGGTAATACCAGTGCTGTCCGCAGTGGCAGCACCGGCGGATGGATTCGGTTTCGTGAGAGGACCAGCGGAAGCGGATTACGGTTTCGAGCAGTGGCTCTTTGCAGCAATCCAAGTATTCCAGTTTCTCCGGCATAAACGCTGGCTCCGAGAATTTCAGAGGCCACCCTCCTTTGCAATAGCGAATTGCAGGGAATTTCGCCATCTGCTGTTTCTCGTATTCTGATTGTGAGCAGGCGCCGAGGCGAATTCCCTCTGCCAGAACTCGGTTTGTCCAGTGATTATGTCACCTAAAGCAACGAAAGGCGTTGCCGGCCTGCTGTGCGTGACGGTGCTGGCGCTGCTGACGTTCGGCTTCATGATGCTGGCCAGCACCAGCTCGTCCGCCGCTTACCCTGGTGACTCTTTCCCTGCCTGCCTGAAGCCCACACGGATTTCATCTTCCCGATTATCGAACCGCATCCCGAACAAAGTCATGCCCCTGCCCTTTGGAGACGTCCCGAGAGCGGTCCCCTGCCGAGGGATAGTCACACTATGGTACCCCCGTAGTACCTCCGTAGTACCTCCGTTGTACGTCCGTATTACCTCCGATTGGCTAACGGAGGTAGAACCGAGGTGTAACGGAGGTACTACGGAGGTACTACGGAGGTATCAGCGGGATGGGCTGGTGAGAGTGGCGGGGGGCGAGGGGCGAGAGCAGGGCTGCTCTAAAGTCGGCACGGGCCATTCCAAACCCGAGACCCGAAGACCGAAGGCCGAA
>SESF01012635.1_pt1 | contig 15726 bp, 7 predicted proteins | sample 3171521 | NCBI WGS metagenome assembly SESF01 (sample SAMN10866945, study PRJNA518727) | freshwater metagenome | biome: subpolar coniferous forest; feature: holomictic lake; material: water; isolation source: holomictic Lake 227, 6 m and 8 m depth | place: Canada: near Kenora, Ontario | collected...
CCTCTACGCGGCGATCGGGGAGACCTTCGCCCAGACTGCCGGCGTCGTGAACCTCGGCGTCGATGGCATCATGCTGCTCGCGGCCTTCGGGGCCTTCTTTGTAACCCTCATGACGGGCAACCTCTGGCTGGGCCTCCTGGCCGCAGCCGCCATCGGCCTCGCGATGGGACTGATCATGGCCCTCATAAGCGTCACGCTGAAGGCGGAGCAGGGCGTCAGCGGCATCGGCCTCTACATGTTCGGCCTCGGCATGTCGAGCCTCCTGTTCAAGGTACTCGTGGGCACGGTCAAGACCGTGCAGGGCTTCCAGCCAGTTTCCATCCCCATCCTCTCGGCCATCCCCTTCATCGGACCGATCCTGTTCAACAATTCAGTGCTGGTCTACGGCGCCTTCCTCCTCGTCCCCCTCGCCTGGGTCGTCCTTGAAAAAACGAACCTTGGCCTCAAGTTCAAGGCAGTAGGACAGAACCCGGCGGCAGCTGACTCCCTGGGCATCAACGTGGTAGCCATCCGCTATCTGGCGGTCTGCATCGGGGCGATCCTGGCGGGTATAGCAGGTGCCTCCCTCTCGATCTCCCTCCTCAACCTCTTCCAGGACGACCTTACCGCGGGCCAGGGTTTCATCGCGGTGGCCCTGGTCTACTTCGGAGGCTGGAGCCCCATCGGCGTGCTCGGGGGAGCCCTTCTGTTCAGCGCCGTGAACTCCATCCAGCTCTGGATGCAGGTGCTCGGGGTGAACCTGCCCGCAAGCGTGGCAGTCATGCTACCCTATATCCTGACCATCGTTGCGCTCATGATGACGGCCAACCGCGCCCGCCAGCCGGCTGCCCTCAACAAGCCCTTCGACCGGTCGGAGAACTGAGGCTCATCACTCGTAATTGCTTGTATCGAGCGGACATCGCGGCGCAGGGGCGCGGCGGTGGACCGCATCAGGTTTTGTACCCGGACAGGGGAAGGAGATCAGGATGAATGTGAGAAGAATCGCGATCGCCGTGGCGTTGATCGCCACCACCGTGCTGGGAGTCGCAGCCGCGCCTCTCCGCATCGCCGTCATCATGCCGAGCGCGACTACGGACATGGCCTTCAGCCAGTCGATGTGGGGCGCCCTTTTGACGGTCCAGAAGGAGATGGGTGGCGAGAGCGCCCTCGTCCTCAAGTACACGGACAACATGTTCAAGGTGCCGGACGCGGCGGCGGCCCTCCGCGACTATGCGGGCCAGGGCTTTGACATTGTCATCGCCCACGGCTCCCAGTACGGCTCCTCCGTCCAGGACGTCGCACCCGATTTCCCCGAGACGACCTTCGCCTGGGGAACGGACGTGAACACCTTCGGCCTGGCCAACGTCTACGCCTATACCGCGGCTGCGGAACAGGGCGGCTACATCAACGGCGTCATCGCCGCCATGCTCACCAAGTCGAAGAAGGTCGGCGTGACCGGCCCCATCGAAGTTGGAGATGCGAAGACCTACATCGACGGTTTCGTGCAGGGCGTCCAGTCAGTTTCCAAGGACATCGCCGTCGCCAAGACCTGGACGGGTTCCTTCTCCGACGTTGCCCTCATGACAACAGCCGCCAAGACCCACATCGCCAGCGGCGCGGACATCCTGACCGGTTCCTCGCAGTCTGTCGTTGGATCCATCGGTGCTGCCAAGGACAATGGCAAGGTCCTCTGGTTCGGCACCCAGGCCGACCAGGCTTCCCTCGCGCCCAAGCTCGTCGTCGCCTCGCAGGTCTACGACTGGACCGGCATGCTCCGTGAGATCATCGCCCAGCACCAGAAGGGCACCTTCGGTGGAAAGACCTACATCCTCGAACTCGCCGGAGGCGGCCTCAAGATCGCCTTCAACTCAGGCTACGCCCTTCCCGCCAACGTGAAGAAGGCCGCAGACACGGCCATCACCGGCATTACCAAGGGCACGATCAAGGTCCAGCCCTAAGGTACGGGGGACACGGGAACGCAAAGACGCGGGCAAGCGGAGAAGGGAAGCCGCACCGGGTGGTCCTGGAGGACAAGAGCAATTGGTATCTTGTTTCCAGGATCGCCATCCGGCCCATCCCCGCTTCCGGCCTTTCCAGGCATCCACCCCGCGCGTCCGCGTCCCCATGGTTGAAATCTTCATATTTCCCTGAATCCAGGAGAAGCCAATGACCGCGACAAGGGAAGCAACGAGGCCGAAGACCGGGCGCGTGGAGATGGTGGACATCGTGAAGCGCTTTCCCGGTGTCCTGGCGAATTCCGGAGTCAGCTTCGACGTCGTTCCGGGAGAGGTCCACGCCCTCTTGGGCGAGAATGGCGCCGGCAAGAGCACCCTCATGCGCCAGCTCTACGGCATGTACCGGCCCGATTCGGGACAGATCATCGTAGATGGTACGGTCAGGAACTTCCGCTCGCCCGCCGACGCGATCGCCGCCGGCATCGGCATGATCCACCAGCATTTCATGCTGGTGCCGACCATGACGGTGGCGCAGAACGTCGCCCTCGGCCTGCCCTCCGGACGGGGACCCTTCACGGACACCAGGGGCGTCTCGAAGGAAGTCACGCGACTGGGCAATGAATACGGGCTCAAGGTCGATCCCGACGCCTTCGTCTGGCAGCTCTCGGTCGGAGAGCAGCAGCGCGTCGAGATCATCAAGGCCCTCTATCGGGGTGCGGGGCTCATCATCCTCGACGAGCCGACGGCGGTCCTCACGCCGCAGGAGGTCGAGGATCTCTTCGCCACCTTCCGGACGATGCTGACCGAGGGTCACTCCCTCATTTTCATCTCCCACAAGCTCTACGAGGTGAAGGCCATCAGCGACCGTGTAACCGTGCTGCGCGACGGACAGGTCGTTGGTTCGGGCAGGACCTGTGACCTTTCGCAGCAGGACCTTGTGCACATGATGGTCGGGCGCGAGGTCAAGGATCCCGATCCGAGGCCGCACACGCCCGGACCCGAGCTTGTGAAGATGCAGGGGCTCAAGGCAATGGGAGACAGGGGTCTCGAAGCCCTCCGCGGCATCGACCTCGGCATCAGGTCGGGGGAAATCCTCGGCCTCGCCGGCGTCTCCGGCAACGGGCAGAAGGAACTCGCCGAATGCCTCGCCGGCATGCGCAGGCTCACGGCGGGCAGGCTTCTCGTCGAGGGCCAGGACATGACGAACGCCACCGTGAACGAGCGCTTCGACAAGGGCATGGCCTTCATTCCCGAGGAGCGCATGCGCGACGGAGCCATCCGTGAATTCACCGTCGGGGAAAATGTCTTCCTCCACGACCACATGTCCAAACGCTTCCGCCGCTGGATCTTCCTCGCCTTCGACCGGATGCGCGAGCATGCCCTGTCCTTGGTCGAACTGTTTTCCGTCAAGACGCCGAGCCTCGAGGTACCGATCAAGAACCTCTCGGGTGGCAACATCCAGAAGCTCATCATGGCCCGCGAACTGTCGCGCGATCCATTCTTCCTGGTGGCTGCCCAGCCCACGCGGGGTGTGGACATCGGAGCCTCGGAATATATCCACGACAGCCTCCTGGCGCAGCGCGAGAAGGGCATGGCCATCCTCCTGATCTCGGAGGACCTCGACGAGCTCCGCGGCCTCTCCGACCGGATCGCAGTCATGTATGAGGGCGGCATCATCGGCATCGTCGACCGCGGCAGTTCCACCGTGGAAGAACTCGGTTTCATGATGGCAGGCGTTACCCTCGAACAGATGCGAAAGGATGGCGCTTCGACCGGGAAAGCCTGCCCATGATCACCTTCACCCTCAACGGCAGGACCGCCGAGGCGCCTGAGGGAGGCAAGCTCCTCGAGTGGCTGCGCCTTGGCGCCCGGATCACGAGCGCCAAGAACGCCTGCGGCGAGGGCATCTGCGGTGCCTGCACGGTACTCGTGGACGGCATGCCCTTCTCCGCCTGTATTGTACCAATTGAAAAGGTCGCCGGAAAGTCGGTGCTGACTGTCGAGGGGATCGGGGCCTCCGAAATGGCCATCTACGAGCGTGCCTTCTCCGAGGCCGGAGCCGTCCAGTGCGGCTACTGCACGCCCGGCATGGTGCTCTCCGCCAAGGCCCTCCTGGACAGGAACCCCCAGCCCCTCGAAAAGGAGATCCGCACGGCTCTCAGGCGCAACCTCTGCCGCTGCACGGGCTACGCCAAGATCGTCGAGGCTGTCGGCCGCGCGGCCGCGCTGCGGAGGGGCGCCGCTGCGGGCAGCCCAGCGGGCACGGCGGCCCAGGGGCAATCCGCTGCCCTGGGCTCGAGCCTCCGTCGCGTTGATGCAGCCATCAAGACACGGGGCCAGGCCGAATTCGTCGATGACCTGTCGGTGCCTGGCATGCTCCACGCGGCAGTGCTCAGGGCGGCCCACCCCCGCGCGCGCCTTGTATCCCTCGACCTTTCAGCCGCGCAGGCCCTCCCCGGTGTCATCTCCGTGGCCGCAGCCGGCGACATCCCCGGCGAGCGCCTTATCGGCCACATCATCGACGACTGGCCGACCTTCATCGCGGTCGGAGAGGAAACGCGCTATGTCGGCGACGCCATTGCCCTGGTCGCCGCAGAGACCAGCACAATTGCACGAACCGCGCTGGGTCTCATCGAAGCAGGGTATGAGGTCCTGGAGCCGCTTTCAAGCCCTGAGGCCGCGCTGGCCGCCGGTGCCCCCCGACTCCATCCGAAGGGCAACATCCTGTCAGACATCGTACTGGATCTCGGGAACGCTGGAGCGGCCCTGGCGGCTTCTGCGCACGTAGTCAGGCGCAGCTACGAGACAGGCTTCACAGACCATGCATTCCTGGAGACCGAGAGCGCCCTCGCCTTCCCGCCCGACTCAGGCGGCATCGTCCTGGTGCGTACCGGCGAGCAGAATGTCTACGATGGCCGCCGCTACATCTCCCGTACCCTCGGCCTCCCCGAAGAGAAAGTACGTGTTGTGTCTGCCTATGTCGGGGGTGGCTTTGGAGGAAAAGAAGACCAGTCGGTCCAGCACCATGCTGCCCTCGCCGCCTGCCTTTCCGGCCGCCCGGTCAAGCTTACCCTCGAAAGGGCCGAATCGACCCGCGTCCACGTCAAGCGGCATCCGATGAAGATAGACCTCGAGGTCGGCTGCGACAGCCAGGGCAAGCTCCTTGGAGTCCGGGCCAAAGTCGTGGCCGACACCGGAGCCTACGCCTCGCTCGGAAGCCCCGTCCTCCACCGCGCGGTCACCCACCTCGCGGGTCCCTATGTCGTTCCCGATGTCTACATCGAGGGAGCGGCCGTCTACACCAACAATCCGCCGGCAGGCGCCTTCCGCGGCTTTGGTGTGCCCCAGACAAACTTCGCCTTCGAGAGCGCCTTGAACGAATTGGCCTCAATTGTGGGCATATCCGGCTGGGACATCCGCATGCTCAACGCCGCCCGACCGGGAGACATCCTCTCGAACGGGCAGATCGCCGGCCCGGATGTAGCCCTCGAGGAATGCCTCCTTGCAGTGAAGGAAGCATACGATTCGGCTCCAGGACGCGCGGGCATCGCCTGCGGCTTCAAGAACACGGGAATCGGCATGGGCCATCCGGATACGGGACGCTGCATCGTGGCCATCCTTTCGGACGGGATCGAGCTGCGCACGGGGGCGGCCTGCATGGGTCAGGGCCTTGCCACGGCGCTCACCCAGATAGCGGCACAGGTGCTGGGAGTCGGGCCAGAATGGATTGCGGTCCACATGCCCGACACCTCGGTCACCCCGGACGCGGGCACCTCGACAGCCTCGAGGCAGACCCTCATCACGGGGGAAGCCTGCAGGAGGGCCTGCGACCTGGCACGGGTCGCGTTGGGCGATGGAACAAGTACCAGGGATCATCACCCTGTTTCCCTGGACGCATTCCCCTACGCCGCACTTTCCGGAAGGGAGTTCTGCGCCGAGTTCGAGGCCCGGACCGACCACTTCCCCAGCGACAAGAAGAACCCGAAGCGACATGTCGCCTACAGCTATGCCTGCCATGTCGTCATCCTGGGCGAAGACGGCAGGCTCGAGCGCGTAGTGGCTGCCCACGATTCAGGCCTTATCGTGAACCCCCTGGCCTTCACCGGACAGGTGGAGGGCGGCGTGACGATGGGACTTGGCTACGCCCTCACCGAAAGCCTGCCCTTGAAGGATTGTGCGCCCCCTGCTCGATTCTCCCAATTAGGACTTCTGCGTGCCACCGACGTACCGCCCATCGAAACGGTGATGGTGCGCAGGGGTGGCAGCGGCAGCGCCATCGACGGTGGCACGAGCGCCTCAGGCTTCGGCGCCAAGGGCATCGGGGAGATATCCTCGATACCGACGGCAGCGGCAGTCGCCGCTGCCTACACCGCGAGGGACGGGATCTGGAGGACGAGACTGCCGCTTGAAGGGACGCCCTACAGGAAATAGCTACAAGGAAAGCGCGAGTTCCGTAGCCTGCCTGATGGCCCGCTTGGCGTCTAGTTCGGCTGCGACATCAGCGCCTCCGACGACGTGGACATCGAGGCCCGCGGCCTGTAGGCCGGACAGGAGTTCGCGCTGCGGTTCCTGTCCTGCACAGACAACCACCGTATCGACCGCGAGCACCCTGGCTTCGCCCTTGTGAACAAGGTGAAGTCCCTCGTCATCAATCTTCTCATAACTGACAGAACCCCACATCGAGACCTTGCGGTCTTTCAGCGAGCTGCGGTGAATCCAGCCGGTGGTCTTGCCAAGGCGGGATCCGGGCTTGCCCTCGCTCCGCTGCAAGAGCCAGATCCGCCGGGCGGATGCAGGTATCCCGCGCTTGCCGCCTTCGAGGCCTCCACGCACCGATACGGACAGGTCGATGCCCCAGTAGCGGGCGAATGCGCCGGGCCCAGGTGCAGCCTCCGGGTCTTTTTCGCAAAGGTACTCAGCAATATCGAAGCCGATGCCACCAGCTCCGATGATGGCCACCGAGGCGCCGGCGACAACCCTTCCCTTCAATATGTCCACGTAGGAACAGACCTTCGGATGGTCTGCGCCTGGGATGGAAAGTCTGCGGGGTAGCACACCAGTAGCCAGAACTACAGCGTCATGGCCAGCGCCTGCGAGCTCCCCGACGCTGGCCCGATGGCCAAGCCGGAGCCCGACCTCGAGCAATTGGAGTTGACGGCCAAAATAGCGAAGTGTCTCGGCAAACTCTTCCTTGCCGGGAACACGGCGCGCCAGGGAAAACTGGCCGCCGATCTCCGCCTCGGCCTCGTAGAGGGTGACCCTGTGGCCGCGCCGGGCCGCGTTGACGGCAAAAGCCATTCCGGCGGGACCTGCACCGACGACTGCGATCCGCAGGGCCTTCGTTGTTTTAGTGACAACTAGTTCATTCTCGCGGCAGGCCCGGGGATTGACGAGGCAGGAGCAGGGCTTGCCGCTGAAAATGTGGTCGAGGCAGGCCTGGTTGCAGGCGATGCAGGTATTGATCTCGTCCGCGCGTCCGGCGGCGGCCTTGGCGACAAAATCTGGATCAGCAAGGAAGGGCCTGGCCATGGAGACCATGTCGGCCGCACCGCCTGCAATGACAGCCTCCGCTACCTCGGGCGTATTGATGCGATTCGTCGCGACCACGGGAATCCGGAGCTCCGCCTTCATGCGACGGGTAACTTCCACAAAGGCTGCCCTGGGAACCATGGCAGCGATGGTGGGAACGCGGGCCTCGTGCCAGCCGATGCCGGTGTTGACGATGGTGGCCCCTGCGGCCTCGACTGCCTTGCCGAGGGCGACGATCTCCTCCCAGTTGCTTCCATCTTCCACCAGGTCCAGCATGGACAGCCTGAAGACGATGATGAAGTCGGGCCCTAGCTCTTCGCGGATGCGGCCCACGATCTCGACGGGCAGGCGCATGCGCGCCTCGTAGGCGCCTCCCCAGCCGTCGGCGCGCCTGTTGGTCCGCGCGGCGATGAACTCATTGATGAGGTAACCCTCGGAGCCCATCACCTCGACGCCGTCATAGCCCGCCCTTTTTGCCAGGCGCGCGCAGCGGGCATAGGCCGCGATCGTGCGCACGACACCACCTTTTCCGAGCGCGCGCGGCGTGAAGGGCGTGATGGGAGAGCGAAGGGGCGAGGGTGCCACGGACAGGGGATGAAAGGCATAGCGCCCTGCGTGGAGGATCTGGAGGGCTATCTTCCCTCCCTCGCGATGGACGGCCTCAGTGACGCGCCTATGGCGGGCAAGCTGCCAGGGAAGGCTTAGTTGCGCGGAAAATGGACTCACCCTCCCTGGCAGGTTGGGAGCCACACCTCCCGTAACAATGAGCCCCGCCCCTCCGCGCGCCCTGGCGGCAAAAAAGGCCGCCAGCGCTGCCCCTCCATCGTGTGCCTCTTCGAGGCCCGTGTGCATCGAACCCATGAGGACACGGTTTCTGAGGGTCGTGAATCCAAGGTCGAGGGGCTCAAAAAGCCTGGGATAGGGAACACTCATGGAAGGGCTGATGTCGTGAACCTGTCCGTAGCAGCGCGTACCTCGGAAATCAGTTCCGTCGTGATCCCGGCCGATGCGGTCGCTTCGATGACGATGTCGCGGATCTGCTGGGCCGAGTCTGCCACCGCGATGGAATCAGCCCTGGCGAGCTCATTGGCCGAACGCAGGCTTGCAGCGCGCTCAAGAAGGCGGCCGTTGCCCCGATCGAGGTCCCCGGCAGTGCTGCGTATCTCCCTGACCGAGTCCCGCAGGCGCTTGATGCCGTCAAGGGCCTTCTGGGCCTGCGCCCGCTGGCCGAGCATGGTGGACGCGATGACCCCCACCCCGTCTCCAAGCTCCAGCGCCCGCTCGAGGATGGCGCCGAAGGACTGCCCCGCAGCCTCGTTGGAATTCCGTACCAGATCTATTGATTTGGAGACCTCGCCGAGGACCGTGCCGATCTCGCGGGCCTTCTCGTTGGCCTGCTCTGCCAGGCGCCGGATCTCGTCGGCTACGACGGCAAAACCCCTGCCCGCCTCTCCTGCGTGTGCCGCCTCGATGGCAGCGTTCATGGCCAGGAGGTTGGTCCGTTCAGCAATCTCGGAGATGAGCGCCGTGGCCTCGGCGAGGTTTTCCGAATGGGATGCGATGTCGCCTACCGCGTGGGTGGCTTCATCCATCCTGTCCTTGCCCACATTGCCCTCGGACTGGAGGCGGCTGCCTGCCTCGCTCGCCCCCTCGGCCCTGCGGGTTGCCTCCTCGATGCCATTCATCATGGCCTCGACCGCATCGGCGGATTCAACCACCGCATCGTGCTGCCGGGAGAGCGTGGCAGCCAGACCCTCCGCACCATGGGCAATCTCTGCCATAGCCTCGATCGACTCCCCGACAAGGACCGACTCTTCCTCGAGGCGCGTCTTCGATTCGCCCGCATTATGTGCGATCGAATCGGCTGCCTTTCCTGCGTTGGCCATGATGCCCGCAAGGCTCTCGCCTTCGGATGAAAGCCCGTCGATGCGCTGCTTCACGGTCCCGATGAGCTTTCCGAGGTCTGCCACGAGGCCATCCACCGATGCACCGACGCGGCCTATCTCGCTGGGCCCTGCTATCCCGGTACTGACCGTAAGGTCGCCTGCGCCGATCTTCGACACCGCCGTCACCAGCGAGGCCATGAGGCCGTTGATCCACCTGATCGAGAATATCGAAAGGATTACACCGCCCAAGGCGAGGGAAAGGCCGAGGGAGATGACGAGGGCAAGGCCCCTGTCGCGGATGGCCTTGGCGCTTTTGACGGAAGCGTCGTTTGAGGACTTCGTGAGTTCGATGAGCTTGCCGAACTCGGAGGTCGCGGCCGAGTACTTGGCGAAAGCCACGTAAAATAGCATTCCCGCGTTGCCGCCTCCCCGATAAGCAGAGAGCACTTTTTCAAGAGCGGCATTGTAGGTAGCGACTGCCTGGACTGTGTCCTTTATCGTGGCGGCCATTTCCTGCGAAAGGCCCTTCAGTTTCGACAGGGCATCGAGGGCACGCTGTCCCTGCGCGCGGCTGGCCTCGATGCCCCCGAGCGTGCCGGCTAGAGCCGACTGCCCCTCCGCGACCGCAGACTTTGCGCGGTACAGACCGAACATGCCCTCCGAGACGCCGGTCTTGGCCTCGAGCGTCAGGACTGCCACACTGATATCCACGCTTTCCTGGTCGAGGGCCCCGAGGATCGCCGACAGGGAAAGCAGGGCAATTGAGCCAATTATTACGATTGCAGCCACCGCGCCGATGGCCATACCGGCCACGCGTTCCCTGATGCCCATCCGGATTCCCTGCCGCGTCGTCCGTGCAGGGCGCTTCATCGTTCTTCCCCTCGCATCACGATCAGGCCTTGACGACGATGTTGACCAGCTTGTCCTTCACACATACCACCTTCACCAGGGCCTTTCCCGAAGTCCATTCGATGACCTTCGGCATGGCCTTCGCCCGTGCCTCGAGCTCGGCCTCGGGCGTTCCCGCAGGAACGGAGAAGCGCTCGCGGATCTTCCCGTTGACCTGCACAACTATCTCTTTTTCCTCATCGGCACAGAGGGCCTCGTCATAGGAAGGCCAAGCCTGCCTCGCGAGGCTCTCCGCATGGCCGAGCCTTTGCCAGAGCTCCTCGGCCAGGTGGGGCGCGTAGGGCGCAAGCATGAGCACCATGGACTCCCAGAGGGAGCGGGGCAATTCCGGAAGCCTCGCTGCCTCGTTGGACAGGATCATCATGGCGGAGATCCCGGTGTTGAAGTTGAGGGTATCGGTGTCGTGCGTAACCTTCTTCACGGTCTTGTGGAGGAGCTTGAGGAGGTCACCACCTGGCGCAGCGTCCACAAGTCTGGTCTCGCCCGAAGCAAGCTTTTCGGCCATGCCCCAGTAGCGTTCGAGGAAGCGCGACACGCCTACGAGGCCGGCAGTCGCCCAGGGCTTGGAAACCTCGAGCGGACCCATGAACATCTCATAGACCCGCATGGAATCGGCCCCGAACTCCCCGATGATATCGTCGGGGTTGATGACGTTGCCCCGCGACTTGGACATCTTCTGGTTGTCCTCGCCCAGGATCATCCCCTGGTTCACGAGCCTGAGGAAGGGCTCCCTGGTGTTGACGGCGCCGATGTCGTACAACACCTTGTGCCAGAAACGGGAGTACAGGAGGTGGAGCACCGCATGCTCCGCTCCGCCGACATAGAGGTCGACGGGCATCCAGTACTCCATCCTCGCCCTGTCCACAAACTCTTCAGTATTGCTTGGATCTAGGTAGCGGAGGTAGTACCAGCAGGAACCCGCCCACTGGGGCATGGTGTTCGTCTCGCGCCGGGCCGGCTCTCCGCACTTCGGGCAGGCTGTATCGAGCCAGGCACCGACGTTGGCCAGGGGAGACTCGCCGGTGCCGCTCGGAGTGTAGCTCGAGACCTCGGGCAGGACCAGTGGCAGCTCGGACTCGGGAATGGCCACGATGCCGCAGGTCGGGCAGCGCACCAGGGGAATGGGCTCGCCCCAGTAGCGCTGCCGCGAGAAGAGCCAGTCCCTGAGTTTATAATTGATGGCTTTCTTGCCGAGTCCCTTTTCCTCGAGCCAGCCGGTCATCTCATCCTTGAAGCGTTCCGAGGGCATCCCGTTCCATGCGCCGGAGTTGACCGCAACCCCGTCGGCGGCCGTGCATTCGGCAGGCACTCCCTCAGGCGCACCGTGCTTCGCCTCCTCGCTCCCCTCGGCTGCAACGACCTGGATGATCGGGAGCTTGAACTTCTTCGCGAAGTCCCAGTCACGTTCGTCGTGGGCAGGCACAGCCATGATTGCACCTGTTCCGTAGGAGATGAGCACGTAGTCGGAGATCCAGACCGGTATCGTCTTGTCGTTGACCGGGTTGATTGCATAGGCTCCCGTGAAGACTCCCGTCTTGTCCTTGGCCAGGTCGGTCCGTTCGAGGTCGCTCTTCCTGGCCGCTGACTCGACATAGGCTTCGACGGAGGGCCGCTGCCCCTTCGATGTGATCTTCAGTACCAGTGGATGCTCGGGCGAAAGCACCATATAGGTGGCTCCGAAGAGCGTGTCGGGCTGGGTCGTGAAGACCTCGATGGCATCGCTGCGCGAAGGTTTTCCGTCAGGCTTGGCCACGGCAAAGCTCAGGGTTGCGCCTTCGCTCCTCCCTATCCAGTTGCGCTGCTGGATCTTGATGGGCTCCGGCCAGTCGACCTCCTCGAGGTCCTCAAGGAGCCGGTCGGCGTAGGCCGTGATCCTGAGTACCCACTGCCGTATCCGCTTTCGCGTAACCTTGGTATGGCAGCGGTCACATTCCCCGTCCTTCACCTCCTCGTTCGCGAGGCCTGTCTTGCAGGAGGGACACCAGTTGATGGGCATATCCGCCTCGTAGGCGAGGCCCTTGTCGAAGAGCTTGAGGAAGATCCACTGCGTCCACTTGTAGTAATCCTCGTTGCAGGTAGAGACCTCGCGGTCCCAGTCGTAGGAAAAGCCGAGGGCCTTTATCTGCTGGCGGAAGCGCTCGATGTTGGCACGCGTCGTGACCGCGGGGTGGGTGCCCGTCTGTATCGCATAATTTTCCGCAGGCAGGCCGAAGGAGTCGAAACCCATCGGATGCAGCACGTTGTAACCGCGCATGCGGAGGAAGCGGCAATAGATGTCAGTGGCAGTATAGCCTTCTGGATGGCCTACATGGAGACCGGCGCCCGAGGGGTAGGGAAACATGTCCAGGACATAGCGGCGCTTCTCCTTGGGGAATGCGGGGTCCTCGAGAACCTTGAAGGTCCTTTCTCCTTCCCAACGGCGCTGCCACTTGGACTCGATATCGGAAAAGGGATACTTGGCCATGGAAACTCCTGTAGAAACTGTCGGAGAATAATAGCGGGCTTGGCCTGTTTCAAAAAGGGGGAGCGCCTGGCAGGGCTTTTTTCAAGGGGGGGAGAAATCAGGGATTCGCGGCCGTGGCGGCCGTGGCAGCCGCCTCCGGTCAGACGAGGGCGAGGGCCGAAGCTCGCACCCTTGTCTCTATATAATGTGTGCCGTGGGCCAGGATCACGTTCTCATCCTCGAGGGTAATCTCGACCAGGCAATCGCCAAGCTCGCCAATCCGGGCCCTCGCACGTATCCCGCTCAGGGCCAGCTCGCGCGCCTCCTTGTGCGCAAGGTCGAGGTCTGAGTACATGCGCTTGAAATCGGGTCCGAAAAGGCTGTAGCCACCGTTGCTCTGGGGCCGGATGAGGAGGGTCAGCTCCTCGGTGACCGAGCTGATGACAGCGCCGACAGCGCCTGCGGTATCGGCGTGGGGCGGGCAGACCTGGCTGGTACCGAGAAGTCTTGCGAGCTCCGGGAGGAAGGCGGCAACGGGAGCACCGACGCCTATCAGGGGCAGCTCGAGGCGCATCGAATAGGAAAAGGCCCCGTCCCGTTTCCCTGAGACTGAGGACTCCCAGAAGCGTCCACCGAAGCCCTTCAGGGCCAGCTCGCCTTCCTTCCGCGGACGGCCTGGATCGGCAATGCCCTCGACCAGGACGGCATGGGCGAGCTTTTCACCCATCGTGACGCGGATGAGCCTGGCGCAGTTCCCTGGATCCATGGCGAGCCTCTTTGAGAACGTGGCGAGGGCCAGCGTGGCGGCCCCTGCGTCCCAGCGGAGGAAGTCCCCCTCGGCGTGGAGGATGTCGGTGGGAGTAAGGCCAGACCGGATCACGTAGCCGAATTCCTCGAGCCGCCGCAGCGGTATGCAGGACAGATAGGGATTGCCCAGGGCGCGGGAGAGCCCAAGGATGTTGGCAGGTCCCTCGCGGAGGATACGCAGGATCGAGCGCTCAGCCTCATCGAGCCAGGACTCGGTGGCTGGCTCGGAGGCCAGGAGGTAGACCTGGGCGGGATGCATCATGTCGATCTCCGCCAGGCGCGAGGCGGCCAGTTCGGCCTGGAGGACGGGCACCCGGGGATCGACGGAGCAAGCGTAGCTCATTGGTAGGATCCGCCGGGGTCCGACCTGGGGCTTGCCGTGGCTGACGCGGATCTCGCTGTCGCCCCCGAGGCCGATCGAGCTCGACTTCAGGGTCCTGACCGTGGTGCGGTAGTCGCCGATGACGGCTCCCCTCCCGCTCATGACGGGCCTTCCACGCGCGGTAATGGCCACGTCGCTCGTCGTGCCGCCCATGTCCACGACGATGGCCTCCTCGAGGCCCGACAGCATGAGGGCGCCTTGGACGCTCGCGGCAGGCCCGGAGAGGATCATCTCGATGGGCTTTTCACAGGCCTCCGCAAGGCTCATGAGGGAACCGTCGGCCCTCACGATCGATAGGGCTGTGAGGATGCCGCGGCGGAGAAGCTCCACTTCGAGGGCGCCTGCCAGCTCGGCGATGAGGGGCGATATCCGGGCGTTCAGGGCTGTCGTGGTGGCCCGCAGCATGCGGTCCAGCTCGCCCGAGAGCTCGTGGCCCATCACGATGGGGAGGCCCAGGCCTTCCCTGGCGATGGCCTTGATCCGGAGCTCGTGCTCTGGATTGCGGCAGGCTCCCGCAGCGGTGATAGCGAGCGCTTCGATGCCCTCAGCCTCCACAAGTTCGCGGAGGGCCGTCTTTACCCCGGCCTCGTCGAGCTCTACGATGAGCTTGCCCATGATGTCGTGGTAGCCTGCGACCACCCGGAGTGGCTTGTGGGTCAAGCGCGCCAGGTCGTAGGAATCGTAGCCTGCGAGGAGGAGCCCCACCTTGCGGCCCTTGCCCTCGACGATGGCGTTGGTGGCAAAGGTCGTGGCCAGGGAAACCCTTCTTGGGCTGGGATGCTCCGACAGGGGCAGGGCATCGAGGGCCCGTCCTATGCCGATGGCCGGGTTTCCGTGGGTAGTGAGGGCCTTGACCGAAGCCAGCACGCTCCGAGAGGCGAAGTCGAAGAGGACGGCATCGGTGTAGGTTCCCCCGGCATCGATGCCAAGGCCGACGCCCGAATCCATCCGGGTAGCCAGATCGTAGCCTGTACCCTCGATGCTCGTGCCGAGGCAGGTAGCATCGCCACCCCTGACAACATAGAACTGTCGGTCCTCACAGCGGACCCCTTCGCAGGCCTTTGATGCTTCCATGGTGGGGCATGGTAGGGCAAATGCCCCATTCAGCGCAATTACGTCTCCTTGGCTATCGCTGCCAGCCTTTCCCTGAGGGTGGGATGCGAATAGTGCCAGAAGGAGTAGAGGGGGTGGGGCCAGAGGTTCGAGGCGTTCTCGCTGTTGAGGCGGAGAAGGGCCGAACCCATCGCGTCCTTGCCCGCAGCCTCCCTGGCAAAGCGGTCGGCCTCGTACTCATGGCGGCGGGACCAGGCTGAAAAGAACGGGGCGAGGAAGAAGGTGGCAGGTCCCGAAACGAGGGCGAAGATCATGAGTATTGCCTCCTTCGTCATGGCAGTGAAGCCGAAGGCCGCGTAGAGCCCGCGCCAGCCGATGAGGAGGGACAGGATATAGAAGCCCGCGAAGGACAGGACGATCGAGACAATTGTCATCTTCATGACATGGCGCTTCTTCTCGTGCCCTATCTCGTGGGCGAGGACGGCGAGGACCTCGTCCTCCGGCATCGTGGAGACGAGGGTGTCGAAGAGGACGATGCGCTTGGCGGCGCCAAGACCGGTGAAATAGGCGTTGGAATGCTTGGAGCGCTTCGAGCCATCCATCACGAAGATCCCGGTCATCCTGAAGTCCAGGCGACCGGCCAGCTCCTTGATGCGATCCCGGAGGCTGCCCTCGGCCAGGGGAGTGAACTTGTTGAACAGCGGCGCGATGAACAAGGGGAAGATGATGGAAGGTACCTGACAGTCAGGATAGGGTATAGTATGGCTGACCCAGAATAGGTTT
>SESF01012949.1_pt1 | contig 15722 bp, 13 predicted proteins | sample 3171521 | NCBI WGS metagenome assembly SESF01 (sample SAMN10866945, study PRJNA518727) | freshwater metagenome | biome: subpolar coniferous forest; feature: holomictic lake; material: water; isolation source: holomictic Lake 227, 6 m and 8 m depth | place: Canada: near Kenora, Ontario | collected...
AAGACTTTCTTGAGCATAATTTAGAGCCTGATGAATAATCTGACCTGACCAGCGCCGGCCGGGCATTATTGCCCGGCCGGCACTCCATCACCAATCCACTCCCGAACCAAGCCTGAATGACCACCACCCCCAGGAATTTTCACGGTGAAAATTCCTGGGGGTCTTTTATTATGGGCGCACCCTTCCGCCCCTACTCAAATGCCGCAGCGCGCCGGGCATCAGTACTCCAGGGCAGTCATAACCGTCATAACCCGACACGTGACCACAGGGTCGGACGGGTCAGGTGACCCATATTCCAATGCCCGGTCGTAATAGCAAATCTTCCAGAAAATCTTTTCACCGTTCACAGTGATCACCCCAAAGTCGTGCTCGCCGTACGGGTCGTTGTCCTTTGAGAATGCTTTGAAGGCGCTGATTTTGGTCATTACCTCATTCACGACTTCTCGCCCGAGGGCTTGCACCCCAACCGTCATTACGATCTTGCCACCGATACCAGTCTGACGGAACATATCGTTCAGCTCGGCGATCTTTTTGCTGGTCTTGCTCATAGCGTTCTCCATGCGTTCGCGTGCATGAAAACCCTATGGATGGGCGCCGAAAAATCAACCTAAGATTGAGCGACAATCGACGCTCCACAGAAAGAGTTTGGACGGACGTGAAGCGGAACGATCGGCTCAGTCGTCCGTATTCCAATCCCCGATTTGCGTCCCGTCCTTGAGCAGTTCTCGATAATATCTGTTCGCCTTGATAAACTTTTTGAAGACCTTCTCGCGCTTGCGGTCAGCCTGAAGCCACTGGTCAGCCGCGTCCTGATGCTCTTGGTGTCCGCTCAAAATGTAGAACGCCACCTGCTCGATCGACTTGATTTCGGTCTCCCCGAGTTTTTCGAGAACACCCCCAATGAAGAACGGCGCGACATTGACGAAATCCATTCTGGGGATGTCGTCTGGATCACCATTCTGCACCGTCTCTTCGATGACCACCTGCTCCAGCGCCTCAAGCGCGGTCAGGAAATATCTTTTCCGAACGAACCAGTTCGATTGCGCCGCAAGGTCTTCGGAGAGTTTGTCGAAGACCTTGCGGTATCCGTCATCCTGGACATCCTTGTAGATGGACCTTGCCAGCGGTGCGATAGGGGTGGTCATCGTTCGACCTGGAATGCGAAAGCCCTAATCAAGTCGCCAATCTTCACGTTCGATAAAATCAGCCAATCCAATGCAAGGTATCTGCTCGATCAAACAAACATCTGGTATCCGATGCTTTCCAGGCTGCTCTTCTGTAATAACAGTCATGTTCGGTCGCGCTGTGGCGGCAAGGGCGATCACAAATGGGTCGGCTCCAGAACGGCCTTTTACGGTGTCAACCAGTCGTGGATGTCGCTCCATGATCCGAGCAACTTCAATCTGGCACGCATCGTCAATATCAACGAAAAATAGTTCTGCCCTCTCCTTGACCCACTCATATATCTCGTCATCCTTCTTTTTGATCTCGTGATAGACTTCTATCGACGCTCGAAGCCTGCCGCACTCTATCAATGCGTCCATGCGTTTCCAGATGAAGCCAAAGTTCTTTGGGCGATAATATCGTCGCCATCCGTGCAGCAAGGCGCTGGTATCGATGCTGTAGATCGTTGGCCGTCTGGTCATGGTATTACCTTAACCCCGCAGCCTGTTCGAGTTTTGCAAAGTGCTTTGTTTTGATCTCCAGATAGCCAGCCACATCGGACATCGTCAGGCGATCCTGGTAATAGTTTCCCAGGATCATGCGCACCAAGGGGCGCCCAAAGTTGCTTATGGTTTCCTGGGGCATATTTCGTGGAATACCGTCATCGCCGCGTTGGTCACGCTGGCGCTGCCGTTGGGCAAGATATTCGGCATGGTATTGGCCGCGCTTCTGGCGGTAGAAAGCGTCCGTTGTTCGGTTGAAGGTTAACAGCCGCCGCACCAGCATTTCCCGACTGATGCCGAAGCCTTTCGCCATATCCGCGATTTCGCTGTCGGTCCAGTCGGTCGCCCGCTGCCCATAGGCGACAACCAGCGGATGGGACAGGAGCCAATCCTTGGGTATCAGGGCTGCGGCGGCGACTTGGTTGCAAAAAATCTCGATGGCCTGATCTTCCGCTGGCCGACTGTCGTCAGCTTCCAGGTCGGACACGCCGCTGATGCGAAGCATCAGGTGGGCCAACTCATGAAGCAGGCTGAAGGTCCGGCGGGTGAGGGCATCCCTCCGGTTCACGACGATGACGGGCAAAAGGTTGTCGGCAATAGCAAAGCCGGAGGCCTCTTCGGAAGCGATGCGGGTCGCCTGGAACACCAGGGCACCAGCGGCTTCGATCCGTCCGCGCCAAGCGTTGAATGCGGCGCGCCCGTCGCTGTCGCGCCAGCGCACCTGTTCGTCGTTGGTGACGCCGAGGGCCGAGCGGATACGCTGGCCCACCGTTTCAGGGTCTTCGTCCAGATTGGCGGTCAGCGCGAATGGCACGGGCTGGTCGGCAAGGTCGGCCAAGAGTTCGAGCGCCAGTTCCCGCTGCTGGGTCGCCCGCCGGATTTCCAGAAGGAGGTTCGGGGGTAAGTGTCGGAACCCGGTTCCTGGCAACCGGCGGAGGTCGCGGATCACCTGGAAATCGGTTGGGGCCTTCTGAAGATAGAAGACCGCCAACGGGCGCTTGTAAAGTGTCGCCAGTTCACGGAGTTGAGGAATGGTCGGCGCGTCCTCCCCAGTCTCCCAGGCCACTAGGCGCGCTTCATCTTTACCGAGGCGGCGCGCCGCCTCGGTGATGGTAAATCCGGCACTGCCACGAGCCCAAACCAGGATTTCCGGTTTCACCAGGGCCTTGATCCGCGCAGCCATCCTTCACACCGTTCCTTCGCCACATACTGATATCGTCGCTACGGCGCCCGGCGACATCCTGTGAGCCCGATGCAACTGGCATAGCATAGGGGGTAATCGAGCATCGCCGCCCATCGTGATGAGTTCGTCAGTCATCGACTTCTGGCTCCGCGAGGGCATCGTGCAGGAGGGCCGCGAGCAGGCGGCTTCGTGTGTCGTCACCGTTGCCGATGCTGGCCTCCAACCTGTCGCACAGGGCCATCAGTTCATCGACCTTGGCGACGATGCGGTGCTGTTCGGCGAGGGGTGGAAGGGGTAGCGGCAAGGAAACCAGTGTGCCTTGATTGATTTTAGGCATGGTTGTCTGGGCACCGGAGGCATTTTCGGACAGAAATGACCGAGAGGGGGGGGCGACTGATGCAATATGAATAAAACGAAGGCTTATGATATTGGACACCCTCACCTTCATGATCAAATCTGGGAATAGAAACGTTTTTGGTGGGCCGTTGTAAACTGCTGCCATGCCCACATAGTCGCGAGTGTTCCCCCTTTGAAAAAGAAGGTCTCCATCGGCCAGCCAAAACTCTGAGGTGTCTGGAATGTTTGCTTCCACGCGCTTAAAATATGCAGGATTGAACACACCGCTCGTTGTCGCCGTTAAAGTAATGGCCTTAGGGGCATCTTCCCGCCTTGTAGGCTTGGGCGAAATGCCGTTTTGCGGGCCTGCGATGATCAATTCGTCGAGCGATGCCCATTTCCACGATCCGGGAACCGGGTAAGGTTCGGCATCGCTGTCAATCGTGACGACAGGATGCCGAGTTCTGCCCTTCGTTTTCGCTATTCGATTTAGAAGCGCCGATGCAGGTTCATCGTTGGGGTCCTGCGGCACCAGTTTCCCACGCACCGCCAGATTGAGGATGGTCTGGCGCAGTTGCTTGACCTGATCACGGCGCGTGGTGATGGCGGGCAGGTTGTCCAGCGCAAAGCGAGCGTGGTCGGCGAAGGTGTCTGGATCGGGATCAGGAGTGTTCAGGCGGGCGAGACTTGCGGCGGTCAATCGGTCACGCTTGGTCTCACGCTCCGTCCGCGCCGCTTCCAACCTGTCGCACAGCGCCATCAACTCATCGACCTTGGCGACGATGCGGTGTTGTTCGGCGAGCGGTGGGAGTGGAAAAGGGCTATAAGCAAAATATTCAGTTGGAACTCGCTTTTGTCCAGCGGTGCCTGTCATCCTTGGAATGCCGGCCTCAATAAAATGTGGGCACTTTAGAAAAATTAGGATGTAATCTGGGCTGATGAAGACCGGGCGCGCTATATGAAGTTCTGTGGTGCCACTTCCAAGGCCACCTGTAAGACCTCTGAATACCGTTGACTTTCCATTTTCGAAGCAAGGAGTAATTTTTGCGAGCCCAACGTCACCTTCAGCAAAATGTGTATACCCCTTCTTTATTTCATTCCATTCCCTAATTTCATGTTTGTGCCCAACGCCGTAATCTGACGAGATCATTGTCATAGGGACAAAAGAAGCCTCCGTTTTGTCTTCGGCTTCGTTTCGTGGGCTGATAAACCCAATTTGAGCAATCCGGCTCCAGGACCAGTTATGTGGCACCTTGAAAGGCGGCTCTTCAATTGAAGCCACTGCCTTTGGCGGTCTCATCATGCCCGATTTTACCAAGCGCGCCTTTTCAGCGGCTATCCGATTCAGTAGCACCGATGCGGGCTCATCCCTCGGGTCTTGCGGCACCAGTTTGCCACGCACCGCCAGATCGAGAATAAAGCGCCGCAGACGCGGCACGGCGTCGGGCGCATCACCAATCCGGTGAAAATGTTCGAGCAGCAATTCCGCGTTCATCGTGCCAGCGCCTCGGCAAGAATACCCTTCAACTGGTCACGCAGACGTGCCGTCTCGGCTTCGGCGGCGGCGAGGCTTTCGAGCAGTTCCTCGGGGTCACCGTGATCGTCGGCCACCGTGTGCGGGTTCTTGATGTCGAGGTTGTAGCCACGCGCCTTGATCTCCTCCGCCGTCACCTTCCAGGCTTGCTCGGTCTCCACACGGTCCTTGCGCTTGGTGCCGCCCCACCAGTCGATGCAGCCCTTGAAGTGCTCGAACCGGATTGGCTTGGTCATCGAGTAGGCCTTCTGACCGTCCGGCACCCGGTGCTCGTAGAACCAGATGTCCTGGGTCGGCTGGCCCTTCTCGAAGAACAGCAGGTTGGTGCCGATCGAGGCGTAGGGCTTGAACACCGAGTTGGGCAGGCGGACGATGGTGTGGAGGTTGCACTCCTCCATCAGGTGTTCCTTCAAGCGCGTCTTCACGCCTTCGCCGAACAGCGTGCCGTCGGGAAGGACCACAGCGGCGCGGCCAGTCGGCTTCAACAGGCGGATAATTAGGGCGAGAAACAGGTCGGCGGTCTCTTTGGTGCGGAAGGTCGGGAAGTTGCCTTCGATGCCATCCTCCTCCTTGCCACCGAAGGGCGGATTGGTCAGGACAATGTCTACCCTCTCGTCCTTGGTCCAACTGGTGAGCGGCCGCGCCAGCGTGTTGTCGTGGCGAACAAAACTTGGGTCTTCAATGCCGTGCAACAGCATGTTGGTGACGCAGAGCATGTGCGGCAGTTGTTTTTTCTCGAAGGCCCGCAACGCCTTGTGCATTTTGGGTTTGTCTTCGGGGCGCCGCAGGTAGCCCTTGGTCTCCATGTGGCGGAGCGCGCAAGTCAGGAAGCCGCCAGTTCCGCAGGCCGGATCGAGCAGGATTTCGCCGGGTCTCGGGTCGATGCGATCGGCCATGAAGGCGGTGACGGCGCGTGGCGTGTAATACTCACCCGCATTCCCAGCCGATTGCAGATCATTCAGGATTTGCTCGTATATGTCGCCAAAGTGCTGCCGTTCTGTCAGATTGTTGAAGTCGATGCCGTTGATCTTATTGACAACCTGCCGCATCAACTGCCCTGATTTCATGTAGTTATAGGCATCCTCGAACACGTCACGAACGACGCGGCGCCGATCTCCCGGTGTTGGCGAGAGGGTTAGATTTTTGAGCGCCGGGAACAGATCGCCGTTCACGAATTCCAACAACTTCTCGCCGGTCAATCCTTCGGGGTCTGCGGCCCAGGTGCGCCATTGGTATTTGGCTGGGATCGGCGATTGATAACCGCGCGTCGTCTCTTCGAGGTCCATATCCTGATCGTCGATGATCTTCAGGAAAAACATCCAGCACAACTGGCTGATGCGCTGGGCATCGCCATCGACACCGGTATCCTGGCGCATGATGTCCTGGATGGATTTGACGATGGTGCGGGCAGACATGGGCTACGCGACTTCCTGATAGAGGGCTGACTGGAGTTCGTGGGCGGCTTGTTCGAAGCCATCCCTGCCACCGAACGCCTTGATGAGTTGGATCGGGGTGCCGAGCGCGTTGAACGGCGGAATGCGCAGAACGCTGGTGTCGTCGAGATCGAGCACGCCCTCGTCGGCATACTTCGCCAGCAGCGCGTCCAGGACGGCGCGGGCTTGCGGTCCATACTTGGTGAACACGTCGCGCTTTCTCACGTTCTCGGCGCGCTCACGACGGGTCAGCGGCTTCCTGTCGAAGGCAATGTGGCAGATCAGGTCGAAGGGATCGAGGTCCTTGCCCAACTCCTCGGCGACCGGATCGAGCGGGAGCCCTTCGGCCGCCAGTTCGTCCAGGATGGCCTGCTTGCGCTCGGCCGCCTTCCATCGCTTCAGGAAATCGTCGAGGCTGGCGAAACGCTTCTTCAGGGCGGTCTTGGTGAAGTCCCGCAGGGTTTCCGTCACCAGTTTGCCGTTCTCGTCCAGATACTCAACCCGCTCGGCGATGATGTTGGCGCCGACGCCATCGACATAGACCTTGCGCACCTTGCCCGATCCTGGCGGAAGGCTGATGTCTGGTGGCTCGCCGTCCACGATGGTTTCGTCCTCGCCGGGCTCCTCGGGCAGTGGCTCACCGTCGTCGCCGATGGGCGCCACATCCTCGGGCGGAGACATTGGGTCGTCTCCGCCGGGCTCATAAATCTGGACCGGCTCACCATCGAACTCGGGATCGGCGAAATGGTTGGAGGAGCCTCGGAAATCGAGCAGGGTGAAGTAGAACTTCTTGGTGTCTTCGTGAACGCGGGTGCCCCGGCCAACAATCTGCTTGAACTCGGTCATTGACCCGACCTCACGGTCAAGCACGATCAGGCAGCAGGTTTGGGCGTCCACCCCCGTCGAGAGCAGGCGTGAGGTGGTGACCAGCACCGGGTATGTGGCTTCTGGATCGATAAAATTCCCGAGTTGGTCCTGGCCTTCCTTGTCATCGCCGGTAATCCGCATCACGTAGCGGCTGTTTTGTGCCACCAGATCAGCATTCTCGTTGATCAGGGCCTGCCGCATCCGCGCCGCGTGTTCCTGATCGACGCAGAACACAATGGTCTTTTGGAACCGATTGCCGCTTTCCTTCAGGAATTCCGTGATTTTCCGCGCTACCAGTTTGGTTCTGTCATCCAAAACCAGAACTCGATCAAAGTCCTTGGTGTTATAGATACGGTCATCGACTTCTTCGCCATCACGGTCGAGTTGGCCCTTTTCAGGGCGGTAGCCTTCCACGTCTCGGTCAATGTGAACCTTGATCACCTTATATGGCGCCAAGAACCCGTCTCGGATACCCTGCTTCAGGGAATAGGTGTAAACCGGCTCACCAAAGTAGGCGATGTTGGAGACGTATTTCGTTTCCTTGGGCGTTGCGGTGAGGCCGACCTGTGTGGCTCCAGAAAAATAATCCAGAATTTCTCGCCACGCCGCATCTTCGGCGGCACTGCCACGATGGCACTCATCAACCACGATCAGGTCAAAGAAGCCGGGCGAAAACTCGCGGAACAGCTTCTGCCGCTCTTCCGGTCCGGTGATCGCTTGGTAGAGGCCGAGATATATCTCGTAGGCCGTGTCGATGCGACGCTTGCTGTCGAGGGCCAGCGTCAGGTCAACCTTGCTGCCGTCGTTACGTTCAATGGTCTTGGACTTCGTGGAGAGTTTCGCCATCGCCGGGCCGAACGGGCGAAAGTCGTTGACCATCGTCTGGTCGATCAGGATGTTGCGGTCGGCCAGGAACAGGATGCGGTTCTTTCGACCGGCCTTCCACAGGCGCCAGATGATCTGAAACGCGGTGTAGGTCTTGCCCGTGCCGGTCGCCATGACGAGCAGGATACGGTCGATCCCCTTGGCGATCGTCTCGATCGTCGAGTTGACCGCATTGACCTGATAGTAGCGCGGCGCCTTTCCGCTGCCATCGTCGTAATAATCCTGGAGAACCAGCCGCTCGGCTTCCGGGGTCAGTCCTTTCCAAGCGCGGTAACGCTCCCACAGGTCGGCCGGTGACGGAAAGGCGTTGAGCGCCAGGGTGGTTTCCGTCTCGGCACTGGCGCCCGTGCGGTCGTGGAACACGAACCCGTCACCGTTGGAGGAGAATACGAAGGGGATGCCGAGCGTGGTGGCGTATTCAAGGCCCTGCTGCATCCCGTCGCCGACGCTGTGGGTGTTGTCCTTGGCTTCGATCAGTGCCAGGGGGATGTTCGGCTTGTAGTATAGGATGTAATCAGCGCGCTTGCCCTTGCCACGGCTCACCAGTTTGCCACGGACGATGATCCGGCCCTTGGTGAAACTGACCTCCTCGCGGATTTGCGTCATCTCGTCCCAGCCGGCTTGGCGCAAGGCGGGCGTGATGAACTTGGTGCAGATGTCGCGTTCGGTCAGGGTGCGCTTGTCCATGGCGGTCAAACGCTCGGTGATCTTGTGGTATTGGTCATCGCCATGCCGCCGCTATGTTCCGTGGGTGCTCCTGGAGCCTACCACATTCGATGCTAAACGAAAGTCAGATCAGTGCCTTGACCCTCGTCGGGAAGGTTGAAAAGTTTCACCTGAAAAGTTTCTGGGGGGCAGGCCCAAGGGGCGCCCTGGGATGCGCCACCCTGCGTTAGGCCGGGCCGAGGGCGGGCTACTACCCCCGCCCGAACATCGACGCCATAGGGCTTGGCAGGGCGACCGTGGGGCGGTCACCCAACCATCAAACCGCCCGTGTCTTGCCCAGTCCGATCTTGACCGCCATCTCCGACCGGGCCTTGGCGTAGTTCGGGGCAACCATGGGGTAATCGCTAGGAAGGTTCCACTTGGCCCGGTAATCGTCTGGCGTCATGTTGTAGGTGGACATCAGGTGCCGCTTCAGCATCTTCAGTTTTTTGCCATCTTCCAGGCAGACGATGAAATCAGGCTGGACAGATTTCTTGATCGACACGGCAGGTTTCAGGTCAACGGCCGCTTCGGGCTGTTCTTGAGGCTGGCCGAGCGTCGTCAATGACTGGTGAACGGTGCTGATCAATGTGGGGAGATCAGACGGCTGGATGGTGTTCCGACCCAGATAGGCGGCCACGATCTCGCTGGTCAGTTCGAGCAGGTTCAGGTCGCCCATGTCATTATCCTCAAGGTGTTGCCGCCGAATGTATACCGCCACTTGATGTCTCGAACAACAGGGGAAAGCTCCGCCACTGCGCCAGGAGCAGCGGTAATGCCCCTCGGGGGAATTTCTGCAACAAAAAGGCAAGCCCCGTGGCCCGATCACACTGGCCGCCCCTCCCAGACGCTGGCACGCGCTTGTCGCTCACACCAAGTCGCCCCGATGTCGTGAACCACCGGGTATCGATAACTGAACTTGTCGCGATCACCGGCATCGAAGGGTTTCCCACATTGGCGCCGGCGATCAAATAGAAAATGATGCTCATGCCGGAACCAGAGATGCATAGTGCGTGGTAAGTATCCGGTGCTCAGTGCAACTGGATGATTACAGGATCGGCTCATCACCATCCCTGTATCCGCACGCTCGCGCGATCAGAGCATTGAGCGCATCGACCCATTCATCGTCCATCGTTTCCAGCAACCCATGAACCGGCCCTCTACGAGCAAATGTTCTCTCATCAATCCTTGCTTCAAGAGTTATGTAATGCTGCGGCATCCTGCTGCCATATCTTACAATTAGCCGATATTGATCGAAATAGCCATGCTCAAGGGTTTCAAACATAAATTTATGGATAACAACCTCTACTCCGCTAATATCAACTGTGGCAGTTTCAACCTTACGATCAAGAAATACGTCAAGTGGGTGAACCATACCAAACTTTGGGAGGAGCATTTTGTATGCGAGCGCCTCTGATGTTTCCAGATAATTGTAGTCGTAGACCTGAATGTAATCATATAGGCTAGCGGCATCCTGAATAGGTATGGGGATGCGCTTTGATATTCGGGAATAAATCATTTGCCATCCTTTCGCTTACGGATTCGCTTATTTGGTTGCCGTGCTAACGCGGCAGCCTTGATGGCTTGGTTGAGATTTCGTGCCGCAATCTCTAGTCCCTCCGCAATATCAGGATAGCCTGTTGCCCCAGAGTGATCAGCCAGTGCTAATATCTTGTAATATAATGCCACCAACGCTCCTATGTCAGGGTTCCTACCGGTCGCCTTTACCCACGATACATAGCGTAGGCTTTTGCCCATCATAAAACTTGCTTGGTTGTCAGATTTTGTTATTCCGAGAGCCTTTAGCTTATTGATAGTCTCTTGAAGCACTTCATTTGTAATTTTCATTGTGCCCCCGGATCAGTATTTTCTACGGCTGCCGGTCTCTTCGGCGGCTACTTCGTCTTTGATTTGCTGGATACGGGCGGGGGTAAGTTTACATCCGCAGGGTGCTCGTTTGGCCGGTTTGGTTTCCTGTTTGCGCTCCTTCTCCTGTGCTCGTCGTATTTGGTCGAACTCTATCTGTAAACCTTTAAAAAACTCATCCATTCTCACTGTTTGTCTCCTTTAGATTGTGAGGCCTGCTTGCGCGCAAGCACTTATACCTATTTATGCCGAAGCACGTAATTTCAGATTGACCTAGATAAATATTTACATAACTGCTACTGCCAAAGTATAAATAAGATGTGGGGAGCGGTTATTTTGGTGGCTCTCAATAATATACAGCACCTGCGTCCGCTGTGCTCCCCACCAGTTTTTGGACGCTGACAGGACGCAGAGACCATTACCGACGCCAGTTTGATTATGTCGCTGCTCCTTATTCATAAGGAGTTAATTATTATGCTTATCCATTACGTTGATGGCGTGTGCGGCAGTTATAAGACGACCCACGCTCTCCAATATGCGGTCAAGGCCGCTACACGGCTGCAACAGCCCATCCTGTTCGTCCAACCCACAGTCAAGTTGATTACCCAGTCGATCAAAACCCTAACCGAGACCGGAGACGATGCCGTGGTCAAGCGTTTCGACAGCATGGCCTGTCCTGGCTCCGTTTATCCTGACCTCGGTGCGTTTATGCGCGAGTGGGATACTGAGACGGACGGCGGCTGTATTGTCTTCATTACCCACGCTTGTCTCTGGGGAATGCCGTGGTTTCCAAACAAAAGTAAGTGGAACCTGATTATCGACGAAATCCCAGACATTGACTTCGAATACCATCTTAACTTGCCAGATACGGCGGAGTTCGCCCTCCAGTCAGTGCTACAGGCAAGCGAGTGCGGCTTGAACGCCATGTTGAAACTCACCGCACGGCCAGAGGCGCGGGCCAAGGTCGAGCGCTGGGCGCGAAATCCCGGTGATGACGATTTGATCAAGGTGGTTCAGCCCCTGTTCAAGGAGTTGACCAGTCAGCACTCCCAGGTGTTCACTACCAGAGCATCATGGCAGCGGCTGGGCTGTGATGGGCACGGTCAGGTCGCCGCTCACGGGTGGCGGGCTCCCAGCGTCTGCGATGGCTGGTGCTCGGTAAGGATTATGGGCGCGTTCTTCACGGACAGCCTGCTTCACATGATTTGGTCCACGATGGATGTTCAGTTCCAGCCAGACAAACAGATCAGGGTGGCCGCCCAACGCCACGACGAGCGGCTTGGCAAGCGGGCCTCGATCCACTACTTTTCGGAGAAGGCGTGGAGTAAGAAAGTCAGGGACAAAATCGCCGGTGCTTACGATCCGCTGGGGCCGGTAAAGCCAATCTTGGCAGACTTGATGGGAGACAGCCCGTTCCTGTGGTCTGGCAACAAGGACATTGTGGATACCGTGCTCAACAAGGACTTCGCCAATGCGATCAGGATTCCGGCAGTATGCCACGGATTGAACGAATACAGGCATGTCGATAAAATAGCCTTCCTGTCGGCGTTAAACAACACGCCAAGCCATTTCTCCTATTTGGACAAGGTGCTGGGGATATCGCCGGACCAACTGCGACAGGCGAGAACAAATCAGGTGGCATATCAGTCAATCATGCGGACGGCGCTGAGGGATGCGGAGAGCACCGCAGAGATCACGGTGCTGGTGCCAGATATCGACTTGGGCAACTGGCTGGTATCCGTGTTCCCTGGCGCCAGCCTTCACGCACATGAGGCGCCAGCAGAAGTCCGTGAGGCATTGGGTGATGCCGGTAAGGCCCGTGGACGGCCCCGTAAGGAAGCCGTATTGACACCGACAGAGAGAAATGCCAGGTCCGCAGAGAAAGCGCGACAAATGTTAATTACGAAAAACAGTATCTATAAGGCATTATTCGTAATGCCTGTGGTCGAGTTATCGCATGAGGTCAGTGTCAAATCACCGGACGTTGATCGCTCTTTGTATTTAAACTGGGAAGATGTCCGCATTCAACTTCGGCAATCTCATGACGAATTCAAGGCGACAAGAGAGGAGAACACACTGGTCTCAGGCGCCCTGTTCGATGCCGACAAATGCAATTACACCAACAAGGGGCTGGCGAACATTGTCGCCGTCAACGGGCTGTGGCTGGATTTCGACGGCGGCGCTCTAATTCCAAACGACTTTGCCCGGATGTTCACCGACGCCAAATGGCTTATGTGGAACTCGTTCAACAATGGCAAGGATGGAACAATTAGATATCGTGTGCTGTTCCCAACCGAGACGCCAATGACGGCCGAGATGTATACAGCGGTCTGGGATGCCATCGCCGCCCGGATCAAGGACTTTGGCTACCATGTAGGCAGCACCAAGTCCTACGACAAGGCGGTCAACGCGGGCCGCACAATGCCGCCGCAATCTGGCCTTGATGTCAGCAAACGCACGCCCAACTCGTTCTTCTATATGCCGTGCCGTGCCGGGCGGGGTGCCAAGTTCACGTTCTGGCGCGAACACTGGGATGCCGCAGTTCCGACATTGGACCCCGATCTCTGGATCACATATGCCCCGCTGTTGCCGCAGGAATACGAGGTGAGCCCACCGCACCAGAACCCTGCCAGCACCCTGCTACAGCGTGTCAGGGAGGGTCTCGTTAACGATGCGTGCCGCATCGCTGACGATGACGCCGGCCGTGGCGACCGCAATGCAGACCGGATGGCGGCGCGTGATGCGGCCATTGCACAGTGGCGGGCAACCCCTCGGGGTCAGGGCAACGCCGCCTTCTATCGTCTGGCGTGCCGGCTCAAGGCATTGGGCATGTCCGGCTTCGAGGTCAGGGCGACACTGGAGCAGGAGGCGGGTTATGGTCATTCCCCGTCGGAGCGGCGATCCCAGATACCGAGCATCATGTCGAGCCTTCGGAAGTTTGAGCCATCCCGGCAGGCTGCGTAAATTGTGGACGAGTGCGTGATCGCGGGAACTGCTGGTGTGCGTGTTCGGTGAGCAGGCAGCATGGGCGGAAGCGCATAATCACACAGCCCGGCGGGTTCATTGCTCCCCGGCGGGCTGCGTGAGCATTCTGGAACACGGATACGGGCTTAGCCCTTCAAATGGGCTTTGATTTGCCGACAAACACGCTCGACCGCCTGTGCATGTTCGAGGGAAGTGGTTTTGATCTGAAAGACTTTGGGCCAATCCTCGACAGAGGAATTGTAGAGCTGGTCGCGAAGATAATTACAGATAGTGTTTACCTTCTTGACCAGAACCTTCTTGCTGGAGCGAACTGACTTAGACACGTGAACCTCCACTACGTTGCAATCACCGATGTTCAGTCGGTAATAGGGTTGGACTTGGACTGACTGACTGGTTGCGGGGAGCCGGTCGAAAACTTTCACTGAAAGTTTCGATCCAGCGCCCGTTCATGGGCCTTTAAGGCGCCCCAGTGGACTGCTGGTGGTCGTTATTGCGCGCCATCTCAACGAGGTCTTCGAGGTTGCGCATGATGCTACGTATGCTGGAGCCGGCGTCGGTTAGGACCGAGAGCAGGGTGGCATCGGGCACCATCAGGCCCTCGGCTGCCAGTATCTGGCGTGCCCGTGGTAGCCAACGCGTCGGTGCTGGTTGACCCCAGTAAATCTGGGTAAACCGGTCAAGGACCCCGGCATCAACCTTACTGAGGTCATTTGCGGTCCCGATCAGAACAGCACTCCCACCTATGCTGTCCATAACATCGCGAAGAGCCATTTGTGCGCCGAACGGCATCGCGTGTAATTCGTCGATAATTCCTGCGCGAAACCTTGCGCATACCGCCGTATAACTGAAGAAGCTGCGAACCTCAGCGACCTTTGAAACCGATACAAACTCGCTACCAGTCCAAAACTTGCCGTTAAAGTTGTAAGTGTCGTCCAGAATTGTGTTCGCAAAAACCTTAGCCGTAGCTGTTTTGCCAGTTCCAAACGGTCCATAGAGCAGTATGCTTCTGGGCAACGCGCGTGATAGCTGCGCGTGAATTTCATCACTTGCTGCGTCATCGGCGAAGACGAGTTCGCTAATAGCCGTGGGCCGGTGGCGCTCAAGGAAGGATGTTGGGTATGACATGGGGTTTCTCCTTAGATTATTGGGCGAGAGCCAGGGACCGCCTCCCACTGATGGTTGGCGGATTGGAAGGCGGCCCCATTGGCTTGGTGTGGCGTTAGCCGGCCTTGCTGATCGCGGTCGCGCCCTTAGCAGCGGCCTTGAGGTTGGCCTTGGCATGAGTGGCTAAGACCGGCGCGACCTTTGTGTCGTCATCGGGGATGAACGTGCTCAGCAAGTAGTTAAACAGCATGCCATCGCGGTCATGGACAGGGGAGACCACACGAACCTTGCCATCCGGCCCACGGACGGCAATCAAACAGTAGAAGCCATCATCACTGGCAGGCGTAGCCAGTGGCACATCGATGGTGCCGATGCTCGGGGCCTGCTTGAGCGTCTGGATTACGGCTTCACGGTCCTGTGCGGCCTTCTTTTCGGCCTCAGCCTTTCGAGGATTGAAGAAGTCCTTGGCAGCGTCGTAAGTGTTTTTGAAGCCTGCACCCTTCGCGCAACTATCGCCCGCAAGGAATGCTTCGAACCCATCGGGAGTGATGCCACAGGCCTGAGCATACCGAACGATGATGCCCATTTTCGAAACGTGCCCACCGGACATATTCCCATAGCCGAAGATCGTGAGCGGGGTGATGACGCTGGTCTGAGCGCGTTTGTTGAACGTCAGATTTTTGTTGCGCCCATTCTTGTCCTTGATTACCAGACTTTCGATCAAGGCGCGCTTTTGCTCAGCCGACATTGGCTCCATGGCCTTGGCCATGGCGAGTATCGACGCGCCAGCCGCAAAGCAGGTTGGCATGCCGTTCTTCAGATCGTTGGTGAAGTTTTTGCGCCCAGTCAGGGCAGCCGACACCGCTTCCCGGTCGGCTGCACATTTGTCAATCATATCCGATAGCCACCCACGGATATTGACCGGAATGGGATCGGACACAGGTAAAGATATGTCCTTGGACTGCGGTGCGATTTCCCCCGGCTTGGTCTTGCCATCACCCGAGGGTGCTGAGCTGGCAGATTGGCCGACCGAGGGGTTTCCCTTCGGCTCAGACTTGGGCGCAGCTTTGTCCTTTTCAGACTTCGGCTTTTTCGGGGCCGACTTGACCTTGGTCGCAGGCACGGAGGATTGGCCGTCCTGACCATTTTCAAGTTTC
>SESF01019126.1_pt1 | contig 15716 bp, 12 predicted proteins | sample 3171521 | NCBI WGS metagenome assembly SESF01 (sample SAMN10866945, study PRJNA518727) | freshwater metagenome | biome: subpolar coniferous forest; feature: holomictic lake; material: water; isolation source: holomictic Lake 227, 6 m and 8 m depth | place: Canada: near Kenora, Ontario | collected...
CTCCTGAAAAAATCTGACCATTCAGTCAGATTTCAAACCAGATGCTAGCAACACCCGTGCCGCCTTGTAACTAGGGGTTTGCCCGAGGGCGACTGGCGAGTCGCTTCGCCGTGCAGGCGCCAGTCCAAGGCCTCATTCGGCAGGCGGATGAGGCCGGTTTTTTTTGACTGGTCGATAATGTCTGCGTTGGTTTGTTCAACTTGTTGTATGGAGATGCCATGAGTGTTGCACCCCGTCCCGCCACGATCGGCTTTGAAGCCCTCGATGCCTGCCACCAGCAGATTATTGAAAACCTGAAACAGTTGACCGCTTTGGCGGCGCAGGTGGCAGTTGCCGGTGTTGACGCGGCGGCCCAGCAGCAGGCGGCAGCCATCGAGGCGTTCTTTTCCGGCACTTCGCGCCAGCACCACCTGGATGAAGAGAAAAGAGTGTTTGCGCCGCTGCTGGCCGGTGGCGAGGCTGAACTGGTGGCGTTGGTACGCGTGCTGCAGCAGGACCACGGCTGGATCGAGGAGAACTGGCTTGAGCTGGCGCCGCAACTGCGTGCCATGGCCCAGGGCAACAACTGGTTTGACGGCGCCGAGTTCCAGCACAACGTGGAAGTGTTCTCCGACCTGTGCCTGGGCCACGTCGAACTGGAAGAAAAAATGATTTACCCGCAAGCCCGAACGCAGGCAGCGCTATCGGGCATCAAAGGCCCAGCGCGCGTGCCGCAATGAGGCGTGCAGGCAGTTCCTTTTTCATGCCCGTCACAAGGCGCTGCATTGCTTGGCTGATCGGCGCGGTTCTGCTGCTGCCGCTGTTGGCGCAGGCAGCAGCCAGCCCCACCCCGACTCCTTTTCGCATCGGCGTTGCGCCACATTCCAGCGCGCGCGTCATCCTCGAGATGTACCAGCCTCTGCGCCTGTATCTGGAGCAGGTCCTGCAGCGGCCGGTGGAGATTGTCACGGCGCCGGACTTCACCGAATTTGCCCGCCGTGGCATGGCGCAGAACTACGACATTGCCATCACCACCGGGCACCAGGCACGGCTGCTGCAAACCGATGCCGCTTATGTGCCGCTGCTCACCTACCAGGCCGACTTCAAGGCGGTGGCGCTGGTGGCGGCCGACAGCCGTTTCCGGCAACCGAAGGACCTGGCCGGCAGCACTGTGATCGGCCTGTCGGCCTCCTCGTTGGTGACACTGTGGGGGCAGCACTGGCTGTTGCGCAATTCGGTTGCCGAGGCCACACTGCGTTATGTCAGTGCTTCCGACAGCGTGGGCCAACTGCTGCTCAAGGGCGAAGGCAGTGCCGGCTTCATGTCGCTGGCGAACTACCAGAACCTGCCACCTGCCGTACGCTCCCAACTGCGTCTGCTGGCCGAGAGTTTGCCCATGGCCGGGCGTGTTTACGTGCTCAATGCGCGGCACGCCAGGCAGCGCGAGCCGATTCTGGCGGCGCTGTGGGCCTTCGCTGAAACCGCCGAAGCGAAACAGTATTTTGCAAAGCACCAGCTCGGCGGTTACCGGCCGCTGGAGCCGCGTGAATTGGTCGCGCTTGAACCCTACGCCAACGAAGTTCGTCTGGTGCTCAAACAAGGGAAATGATGCAATTCTGGCCCTGGCGTACGGTGCGCGGTCGCTTGGTGCTGGCGGCACTGCTGGTCGAACTGGTCATGCTGGCCATCCTGGTCGGCAACAGCCTGCGCCTGCTACACGAAGCGATGGGCGAGCAGGCGCGCGAACAGGCCGAGCAGATCGCCCCGGTGCTGTCAGCGGCACTGGTGGCCCCGCTGGCGCAGTATGACTACGCCACCGTCCAGGCCGTGCTGGATGAAAGCCATGCGATTCGCGGTATCGATTACCTGGCGGTGAGCGATGCCAACGGCGTCATCGTCGCCACCAGTGGCTGGCCGCTCAAAAAGCCCTTGCCGGCGATTGATGACCACTTCACCCTCGATGATGACAATGACCCGCCGCGCTACGACGTTGCGTTGCCGATCAAGCTGGCCGGGCAGACGCTGGGCAAGCTGCAATTCGGGCTCGATTTGAACCGCATCCTGGTGGCGCGCAAGAACCTGTTGACACAGGGCGTGCTGATCGCCATGGGCGAGTTGCTGCTGTCAGCCGGGTTGTTGACGCTGCTCGGTTTGCTGATCACGCGCCAGCTCTCGCTGCTGACGGCGGCCAGCCTGAAAGTGGCGCAGGGCGAGCTGACACCAGCGCCGGTGCCCGAGGGCAAGGATGATGTCGGGCGCCTGGGCGCGGCTTTCAACGTGATGTCACGCGCCATTGCCGAGCGCGTGGACCAGCTCACACGCGCCAATGAAGAAACGGCGCGCATCGCAGCCGCCCTGCAGGAAAAGCACGCCCAGCTCGAGGACGGCCACGCTGTGTTGCGGGTTGAAAACCAGATGCGGGTCGAAGCCCAGCACGAGCTGGAGGCGGCGCTGGGCCACATTCGCGAGCACACCGAACAGCTCAACGCGATTTTCGATCTCAGTCCCGACGGTTTTATCTCGTTTGATGCGCAGCACCGTGTCAAATATGCCAGCCCGGCTTTTTTCCGCATGACGGGGCTGGCCTCAGACGCCATCATCGGGCTCGACGAAGCCGCTTTCTCCGCGCGTCTGGCACTCGCTTGTCTGGATCCCGCGCGTTTCCCCGGTATCGCGGCGCTCAAGGTCGAGGTCGCGCTACAAGAGCCGACAAGCGCTGGCGCTGCACCGACGCCGGCGACCGGACGACGCCAGCTGATCGAACTCGCCGACCCGGGCCAGCATGTGCTCGAGATTGGTTTGCGCCTGTCGCGTGCCGAGACCGTTTCGCAGATTCTCTATTTCCGCGACGTCACGCACGAAACCGAAGTTGACCGGATGAAGAGCGAGTTCCTGTCGCATGCGGCGCACGAACTGCGCACGCCGATGGCCAGCATCTACGGTTACTCTGAAATCATGATGGCGCAGTCTTTCGACGAGCCGCAGCGCCAGGAGTTTCTGGCCATCATTCACCGCCAATGCGAGATGATGATTGCCATCATCAACGAGTTGCTTGATCTGGTGCGCATCGACGAGCGGCGCGGCAAGGATTTTGTTTTTGCCAGTATCGATGCCGTTGCGCTGGTGCATGAACTGGTGGGTGATTTCGGCGTGCCAGCGCGGCACCAGGCGGCTCTGATTGAAGCGCCGACGCAAACCTTGCGTGTTCGCGCCGATCGCAAGAAACTGATGCAGGCCTTGCGCAACGTGCTCTCCAACGCCTACAAGTATTCGCCCGCTGGGGGTGCCGTGCGCATCAGCCTGTTCAGCGCTGACGCTGCAGCTGGCAGCGGCTTGCCGGCACAGGTCGGTATCCGCGTTACCGACCACGGCCTTGGCATGACGCCCGAGCAGGTGGCCCATGTCTGCGACCGTTTCTACCGCGCTGACAGTTCAGGCAATATTCCGGGCACCGGCCTGGGCATGAGCATCGTCAAGGAGATCCTTGAACTGCATGGCGGTCAATTGCTGATCGAAAGCACAATCGGTGTTGGCACCTCGGTGACCCTGTTGCTGACTTTGGCGATGGCGAGCTGAAATCCCTCACATCGCGCAGGTCATGAATTTAATACGTGAGCTGGAATTGCAGAACGAGGAGTTGCGGCGCCTGCAGCTCGAACTCGACGCACAGCGCGCACGCTATTTCGATCTCTACGATCTGGCCCCTGTGGGCTATTGCATCGTCAGTGAAAACGACCTGATTCTGGAGGCCAATCTGACAGCGGCAACGCTGTTGGGGGTGGACCATGCCCTGCTGGTGGGTCAGCCGCACAAACGCTTTATCCACAGTGCGGACCATGATCTGTACACCCGCTGGCGCAATCAATTGCTGATCACCGCTCAGGCGCAGGAATGCGAGTTGCAGATGGCGTCCCAAAGCGGTTCGCTGTTCTGGGTCAAGCTGATCGGCACCCTGGTGCAGGATGGCAGCGCGCTGGCGGCGCTGCGCATTGTGATGGTCGATATTGGCAAGCGAAAGCAGATAGCGGAAGAACTCAGGATCAGCGAAGAGCGCTTTCGGCTCATGTTTGACCGCGCCACTGACGGCATCGTGATCCTGTCGGAAAGTGGCAAACTGCTCAGCGTTAATGCTGCTTTTGCGCGCATGCATGGCTACACGCCCGATGAGATGGCCGCGCTGCACCTGCGCGATCTCGACACACCGCAGACCGCGCAGGGCCTGCCGGAAAAATTGGCGCGCATCCTGGCTGGCGAAGCGCTGTCGTTCGAGGTCACGCACTACCACAAGGATGGTCGCGAGCTGCTGCTGGAAGTGTCTTCCAGCCTGATCGTTGCCGATGGCCAACGGCTGATTCAGGCCTTTCATCGCGACATCACCGAACGCAAGCGGGCCGATGAACTGGTGCGCGAACTGGCCTACTACGACCCGCTGACCCGGCTGGCGAACCGCATGCTGCTCAAGGATCGCCTGATCCAGTCCATGCTGGCCGGCCAGCGCAGCGGCAATTACGGCGCCCTGATGTTTCTGGACCTGGACAATTTCAAGCCGCTCAACGATCAACACGGACATGGCGCGGGTGACCTGCTACTGGCCGAGGCGGCCAAGCGGCTCAAGAGCTGTGTGCGCCAGATCGACACAGTGGCGCGATTTGGTGGCGACGAGTTTGTCGTGCTGCTCGATGACCTGACGTCCGAAAAGGCGCAGGCCCATAGCCATGCCGATCAGGTGGCCGAGAAGATTCGCAGCCTGCTGGCCCATCCCTATGTGCTGCCCCTGGTCGCCGGTGAAGACGGCGTGCCCCAGAGCATCCAGCACCACGGCAGTGCCAGCATCGGCGTGACCCTGTTTCTGGCGCAGGAAAGCACGCAGGAAAGTATTTTGATTGCGGCCGATCTGGCGATGTACCGGGCCAAGGACTTGGGTGGCAACACCGTGTGTTTCTTTGACGCGCAAATGCAACTCGAACACATGACGCAGACGGTGCTGCGCCGGGATTTGCGCAACGGTATTGTGGAACAGCAGTTTTGTCTTCATTACCAGGCCCAGTTGCGCGGTGCGGGACAAATCACCGGCGCTGAGGCGCTGCTGCGCTGGCAGCATCCGACACGTGGCTGGATCGCCCCGACGGAGTTCATTGCCACGGCGGAGAAAACCGGTTTGATTTTGCCCCTCGGTCTGTGGGCGCTGGAGGCCGCCTGCAAACAACTCGCGTTGTGGGGCAAGCGGCCCGAGATGGCCCATTTGACGATAGCGGTCAATGTCAGTGCGCGCCAGTTTCGCAATAACGATTTTGTTGATCAGGTATTGGCAACGGTGGCGCGTACCGGGGCCAATCCGCATCGGCTCATACTGGAGCTGACCGATAGTTTTGTGATGGCCAACCTGGAAGATGTGGTTCGCAAAATGTCCATCGCGCGCGCCCAGGGCATCAGCTTCGCGCTGGACGACTTCGGCACCGGTTCCTCATCACTCACGTTTCTCAAGCGTTTGCCGCTGGACCAACTCAAGATCGACAAGAGTTTTGTGCAAAATATCCTGATCGATCCCGACGACACCGCCATCACCAAGATGGTGATTGATCTGGCCAACAACATGGGGCTGGGCGTGATTGCCGAGGGCGTGGAAACGCAGGCGCAGCGCAGCTATCTTGCGCAGATGGGTTGCGACCAGTACCAGGGCTATCTGCACAGTCGGCCGTTGCCGATTCAGGATTTTGAAGCGCTGCTGGCGCAGGCTTGAGACCCCTCGCCGTACATTGGAATTCCCATGAAAACATTCAGGAAACGGACTGCGCTGCGCATCGCCCTGGTGAGTCTGCTGGTTGCTTCGCTCGCCACGCCGATTGCCTGGTGGCTCACGGTCAGGGCTGCCGAGTCGAGCATTGCGGCCATGGCCGACGAGGAGTCGCACCGTTTGCTGCATCGGTTCGATGCCATCGACCTGACCGGCCCCGATGCCGTGCAACACGCACAGGCAGCGGCACAGGCCATCGCTGGCGGCCTGTTTGACATTGTTGAAATCTACGACGCACATGGCGAGAAACTGGCCGAATCGCTGACGGTACAAGGGCAAGCTGTCGAGCCGCAACTGCCCAAGCACAGCAAGCCCGCTTACACCCGAACCTGGTACGAAAGCCTCAAACCGCAAGCCAATTTGTGGTTGCTGCGCGTGTTTGTGCCCTTGAGCAACTCGACCATCGACACCAAGGTGCCGATCACGGGCTATTTTGAAGGCGTGCGCGTGATCCAGGTCTGGCAGCAGGAGCAGATCTTGAACAATTCGCTGTTCATGGCGCTGACCGCTGGCCTGGCCTCGCTGGCCTGTGGCGCCATGCTCTACCCGGTGGTGGTCAATCTGTCAGCCGATAACGCGCGCCAGGTGCGCGAGGTTCTGGCGGCGCAAATTGCGATGATGGAAGTGATGGGGCGCGCCATTGCCCGGCGCGATCTCGACACCGGTGCCCACAACTACCGGGTTGCCTGGATCGCCGCCAACATTGGCGAGCGCATGGGCCTCAAGGGCGGCGCGATGCAGGCCCTGATCGTGGGCAGCTTTTTGCACGATGTTGGCAAGATCGGCATACCCGATGCCATTCTGCTCAAGCCGGGCTCGCTCGACGAGGGGGAGACCATCACCATGCGAACCCACGTGGCGCTGGGCGAAGAGATACTGAGCGGCATCGCCTGGCTCGAAGGTGCCCGAAGCGTCGTGGCCGCGCACCATGAAAAGTGGAACGGTCTGGGGTATCCGCGCAGCCTGCAGGGCGAGGCCATTGCGTTGGCGGCCCGCATTTTTGCTGTGGCCGACGTCTTTGATGCGCTGTGTTCGCGCCGCCCGTACAAGGATGGCATGGGCTTTGACGAGGCCATGGCGATCATGGAAAAAGATACGGGCAGCCATTTCGACCCGGCCGTCATGGACGTGTTCCGGTCCATTGCACACCGGCTTTTTGATCGATTGCTACAGGCCAGCGAAGACGATGCCAGGCTGCTGATGGAAGAGCGCGTGCGCCTGCACTTTGAAATCTGAGTTCGCGCTCTAGCGCTGGTCGTAACTGCGGCGCAGTTCGCGCTTGAGCAACTTGCCGCTCGGGTTCTTTGGCAGCGCGTCGGTGAAGACCACGCGTTTGGGGCTTTTGAAGCTTGCCATGTGCGTGTTGCAGTGGGCCATGACCTCGGCCTCACTCAGGCTCTGGCCGTCTTTGAGCACGATCACCGCGGTCACGGCCTCGACCCAGCGCGGATCGGCCAGGCCGATCACCGCCACCTCGCTGACTTGCGGCAGGCGGTAAATCATTTCTTCGACCTCGCGGCTGGCGACGTTTTCACCGCCGGACTTGATCATGTCCTTCATGCGGTCGACCACGCTGATGAAGCCCTCCGCGTCGATGATTCCCAGATCGCCGCTGTGAAACCAGTCGCCCGTGAACGCGGCGCGCGAACGCTCGTCGTCATGGAAATAGCCCAGCATCAGGTGCGCCGAGCGGTGCACGATCTCGCCAACTTCGCCCACGCGCACGTCCTGCATCTGGTCGTCCACCACGCGTGTCTCGACGTTGAGCACGGCACGGCCACAGGAGCCGGGTTTTCGCAACTGATCATCGGGCCCGAGCATGGTGGCCAGCGGCGCGATCTCGGTCTGGCCGTACAGGTTCCACAGGCGCACTTTGGGCAAGCGCGCTGCGAGCTCGCGCAGCACCTCGACCGGCATGATGGAGGCGCCGTAATAGCCCTTGACCAGACTGGCCAGGCGCTCTGCGCTGAAGGCGCTCGAGCGCAGCAGCGCAATCCAGACCGTGGGTGGTGCAAAGAAACTGGTGACCTTGAACTTCTCGATCAAGGCCAGCAGGTTGTCGGGCACCGGCTTGGAAGTGATGACGTTGCTGCTGCCGATGTAGATGGCCGGGCCAAAAAAGACGTCAAGCTGCGCGCAGTGGTACAGCGGCAGCGCGTGCAGTGTCAGGTCCTGCGCCGTGATCTCGGCGTCGACCAGGCAGCTCACGTACTGCCAGAGCACGGCGTCGTGCGTCAGCATCACGCCTTTCGGGCTCGATTCGGTGCCGCTGGTGTAGACGATCTGCAGCAGGTCGGTACTGGTCAGCGTGATCTCGGGCAGCGCCGCGCTGCAGGCGGCCAGGGTGTCGAAGCTGTGCATGCCGGCCGCAGCAGTGCTCGGGTCTTCGGAGGGCAACCAAACGAATTCGCGCACTTCGGTTTGCAGCGCGGCGGCCGCGCGTGCCAGCTCGGCCAGGCCGCTGTCGGTGGCCAGCGTGCGTGCGCCAGCGTGGCGCAGGATGAAGGCAACCTCTTCGGCTTTCAGCATGAAGTTGATCGGCACCAGCACGGCACCGAGTCGTGCCAGCGCAAAGCGCAGCGCGGCAAAGCCGTGCGAATTGCGTGCCAGCACGGCAACGCGCTCGCCCTGCAGCACGCCGATGCGGGCCAGCCCTGCGGCCAGCCGTGTCACCAGGGCATCGAATTCGGCATAGGTCCATTGCGTCTCGCCACAGATGATGGCGGTTTTGGCGGGTACGCGCAGCGCCGTGCGGCGCAGCACGTCGCCCAGGGTCTGGCGGCGAATCATGGGGTTCATCAGTTCTAATTCCTAAGTTGCTTTGGACCGATTATCAATCGGACCCTTTCAGGGTCAGCGCGCCAGATTCAGAATGGGCCAGCCTTGTGCTTGTGCCTGGGCGTGCAGGCGTTCGTCCGGGTCCACCGCGACGGCGCGCTGCACCGCCTGCAATAGTGGCAGATCATTGATCGAATCGCTATAGGCCGTGCTCTCGAAATCCTCAAAGCGCTGGCCGCGCTCGGTCAGCCAGTCGTGCAGCCTTGTTACCTTGCCTTCGCGCATGTTGAGCGTGCCGTGCGTGCGCCCGGTGAAAATTTGGCCCTGCATCTGCGGCTCGGTGGCGATCAGGTGATCGATGCCGAAGTGGCGCGCGGTAAGTTCGGTGATGAAGCGATTCGTGGCGGTGGTCATGGCCACCAGGTCGCCGGCTTCCAGATGCGCGCGCACCAGATCCATGGCGGCGCTGCCGATACGCGGCACGATCACACCAGCCAGAAAGTCCTGGCGCAGTGGCTCCCAGTCCTGCACCGTGCGCCCGGCCAGCGTGCCGACGTAAAAGTTGGCGAACTCTTCGAGACCGACGGTGCCGGCGCGGTAGCGCGTGTCCATGTCGGTGTTGCGCTCGGCAAAGCTCGCCCGGTCCAGCACGCCCTGCGCGATCAAAAAATCGCACCACAGCACATCGCTGTCGCCGTTCAGCAGCGTGTGGTCCAGATCAAATAGGGTGAGTTTTGCCAATGGGTTGGTACTTTCCACAAGTCACAAGGCATGGATCCCGGGTCAAGCCCGGGATGACGACTGACTTGTCATTGCGGGCCCCGACCCGCAATCCATGCTGCAGAAGGCATTGATGCCGGATCAAGCCCGGCATGACAAATGCCACCCCGACCCATCATCAACTGGCGGAGCGCAAATGCCATGCCTTGGGCCGGGTGAAGGTCTGGATGCCGTAGGTTGACAGCGTCAGGCCGACGCCGGAGTCGCCGTGGCCGCTCCAGGGCAGGCGCGGACTGACGCGGTCGCAGCAGTTCCAGTAAACGCTACCGGCGTTGACCTGTGACAGCAGCGCCTTGGCGCGTGCTTCGTCGGGCGTGAAGACGCCAGCGGTCAGGCCGTAGCGTGTGTCGTTCATCAGTTGCACGGCCTGCGCATCGCCCGAGACCTTCTGGATGCCGATGATCGGGCCGAAGCTCTCTTCGCGCATCAGCTCCATGCTGTGGTTCACGTTGGAGAACACGGTCGGTGCGTACCAGTTGCCCGGGCCAGGCAGGCGCGTGCCGCCGACGAGTAGCGTGGCGCCTTTGGCTTTGGCGTCGGCCACTTGCGCGTCGAGCACAGCGAGCTGTGGTGCGCGTGTGATGGCGCCGATGTAAGTGTCCTCACTGGTCGGGTCGCCAACCTTGAAGCCGCGCACGGTCTCGACAAAGGCGCTGACAAAAGCGTCGTAAATGGTTTCGTGCACGTAGATGCGCTCGACCGAGCAGCAGCTCTGGCCGGTGTTGTACATGGCGCCGTCGGCGAGCGACTCGGCTGCCGCCTTCGGGTCGGCGTTCTCGCAGACATAGGTCGGGTCCTTGCCGCCGAGTTCGAGTTGCAGCTTGACCATGCGCGGGCCCAGCGCCTGCGCGATGCGGGCACCCGTGGCGTAGGAACCGGTGAAGAACAGGCCGTCAATTTTTTGTTCCAACAACGCCTGCCCGACTTCGCCGCCACCGACGACGGTGATGAAGACATCCTGCGGCACGCCGGCGTCGTACAGCAGTCGCGCCATTGCCAGACCGGTCAGTGTGGCAAATTCAGATGGCTTGTAGAGCACGGCGTTACCGGTCAGCAGCGCCGGAATGTAGACGTTGCCGCCGACAAACCAGGGGTAATTCCAGGCCGAGATGTTGGCCACCAGACCCAGCGGTATGTGTTGAATCTGTTCCGTCATGCCGCCCTCGGCAAACACGGTTTCGGTCACCAGTTGGGCGTCGACTTCCTTGAGAAAGAAGTCGATGCGCCCGAGCAGGCCATTGAGTTCGTTGCGCGACATCCTGATCGGCTTGCCGGTCTCGCTCGTCATGATGGCGGCCAGCACCTCGAGCTCGGCCACGACGCCGGCGCGAAAGCGCGTGATGCAGGCTTTGCGCTCCGTCAGCGGTACGGCCAGCCAGCCGGGTTGCGCGGCGCGGGCGCGCACCGCTTTGGCGGCGACCGAGGCGGCGTCATCGGCGTGCACCTGGGTGATCAGGTTGCCGTTGGCGGGGTTGTGGATTGCGAGTTGATTCATGGTGCTGTTTCCGTTTTGGTCCTGACCGCTTGCGCTGCGTCGAGAAAGTCGTTGAGCAGTGGCGTGTCGTCAAGCGTGCCCAGGTCGTTGTGATGGAATTCCGGATGCCATTGCACGGCGGCCACGTAAGCCGGCCCGGTGTAGCGAATGGCTTCGATCATGCCGTCATCCGGGCAGCGCGCCTCGACCACAAAGTCCTTGGCCAGTTCCTTGATGCCCTGGTGGTGAATGCTGTTGATCTTGCAGCTTGGTGCGCCCGCCAGCAGCGCCTGCATGCGACTGTCGGGAACGATCTCGAGCGCGTGGAAGTTGTGGTCGTAGCGGTCGGCGTCGCGGTGCACCAGCGCGCCGGGTTGCTGCGTGCCGATGTCCTGCAACAGCGTGCCACCAAAGGCGACGTTGATCAGTTGCAGGCCGCGGCAGACGCCCAATACCGGCTTGCCGGCGGCGACAAAGGCCTTGATCAGGGCAATCTCATACACGTCGCGCAGGCGGTCGCCGCTCCAGCGTTCTTCCAGCGGCGTCTCGCCGTAGCTGCCAGGCCAGACGTCGGCGCCGCCGTGCAGCACCAGGCCGTCAAGCCATTGCGCGTAATCGTCAAAATGCACTTCGCTTTGCGCTGAGTCGCCGGCCGGCGAAGGGATCATGACCGGCAGCGCGCCAGTCGACATGACCCAGTGCGCCATCGATTGCTCGATGTATTGCAGCGTTTTCTTGGCGAAAACCGTGCGGTTCGGGTCCGGGTGCAAAAAGCATGCGCTGATGCCGATTTTCAAACGGGTATTTTGAGTATTCATGTTGCTATTTTCTCCCCCCCTATCCCCCCCGCCCCTTTCCACCCCCGCCGGGGCGGAAAGGGGAGCCAACAGCCACATTTGGCCGCGTGCTTGAAGGGGACACGTACACGCGCCGCTGCGCGTTGTGGAAAGACGAAGCAAATAAGTGATTGCAAAATTTCAACGGGAAGAACTATTTGTCCTGGCAGCAGCCACAAGTCGAATGACCCCAGCCCGGCAGGGCGAGACACAGTCCGGGGGGGAGTGAGTGGGGAAAACAAACGGAAAAGCAAATCCGACTCCAACAGAATCACATCGCCGCTTTGAACAGCGCTTCGAAATCAGCAGCGCTGCACGGCCGCGGATTGGTTTGGTGACAGATGTCGGCGGTGGCGATCTGCACCAGGCGCGCCAGTTGCTCGGGCTTGACGCCGTGCGCGGCCAAGCCGCCGCTGATGCCGATGTCGGCCTTGAGTTGCTTGAGCCAAGGCACAAAAGCCGCGCCGCCGCCGGCGACACCGCAGACGTGGGCCAGTTCATCAAACTTGGCCGGCACCATTTGTTGGTTCCAGGCCAGCACGGTGTCGATCATCAGCGCGTTGGCCAGGCCGTGGTGCATGTCGCAAACGGCACCCAGCGCGTGCGCGCAGGAGTGCACCGCCCCCAGGTCTTTCTGGAATGCAATCGCACCCATCATGGAGGCCATCATCATGTCGGAGCGCGCCTGCAACTGGCTCGGCTGTTTCACGGCAGTCAGCAGGGCGGCGGCGGCGATGCGTGTGCCTTCAAGCGCGATGCCGTCGCACAGCGGGTGGTAGGCCGGCGACAGGTAGCTCTCGATGTTGTGCGTGAGCGCGTCCATGCCGGTGGCCGCCGTCATCGCCGGTGGCAATCCCAGTGTCAAAACCGGGTCGGCAAAAACGCAGCGCGCCAGAATCTTGGGGCTGAAGACGACGCGCTTGAGGTGGGTGTCGTTCTCGCTCACGACGCTGGAGCGCCCGACTTCCGAGCCGGTGCCGGAAGTGGTGGGTAGCGCGACGAAGTACGGTAGTGCGTTCTCGATGGGGCGCACCCTCGGGTGGTCCCAGACATATTCGAGGATGTCGCCCTCGTGCGTGGCGGCGACACCGACGACCTTGGCGACATCGAGCGCGGCGCCACCGCCAAAGCCGATGATGCAGTCAGCGCGGTGCGCCTTGTAGGCCGCCGCGCCGTCCATCACCTGGCTGCAGGTCGGGTTGCCGAAGACGCCGGCGAACACCGCGACCTCAAGCCCGGCCAGATGACTCTTGAACTCAGCCAGTACCGGCAGCGCACCGAGTGCCTTGTCGGTCACGATCAGGGGGCGTTTGCAACCGGCCTCGAGCAGATGCGCGGCCACCAGCTTGCGCGCGTCGGCGCCAAATTTGATGGGTGTGGGAAAGGAGAAACTGGTAATGGACATGATGGTTTTCTTCAGATGATTTCAAAATAGCGTTTGAGTTCCCAGTCGGTCACGCCGTCGAGCCACTGGCGCCATTCCCAGTCGCGGGTGGCGGCGAAGTGATCGACAAAACCGTCGCCCAGCCAGTCGCGTGCAATCGTCGACTGCTGGAAGACGCGTGTGGTCTCAATCAGGGTGCGTGGTGCGCGGGCGATGTTCTCGGCGCCAACGTTGGTGCCGGTGATCGGCGGCGTTGTGAGTTTCAGACCCTTCTCGACGCCGTCGAGCCCGGCGGCGATGACAGCGGCCATCGCCAGATAGGGATTGACGTCGGCGCCGGGGCAGCGCGTCTCCAGTCGTGTCGCTTTCGGGCTGCCCGCGATGACGCGGAAACTCGCGGTGCGGTTGTCGATGCCCCAGGTCGGTTTGACTGGCGCCCAGAAGCCATCGACCAGGCGTTTGTAGCTGTTGATGGTGGGCCAGATCATGGGCGCGAAATCCATCATGCAGGCCACCTGCCCGGCCAGGTAGCTCTCGAACAGCTTGCTCATCTTGCGCGGATTTTTCGCGTCGAAGAACAGATTGGTCTTGCCGTCCGACAGGCTCTGGTGGATGTGGCCACTGCAGCCGGGCAGCTTCTGGTTCGGTTTGGCCATGAAGCTGGGCATGATGCCAAAGCCGGCGCCGATCTCCTTGGTGCCGGTCTTGAACAGGATGGCGCGGTCGGCCTGCTCGAGCGCTTCGCTAAAGCCGATGGCCGCTTCATAAACGCCGGGGCCGGTTTCGGTGTGCAGGCCTTCAATCGGCACGCCGAAAGCCAGCATCTCGTCCATGATGGCGTTGAAGAACTCGCGGTTCTGGTTCATGCGGAGCAGCGAGTAGCCGAACATGCCGGGCGTGAGTTGTTCGGGGCCCACGCCTTGCTTGGCGGCCCAGCTTTGCGGTGTTTCCAGGAAGTTGAACCACTCGAACTCCATGCCGGTCATGACCTTGAAGCCCATCTTTTCGGCGCGCTTCAAGACGCGCTTCAAGGCCTGGCGCGGGCACTGGGCGTGCGGTGTGCCATCCGCATTGACGAACTCGCCCAGGAAGAAGGGCACATCGTTGTCCCAGGGCACATGGCGTGCGGTGTTGAAGTCGATGCGTGCCAATGCGTCCGGAAAGCCGTGCTGCCAGCCGGTGGCCGTGGTGTTGTCGTAGGTGACGTCCATCATGTCCCAGCCCAGCACCACGTCGCAAAAGCCAAAGCCGCCGCCCGGGTAGGGCTCGGCTGCGCCGAGGAACTTGTCGCGGTGCAGGTACTTGCCGCGCAGCACGCCGTCGATGTCGCTTACCGCGACCTTGACCTTGGGAGCGACGGATTGCTGGATTGCCAGCACGGCCGGGTGCAGGGTGGATGCCGGTTTTGATTTGGTCGCCACGTCGCTCTCCTTGTTTTGGTTTCGTCTCAGGCCGGTGTTGCCGATGCGATCCCCATGTCCTGCAGCGCAAGACCCATGGCGTGTACCGCCTGTTCCATTTCGTCCGGACCAATGGCGCCGATGCAACCGACCCGGAAAGTTTCGATCTGCGTCAGTTTACCGGGATAGAGGATAAAGCCACGTGCGCGTGCAGCGGCGTAGAAGGTCTTGAAGTCGTAGTTGGGATGCGCCGGCGCGTGAAAGGTCACGATGATCGGGGCCTGGATGGCCGGGTCGAGGAAGGGCTTGAAGCCCAGGCGCGCCATGCCGGCGATCAGGGTCTGGTAGTTGGCGGTGTAGCGTGCCAGGCGCGCGCTCTGCCCGCCCTCGGCCTCGAACTGCGCAATGGCCTCGTGCAGCGCCACGACCACATGGGTTGGCGGCGTGAAGCGCCACTGCGTGGTTTTCTCCATGTAGACATACTGGTCATACAAATCCATGGCGAGCGACTGGCTGCGTCCGGCGCTGGCGTCGAGCACCGCTTTTCGGATGAAAACAAAGCCCATGCCGGGCACGCCTTCGAGACATTTGCCGCTGGCGGCGATCAGGGCGTCAAAGTGCGTCTTGCGCGCGTCGATTTCGAGCGCGCCAAAGGAACTCATGGCATCAACGATCAGGCCTTTGTCGTGCGCGGCGCAGACATCGGCGACGGCCTGCAGCGGATTGAGCACACCGGCGCCGGTCTCACAGTGGATCAGGATCACGTGCGTGATCGAGGGATCCGCCTTGAGTTGCTGCGCCAGCGTTTGCGGATCGACCTGTGCCGCTTCGTCGCAGGCCAGCACGCTGACGCGCCGCCCCATCATGGTCGTCAGCTTGGCAGCGCGCTTGCAGTAGGCGCCGTTGTCGAGCACCAGCACATGGCCGTCGCGCGGCACCAGCGTGGCCACCGAAGCCTCGACGCTGAAGGTGCCGCTGCCTTGCAAGGGCACCACTACATGACTGGCGTGGCCGTGGATGACGCCGAGCAGGCTGTTGCGCACGCTGGCGGTGACGGCGTTGAAGTCGGCGTCCCATGAGCCCCAGTCACGCAGCATTGCCAGCTTGGTGCGCAGCGTGGTGGTCAGCGGTCCGGGGGTCAGCAGGATTTTGTCGCGGTCCATGAGGGTCTCCTTGAGCGGATTGAATTTACAAATGTCTTTGTTGAATTGTCATTGCGGACCTGACCCGCAATCCAGGGTCTGCGTGGCATGGATGCCGGATCGAGTCCGGCATGACAACAATGCTCTGT
>SESF01017748.1_pt1 | contig 15707 bp, 12 predicted proteins | sample 3171521 | NCBI WGS metagenome assembly SESF01 (sample SAMN10866945, study PRJNA518727) | freshwater metagenome | biome: subpolar coniferous forest; feature: holomictic lake; material: water; isolation source: holomictic Lake 227, 6 m and 8 m depth | place: Canada: near Kenora, Ontario | collected...
TTTCCCATCAGCTGAAGTTATAAAGTAAGTAAACGGAGCTACAGTAAGTCCTTTCGCAATTGCAGGAGAACCTGAAGCAAGACTTGGAACATTAGCATCTTCAACTGTATTATCGGGCAGAGTTACAGTAGGTGTAACCCAGGCTGAAAATACCGAATTACATAAAGTCAGGGTTGAACCGGTGATATCGGTAGATTGTAATTTGCTGAATGCCCCGGCCGGATAAATAAATGATTTCAACGAATCTGCAGGAGCATAAATTAAATTGTTTCCATATTTACAATTCAAGGTATCTGCTTTTGTTGTAATATTAATACCGGTATGATTACCTAAAATTATGTTGTTATAAATGCTTGCACGTGCCCATTTATCAATCAAAATTGAATTAGTTGCTTCACCAACCTTACGGAATCCACCATTAATAATGGTATTATTGAAGATATTCATACTTGTTTGAGGAATTTTTACCGTTTTACTGGTTTCCAGTTTGATGGCATTGTTGGCAGCACTCCAGATGTAGTTATAAGCAATATCACCTTTTACACCTGCTTTAATATTCATACTTTCACCATCAGGACCTCCCAGACGTTGGATTACATTCCGTTTGATACTGGTAGTAATATTACCTGCTAAGTGAATACCATCATCGATACCACCATAAAACCAGCTATCTTCAACAATAATATAAGCTCCACCATTGTAAGTCTGGCTTCCTTCCACATCAAAACTTGCTTGTGCTCCACCACCTGAATCAGGACCGCCTGTAAAGTTAATGTGAGTGTATTTTACGAAAACATAAACTGCTGTAGAATCAAAAACAAATCCACCCCAGTGTCCTGTGTAAGTTGCCAAATCAGTAAAGCGTGTAGCATCACCTGAAGTAAAAGTTACCGGTTTAGCTTCAGTTCCTAAACTCAGCAAAGTTCCTGACACCTGAAACTGAAAGTTTCCTTTAGCAATAATGGTAGCACCCGGCTGAACAGCAAGTGTATCACCTTTTGCTACAGCAACATTTCCAACCAAATAATAGGTAGAGTCCTGTTTCAAAGTACCTTTTAAAGCACCTGTCAGATTTCTGCTTTTTACATAGCTTGCAGGGGTTTTAGGATAATTGGCAGTTGCATCAATCAGGTCATTACCTGAAGATGTACATGACGATAATGCTATCACAGTTCCGATAGCAATTAACAGAAAGTTTTTTGTTTTCATTTTGATTTTTGTTTTTAATTGATAAATAGTTTGTTTATAAATTATATTTTAATCCAACCAGGAAACTCATGCTTGTTGATATACTCTCTTGTGTACCCGTGTATTTTTTTATATAATACTCCACTTTTGAGTTTAATATGTTATTAATTTTTGCATACAAAAGTCCATTTTTAAACAAGGTCTTTTCGGCAGTAGCTCCTAAATCATGAAATGTGCGTTGATAGGTATCTGCCCCATAATCCGATTCAATTCTTTTCAGGTTTTCACCCTGCATGGTATAAACAAGCTGGCATTTAAACCCACATGACACATCTCTGTAATTAAGCGCTGCATTGATAATATGGGGTGACTGACCCACTAAGGGAATAATTTCTATCTTCTTTTCAACCACATCGGGCGAAGGGTAATAATTTTTTGTATATTCCATTCTGGAATAAGTAAAAGTGTAATTACAGCTAATTCCAAAATTTCCGAAATATTTAATCCCAACTAACTCGAAACCAAAGTTGGTACATGGATTTGGTAAATTTACAGGACGGGTTTGATTGTTAGCTCCGAGCATATCTACAATGGGATGTTCAATGTATTTATAAAAAGCACCGGCAGTTAATATTTCTTCTTTGTTTATGTACATTTCGTACCTTGCGTCGTAACAAGTCCCACGTGAATGATTTAAATATGGATTCCCCTGCGATCCACCATTTACACCCTGTGCGTAAAAATCAACCAAATCGGTATAATTAGGTCGGCTTATTCCCTGATAAGCTGAGAACCGAAGGTTTTGTTTATCTGTCAACTGATAATTCAGGTGGAGACTCGGAAGTACATCGAAGTATCTGAATTTATTCGTTGTGAACGGAACTAATACATTCTGAGTTTCACTGTGATAATTGGTTTGGTAAGTAAATTCAACGCGAACCCCTGTCAAAACCTGTAGTTTTCCAAAGTTTGTTTTTACCTGTCCATAGACAGCTTCAATATTTTCAGTTGCTTTATAGTTCCCCGGATTATTTATCGGATTCCCGTTTCGTTGTTGGGCATTCCGGTTTTGAGTAAGATCAACTGTTTCAATATTTGGATTTGGAGGATTGACAATCGGAGCATCAAAGGTGTATTCGTTAGCATAATTATTTCTGAATTTAACCCGGGCCATTCCACCCACTTTAAAATCAAAATTATGGTCGAAAATAATGGGTTTGTATTTTATATTCAAATAAGCATCTTTGTTTTCGTCGGTATTGTGCTGCCACTCACGGGTTACACAACTTGAATAATTTAGATAAACAGGTTGTACGGTGGGATGAATAATCTGAACATAATTTACAGTTACTAAATCGGGTGATTGCGATGTGGCTACAGAGTACAGAAGAGTCCAGTCTAGTTCTAATTTTTTCGACAAATCGTGATGTCCCTGAAGATTAAAGCTGTTTAAAGTTGAAATATCAATATTTGTAACATCATTTGAGCCTACTCTTCCCCAATTAATCTCTGCAGTTGTATCAGATTCATTACGTGCTTTAGTCTCCCGCATCTGAAAATATGAATTGTATAGACTAATTCTGTTTTTAGCGTCAATCTGATAATCCAGTTTGATATTTGAGCCAATTCTTAGTGCCTGTGTATCATAGGGTCTTCTGTTTTTTGAAGTATAGGATATAATATTATAAACCGACAAATCAGGAGTGAAATTTGTATCAATACTTCCCTGACTGGTATTAGTTACAGTAGCCGAAACCAAAACACCAAATTTATTATGGAAGTATCTGTGACCAAAAGAAAAGCTCCCATTTAAATCAAGCGGAGCTTGTACTTGTTTTATTACCATATTTTCTCTGGTAAAATCTGAAAGATTAGCCAGATAAGAATAATCAGGATACTGACTTAAGTTTCTTTCAGCCGGATCTTTCATTACAACAACACTACTATTAAAAGTTGTCAGTTGATGGTCGAAAAAAAACTGATTATATCCTGTAGCTAAGTCCACTGAAAAAAGTGGCTTATCGGGAGCATCTTTCATTTCTACATTTACTGTTCCTCCTAATCCATTTCCTTCCTGATCGGGTGTCAGTGCCTTGGTTACTTCCACTCTTCCTACTAAGTTTGAGGGAATAATATCCAATGGAACAGAACGAACCGAACCACTTGTACTGGGAGCAGCGGAGCCATTAATCTGCGTGTTACTGTAACGTGGAGGCATCCCCCTGATTATTGCTTCCGTATTATTACCTGTACTGTTTTTCACCATCGATACTCCTGAAATGCGTTGCATCACATTGGCTACATTTAAATCAGGGAGCACTTCGATAGTCTTAGCAGACATAATATTAATAACATTTGAAGCCATCTTTTCATCCAACCGTGCCATGGCATCGGTTTCTTTATTCTTAATCCCTTTTACTTCCACATTGGATAAATCCCTTGAGTCAGGTCGTAAATAGATGTCGTAATTAAATTCATCTTTAACCGATTTCAGGCTTATCTCTTCTTTAATAGTAAATTTATAACCCACCATCCTGGCAGATAAAATATATGTTCCCCTGGGAATATTATTAAAGATATACTCTCCATTTGCATCAGCTACAGTCACTAATTTTGTTCCTCGAATACTGACTATTACAGCAGGTACAAATTCATGTGTGTCGCTATCAATTACATGCCCTTTAATAATTGCGGCATAAGAATTTATATAGAAGACAAACAACAATAAAATACAGAAATATCTTTTCATCCAGGTTTTTAATAATGCATGCAAAATTATGTAATAGTCGTTGCAATAACATTTACAATCCATTAAATTCCTATTACATTTTTAAACATTATTATACAAATATCAATAATGTACTAATTACAACTAATGATTCGATTTCAATAAAAAAAACGCTAAACAAAGTAATAATAGAGAATATCAATTCAACAAAAAAGCCACCTTCACAGGCAGCTTTTTTCCACAAAAACGCAATATACAAAATTAAAGGAGTATTTTTATAAAGCGACCAAAATTTCTGAATTTTGTGGATAAATCCTGGTTAGTTCATACACAAATAAAGCTTCAGCTGTGTGTATCCAGTACCTGAATTCCATTGATTTCGTGTAAGTTGGAACAAAATCAAGTAATAGATTTAAATCAAATTCCAACGCCGAAACTCCAACACTTGAACGCATGGCATCAATCACATTACATTCCTGCTCAATATGAGTTGGAACCATCAATACCGGTTTCTGCAGGTATATAGCTTCACATACCGATTCAAATCCTCCGGTAGTAGCATAAGCCTTGCAACCTGCCATATAATTAAGAAATACCGTATCACTGAGTTGATGCATCGTCAGATTAGGAATCAATATTTCTTCATCCTCATCAATATTATCCCAAAAGAAATGAAGTTGCTCATTTATATGATCGATACTCCAGTTAATCAGCTCATCTACATACCCATTATTGAGAAGATAACCATGAATATAATCACCCTGAGTCGGTTTTTTATTCAACACTTCATTTCGGAGCAGCGGTGGAACAAGGACTATTTTGCCATAACGCATTGTGGGTTCTTCCCTGAATGAAAGTGCCATGATTTTTGTGGCATTCCAGGCTGTAAGTCTTGAGTAGAAGTTCAATAACTTAAACTGAAATGAATTGTTGCCTGTATATTCGAAAGAGGGAGTCAAAAAATAATACTGATGAGCCACATTCATCATAGGTATTTCCGGGTTAAAAATCCCGTATGTTATTCCGCATAACAATTCATAGAAATTGACCACCACATCGGCTTGTGTTTCGCGGATAGTTTGTCGGATTTTAAACACACTCTGAATATAAACCGGCAATAACAGCAAATTATAAAGAATGCTCACTAACAAGGGAGAACCTTTGCCTTTGGGCGTAGGCATAAAATTCGGACTCTGAAACCGAATCAGTTCAGCATTTATTTTTTCGGTAAAAAAACCGGGTAAGGTACGTCTTGGACTACAACCCACCATCACAGCCACCACTTCGTGACCGTTTCGCTCCAGCAGAGCTTTCATGCTAAGGGTTTGCGTAAAATGCCCGCGACCTTCGCCCTGAACTACAAATAAGTACTTCATAGTATTTAGAAAAATGGATTAAAGAAATTATTTGAGAAAGCCACTTTCATCCCTTTGGCAGGAATTGGTTGAATCAGATGGATCACTTCGATAGGTTCTGGTTGTGCAGCCATGTGTTCATTATGCATATACACTTCCCAACTTCCATCTTCATGTTCGAGCAATGCCGACATGGTTTCAACCCAATCACCCGAATTCAGATAATGAATGCCGTCAATTATTTTGTCGGCAGGCTGATGAATGTGTCCGCAAATAATTCCATCGGCATGTTTCACGCGAGCCAGTGCCACCAGTTCATTTTCGTAATTGGAGACATAGGAAACGGCTGATTTTACTTTTTGCTTGATGCTTTGCGAAAGTGAGAAATAAGGTAAACCCTTTTTGGTACGATAGATATTATACAAACGGTTCAGCCAAAGCAGAAAGGTATAGCCTACATCGCCTAATTTTGCCAGCCAAACCATATTAGAAGTGATATTATCAAAAATATCACCATGCACGATATAATAGCGTTTGCCGTTTCGCTCATGCACGTAATCTTTTTCGATAGAGATGTTGGCAAATTCAAAGGGAGCAATATGATCAATAAAATCATCGTGATTACCACGGATATAAATTACCCGGGTGTTGTGGTTTTCCATCATTTTCATGATGATTTTGAAAAAATCGGTATGTTCTTTTTTCCACTTGCCTTTACCGCCTTTTTGTAAATGCCAGCCATCAATGATGTCGCCATTCAGAATAAGCGTATTACAATTCACGGTTTTCAGAAAGTCAGCCAGTTCACGGGTTTTGGAGTGTTCAGTACCTAAATGAACATCGGATATAACAATAGTAGGATAAAACTGTTGATTGTGCATTGTTGTAGTTTTTGTTTGCAAAGTAACTACTACAATATTGCAACATTAGAACAGAGATGTGAATAAAGTGTTACAAATCAAGCAGAAAGAAAAAACCGCTATCGAAATTTCGATAGCGGTTCTTACTTTCCCCTTTAGGGGGTTAGGGGACAACTTATTTTGTTAAAGGCACATAACCCACTTTTTCAACAATTGCCTGACCTTCGGCTGAAAGCACGAAGTTTACAAGGGCTAAATAGTTTTTTTCCTTTGATTTCTCGTAGTAGAAAAACAATGGACGAATAATTGGATAAGTTTTGTTTTTAGCCGTTACTTCATTTGGTTCGATATAGTTTTTACCATCGAATGAAACGTGTAATGCTTTAACTGATTTATTTAAATAAGCCAATCCTACATAACCGATTGCACCTTTGGTTTGGCTAACCGACTGAACGATAGCTCCGGTAGCGGGCATACTTAAGATTGAACTCATATAGTTTTTGTTCAACAATACATATTCTTTGATAAAATCGTAAGTACCTGAGCTTGTTTCACGAGCATAAGGTGTGATTTTCAAATCTTCACCACCTACTTGTTTCCAGTTTGTGATTTTACCTGTAAATATTCCGTCTAATTGAGCACGTGTTAATTTACTTACAGGGTTTCCCGGATTTACAATGATAGCTAATGCATCATAAGCTATGATTTTCTCAACAATTGATTTACCGGCTTCCTGACATTTGGCTTTTTCGTCGAATTTCATTTTGCGTGACGACATAGCTATCTCAGTTGTACCTTCGAGCAGAGCAGCAATACCAACCCCACTACCACCACCAATAACGGTTACTGATTTACCGGTTTTCTTACCATAAACTTCCGCTTCTTTCTGAGCCAGTGGCAATACAGTGTCACTTCCTTTAATTTTCTGTGCATAAAATGAGGGTGCAATTGAGCAAACCATCATAAGCGATAAAATAAGTTTTTTCATTTTGTTTTTTTTAATTTTATTTATTTCGGATACGCCATCTAACGAACCCGAAATTTGTTTGTTATTTATAATTATTTTTCCTCTTATTCCCCTTTAAAGCTTAGTGGTTTAGAATTTAACCTGCATCCGAACTGTCAACAAGTTTGCTGCTAATTTAGTTCTGTAGTCCGATCCGGCTGTCAATAATTTTGCAGAAGTTTCGTTTACAGGCATATCATAGTAAACCATAAATTTAATATTATTGTTCAAACGATACAAATACCCAATTCCAAGTGTTGAATAAGCGATATCAGCTTTTGAAGTTGCAATTTGATTAGTTCCAGCTTTAGGTGTTCCAATGTTATCTCCTGATACATCTGTATTTGGATCATACCAGTCATATTTTACTGTCAAGGTATGTTTTGTATCAGCTATATCCTGTGATAATTGTACATATCCACCAACAAATTTACGTAGGTAGGTATCAGCAGTAACTGTGGCTGTTGGAGCAGTTCCATAACCTGTAGGTTTCACATCTAAACTTGGACTACTTGTACTTGAACTACTTCCTGGTTGTGTACCGAAAATATATTCAGCACGAATATTTGTCAAACCTGCAACAGTTGCCATACTAAATTGACCATCAAATCCTATATATTGACGTTTTGCATAACCGTTTTTATTTCCTTTAGTACTATCTGCAACAAAAACGTTGTTTGCCATAGTATACACTACATTTGTTGGTTGGAAAATAACACCACCATAATATGAAGCACCAATTCCGTATTTAATATCTCCGGTTGAATTACCATAAGTTAAGTGTGCAATTAAATCTTTCTGGCTTTTAGTATCAGTACCAATTGCATTACCGGCTAATAAACCCAAGTCCAATTTTAAAACACTTAATGGAGTACCTTTAGGAGCTTGCAACGTAATCATACCACCTAAATCACGTTCGCTTGGGAATAAAGTCTGAATTACACGACTGCGTTCAGGACTTTCGCGAGAAGAAGAAGAATACTCAATCTCATATCCGAAAGGACGATTAAAAATACCACCTTTAAGCGTTACAACTCCAGCCCAAGGATCTAATGCACTTGCATAGGCTTCTTTTAGTATAACACCTTTTTCTGTAGCGTCAATGTAAACAACACCAGTACAACCGAAATCGGAATAAGTTGCTTTTAAACGACCGCGACGTACGCCAAAACGACTAAAAGAAGAACCTGCTGGGGTAACACTTCCAACTGATGGGTTTTCAGCTGCATTAGCCCCACCACCAACTTTCATATCCTGTGAAGCTTTACCATTCACATCAATGTCCGATAACTGCCATTCAGATTGAACATATCCACTGAATTTCAGTTTTTTAAGTTGAATCAAACCATCTTCCAGGTTTGAGATACGCTGTTCATGAACATCCAATGAGTCCACTTTTTCTTGAGAGAAAGCAACGGTCGAACAAATCAGACCCAATGCGATAATTGCTAAACTTTTTAATTTCATTTTGTTTTAATTTAATTGTTGAATTTGAATTTGTTTTTAGTTTTGTTTCATTTTCACGCTGCAAAGGAACTTCGATTAGATTACAGTGTTTTGTCAAACCTGTTACATTTTTGTTACAAATAATTTATTCTCTAAAAGACCTGTATTTCAGTGAATTCTATACAATATATATAAGAAAAAATAGAGGCAACTAAGATACAACTAATGTAACATCTTTGTAATATCTTCGTAATACAGATTTAATACGATTACCGTTTCTTTGTACTGAATTTAAAACAAAAAAAGAGTGAAACGTTTTTTTGAAAAGCTGGTTGAAGGTGCATTACTCATTAGTGGAAGCGTAACCAGTATTACCATTTTGCTGATTATTATCTTTCTGTTTAAAGAAGCTTCCGGCTTATTTACCAGTCCGGTAATTGAAGAAGGCTATGAACTCGCATTAAACAAAACTAATCCGGTTAAGCATTTAACATCTTATGAAATCAAAGAAATTTTTGATGGCAAAATCAGTAACTGGAACGAAGTGGGTGGAAAAAAAGAGCCCATTGAACTGGTTCGATTGAGCGACCTGACAAAATATTATACCGAAGCAGAACTTGGTTCTAACTTCGAAAACATACCTGCTAAAGCCAGTGAACTGACTGCAAAACATCCCGGAATCATCCTGTTTCTTCCAACATCTTATATCAAAAAGAACTTTAACGGTACATTATTAAAGCACGAGACCCTTCACCCAGGCGACTTTTTCGGTGGTAAAGAATGGTATCCTACCGCTTCACCTTCGCCTCAATATGGTTTATTACCACTTTTACTTGGGACATTGTGGGTGAGCTTGGGAGCTATTTTACTTTCATTGCCTTTCGGTATTGCCGTGGCAGTTTATCTGGCAGAAATTGCTTCTATGAAAGTGCGCAATATTCTGAAACCCATAATTGAATTATTAGCAGGAATTCCTTCAGTAGTTTATGGTTTCTTCGGACTGGTTATTATTGTTCCGTTTCTACAAAGATTATTCAATCTGCCTGTTGGTGAAACTGCTTTGGCAGGAAGCGTAGTACTGGGAATCATGGCCTTGCCTACAATTATTACCGTGGCCGAAGATGCCATGCGCACCGTGCCACGTGCCATGAAGGAAGCCAGTCTGGCTTTGGGAGCAACACACTGGCAAACCATTTATAAAGTAATTATTCCTTACTCAAAATCCGGAATCACTTCGGCTGCCGTCCTCGGAATTGGTCGTGCAATAGGTGAAACAATGGCAGTATTGATGGTAACAGGTAATGCAGCTGTAATTCCCCATACTTTACTCGAACCCGTTCGAACCATTCCGGCTACTATTGCAGCCGAACTTGGTGAAACTGCTGCAGGTGGCGGCCACTATCAGGCTTTGTTTATGTTGGGTGTTATTCTGTTTATTATCACCATGATAATCAGCATCAGTATTGAATTTATAGGAAAAAAGAAATATCAATAATTCAAAGGTCAAAAGACAAAAGTCGTTTGACATTAGACATAAGACTTAAAAAATGACACCAGTAATACAAGCCAAAAATACCGACCGAAAAAAGCGTAGATCGCAAGCCATTGCATTCACTATTTTCAAGTTGATGAGCTATTCGGTGGTTGCTATTTTATTCATAATTCTCGGATTTATAGTAATACGTGGAATTGGCGTAATCAGTTGGGACTTTTTGACCAAAGCACCTGAAGACGGAATGACCAAAGGAGGAATTTTTCCTGCCATTGTCGGAACAATGTGTTTAGTTGTCGGAAGTAGTATCTTTAGTTTTCCTATTGGTATTATGTCCGGCATTTATATGAATGAATATGCCGCTGGAAGCAAAATAGCAACATTTATTCGCATTATGACCAATAACCTGAGCGGCGTGCCATCAGTTGTTTTCGGTCTTTTCGGGATGGCCTTATTTGTAAACACCATGAAATTTGGTGATTCCATTCTGGCTGGTTCGCTGACCTTAGGATTACTTTCATTACCTTTGGTGATCAGAACAACTGAAGAATCGTTAAAGGCAATTGAACAATCGTATCGTGAAGGAAGTCTGGCATTAGGTGCAACCAAATTGCAAACCATTCAAAAAGTAATTTTGCCGATGGCTTTTCCGAATATCATTACCGGACTGATTTTGTCCATTGGCCGGGTGTCAGGCGAAACTGCTCCTATTCTCTTTACGGTGGCAGCTTATTTTTTACCGAAACTGCCAACGAGTATTTTTAATCAGGTAATGGCATTACCATATCACCTGTATGTCATTTCAACGAGTGGAACCAATATTGAAGCCTCACGGGGCATTGCTTACGGAACAGCATTGGTATTAATTGTGATTGTGTTATTGGTAAATTTATTAGCCAATTTCTTACGGAATTATTTCTCGAAAAAAGTAAAAACAAATTAAAATCGGTCTAAAGACAAAGGTTAAAGGACAAAATACTTTTGACATTAGTCTTCAGACATTAGACATAAAAAGATGCTGACTATTGATGCAAAAAACGTTGATTTTTATTACAGTGAGTTTCACGCACTGAAGAACATCAACTTTGAAGTGAATAAAAACGAAGTGGTGGCACTGATCGGACCTTCCGGTTGTGGAAAATCAACTTTCCTCCGCCTGCTTAACAGGATGAACGATTTGATTCCGGGAACCCGGATGACAGGTTCGGTGTTGATTGATGGCGAAGATATTTATGCTCCAAGCGTACATGTAGACGAACTGCGCAAAGAAGTGGGTATGGTGTTTCAAAAACCGAATCCGTTTCCAAAATCTATTTTCGAAAATGTGGCTTATGGTCTTCGGGTGAATGGAATTAAAGATAAAACCTTTGTCGAAGAGCGTGTGATTGAGTCAATCAAATCGGCGGCACTGTGGGACGAAGTGAAGGACAAACTGAATAAATCAGCTTTTGCACTTTCGGGCGGTCAGCAACAACGGCTTTGCATTGCGCGTGCGTTGGCTATATCACCCAAAGTGGTGCTTATGGACGAACCAGCTTCTGCACTCGACCCGATTTCTACTGCCAAAATTGAAGACCTGATTCATGAATTGAAAAAAGATTATACCATTATTATTGTAACGCACAATATGCAGCAAGCATCGCGTGTAAGTGATAAAACGGCTTATTTTTATTTGGGTGAGTTGATAGAGTTTGACAAAACAACCACTATCTTTACAAATCCAAAAGAACATTCAACTCAAAATTATGTTACCGGTAGGTTTGGATAAAGCCCCCTAAATCGGCAAATGGGGACTTTCTTCAGTTGAGAATGAATATGGAAAAGTGTTTTTTGAGAACAAGTAAGAAAAGCGACATTTGGACTATTTATCTTAAAATTATATTAACCATTTAAATATAAATACAATGGAAACTAACTGGTTTATTTTAATTATTGTTTTAGTCTGCGCTGCAATATTAATTTTTTATCTGATTAAACGAAATGTGAAAGATAAAGAAGATGTTGTTAATTTTATGAATCAATCAGAAATTGAAGACGACACAAAACTTAAAGAAAAAGAAGAAAGCTTACTAAAATAATTAAGACTTATATATATGATACATTTAGAACAAGAATTAGTAGCTCTTAAACAGGATGTTACTGATATGTGGAAATTGGTAATTTCTCAGGTTTCAAATTCGGGAGAAGCTATTTTGACTTTTGACAAAGAGTTGGCAAAGAAAGTTTCGATGCGTGAGAAAAAAGTGGATGCTTATGAACTTAAAATTGACCGGTTATGTGAAAATATTATTGCTCTTTATCAGCCAGTTGCAGTAGATTTGCGCTTTGTACTGGCAGTACTGAAGATTAACTCTAATTTGGAACGTATCGCCGACTTTGCATATGGGATATCAGGTGTTTTGCTTGCAAATCCTTCGGTAATATTAGATGCTGAAATCATAACTGAAACGAACTTAAGACTCATGATTGATCAGGTAACTAAAATGCTTACCCAAGGACTTGAAGCTTTTGAAAATGAGAAATCTGACATTGCATCAGCCATTTTCAGTGAAGATTATCAGGTGGATGAAATTAATAAAAGTGCAGCTAGAATTGTGGCTGATTACATACAGAAAAATCCTGATAGAGCTTTTGAATGTCTACATTTATTCAGCACTTTCAGAAGATTAGAACGTATTGGTGACCATTGTGCCAATATTGCTGAAGAAATTTTCTTCTACATTGATGCTAAAGTATTGAAACATTCTCCAAGAGAATAGCTAATTTATACCTAAATCACAAAAGAGGCAAATCGAGGATTTGCCTCTTTTGTGATTTTATTGTTGATTTACAACAGATTTCAAAAATTGTCATATCTTTGTAACAGTTATTACACAAAACCGAAATAAGAGATTTGTTACTTTGTATAAGTTTTTGAATCTATAAACTGTCAACTAATAACTATTACTATTATGAGTTCGTATCGTATTCTAGTCGTCGACGACGAAGAAGATTTGTGTGAAATTTTGCAGTTCAATCTTGAGACCGAAGGTTATCAAGTAGATGTGGCTTATTCGGCTGAAGAAGCGATGAAAAAAGACCTAACGGTCTATAACTTAATGCTGCTTGATGTGATGATGGGTGAAATATCCGGATTTAAAATGGCCCGCATATTGAGCGAAAACCCTAAAACAGCCTCTATTCCGGTTATTTTCCTTACTGCAAAAGATTCCGAAACCGACCGACTGACTGGTTTTAATATTGGTGCCGACGATTATATTTCCAAACCCTTTTCAATTCGTGAAGTATTGGCACGAGTCAAAGCAGTAATCCGACGGGTGGATAATAAAAAAACAATTGAAACAGCGCCCCAAAAACTAACTTACGAATCACTTGAAATGGATTTGGGAAACAAAAAAGTAATTCTTGAGGGAGTTGAAGTTCCGTTTACGAAAAAGGAGTTCGAAATACTTAAACTTTTTCTGGAAAACAAAAACCGGGTTTTCTCGCGCGACGAAATGCTTACCCGTGTATGGAGCGACGAGGTAATTGTTCTCGACCGAACCATCGATGTGAATATTACCCGTATGCGCAAAAAAATTGGACAGTACGGAAAAAACATCGTCACCCGATTGGGATATGGATATTGTTTTGAAGAATAAAAATGCCCCCAACCCCTTAAAGAGGGCTTTGGTGTGGTTGCAAAAAAAAATAAACAAGTAATACTAACTAAAATTCCCCTTTAGGGGTTAGGGGCTTATGACTTTAAATCGCCGCGTTTTTCTCTATTTCTTTGGCATCTTCTTTTTGATGTTTGCCATTATCAGCTTCTTCCAGTATGAACGGGAAAAGGAATTCCGTACCGATCAACTCGATCAGCAATTATCGACTTATAACTTCAGTATCAACCGGTTTATTGAAGAGCGTAATCCAAACTGGGAAATGCTGGAAGATTATGTCAAATTATTCCCTGACAGTACCTTGCGTGTAACTGTAATTGATTCCATCGGCAATGTAACCTTCGATTCGTTTGTAAAAAAAGGAACGAAACTGGAGAATCATGCCGACCGCCCTGAAATTCAGTTAGCCAATTATAATGCGAACGGAAAAGCCATCCGCCATTCGGTTTCTACCGGAAAAGATTATTATTATCTCGCCCACCGTTTTCCCAAAGGATATGTGCGGAGTGCTTTGCCATACAATGTGAGTCTTATTAACACACTGAAAGCCAATACTTTCTTCCTGTATTTCATGCTTTTAGTGTTGATTGCTGCAGGTTTTGTTTTATACTTTATTTCCCGAAATTTCACCAAATCAATAGATCGTCTGCGTATTTTCATTCAAAAAGCAGAGAAGGAAGAGTATTTCAATACGGATATTGAATTCCCAAACGACGAGCTTGGTGAAATCAGCAAAAACATAGTGAAACTGTATAAATTACAGTTGGAAACCAAGGAACAACTGAACAAAGAGCGTGAAAAACTGATTAAACACCTGCAAATCTCACAGGAAGGACTGGCTATTTTTTCAACTGAGAAAAAAGAAATTCTGGCAAATACTCACTTTATTCAGTACAGTAATATTCTTTCCGACCAGCAAAGCGAAAGTTCCAATCAAATTTTCAGTCTGCCCGAATTTTCAGAAATAAATCAGTTCATTGACCAAAGTCTGCAAAACAATGAAATGAAACGTAAAAAGCTCACCATTGAAAAAGGTGGTCGGGTATTTGCCGTACAGTGTATTGTTTTTCAGGATAAAACATTTGAAATTTCTATTAACGACATATCGGTTCAGGAACACGAAAACGAACTTAAAAGACACCTGACACAAAACATTTCGCACGAGTTGAAAACTCCGGTAAGCAGCATTCTGGGCTACATGGAAAGCATTCTGGAGAATCCTGAAATGGACGCCGAGCGTCAACGGTTCTTTGTAGAGCGCTCGTTTCAGCAAGCACAACGTTTACGTGATTTGCTTCAGGATATTTCCACACTGAATAAAATGGACGAAGCCAAACGGTTGTTTGATAAAGAACCCTGCAATATTTCGGAGGTAATCCAGGATGTGTTGAACGATGTTCATCTGGAAATCGAACAAAAAGAATGTACGATTTTGACCAACTTTCAATCCGAAACAAGCATTCAGGGAAACCGGTCGCTCATATATTCCATTTTCAGAAACCTGTTGGATAATGCGTTGAATTATGCAGGTGAGAAAATAACTATAGATATTAACTGTTACCGCGAAGATGAAGATTTTGTCTATTTCTCTTTCAGTGATAATGGTGTAGGAGTTTCCGAAGAACATTTAGCCCGCCTATTCGAACGTTTTTATCGTGTGGATAAAGGTCGTAGTCGCAAAGTTGGTGGAACTGGTTTAGGATTGGCTATTGTGAAAAATGCAATTATTTTCCATAAAGGAACTATTTCGGCTAAAACCGTTCCGGGTGGCGGATTGAGTTTTATTTTCTCCTTGAGAAAATACTGAGCCCCCTAAATCCACCACTAGGGGACTTAACGACTTTTTCTATTAGTTTCATAATTATAGTATTTTCCCCTTTAGGGGGTTAAGGGCCAAATTATTATGTTTTTCCGCAGCAAATGGACACCGCTGTTTGTCAGTAACTTTCTGGGGATTTTCAACGATAATTTCC
>SESF01020525.1_pt1 | contig 15684 bp, 8 predicted proteins | sample 3171521 | NCBI WGS metagenome assembly SESF01 (sample SAMN10866945, study PRJNA518727) | freshwater metagenome | biome: subpolar coniferous forest; feature: holomictic lake; material: water; isolation source: holomictic Lake 227, 6 m and 8 m depth | place: Canada: near Kenora, Ontario | collected...
AATGATTGAAAGATTGGCTTAAAACCACCACAGTTCCAATAACTAAGAATAACAAAACAAAAAGCTTTCTCATGCTTCCAGTAAGAAACAATTAGAATCAATAAATCAACACCAACGATGGATCGAGCGGATAACGACCTGATTGTTTGCCAAAAACCGACAAACCACCTTCATTGGCCGAAGATTTATCTATCCGTAATCTGATAACAACTGATTTGTTTTTCATCAGCTTCTCGATTGCTTCTTTGGGTAAATCCACTTTTACCAAGTATCCGTATGAGCCGGCTTCGTCTAATTTTCCATCGAGGTTAAACGAACTCCGAATCAATTCCACCGTTTTTGTCAGAATAAGATCTAATCCTTCGTTGTTGGTATCGGGTTTGGTGGGTGGTGCAAGTGTACTTTTATTCACAAGACCAGAATCGTGTGGTTGATTAAACCACGAGAGCAAACCACGGTGATCGCAGGGGTCGTCGGGCAAAATAACAGTTGAGACCGCAACCCCATCCACTTCAAAAGCTACTGTTGACGGGTGTTTCAGCTCATCGGTTTGAGGGAATGAGTTTGGATTCAAGCCCCAGGTAGAACAATTAATCCCAATATTCGGGAAATTATCCAATTGGTACGATTTCTCTGTAAAATATTTGCTTTGATTCATGCGCGACGACAGTTCAGCCATAAAAGTTACTTTTTTAGGAATTTTATTTCCGGTAATTTCAAACTCATAATCCACATAGCCGCTACCCAATCCAATAAATTTTGAGTTGTGCTGCGTAATCAGGTTTTTCAGACTCCAACTGGCTTCTTTGTACGATGCTGCCGGTTTGGATACTACCACTGTGTCGGACGAAACCACAAATTTTGAATTTGCCCGAACACGGAATGGAACAAAATTACAATGCAATGTATCGCCTTTAGAACCAATCAAATACGTACAATAAGTGGCCACACATTCTTCGTTAGGCACTACAAACTGCATGGGTTCAAGCACCTTGCTGCTACACGAAACTGCATCGAGCGTAGTACCGGGTGTTGAATAGCTTTTCGGGTCACCAAATCTGTTCCAATAAACCACTTTGGTATCGAGACGCAATTTTTGCTTGCTAATATTTTCGAGGAATGAAACCGTAACCGGCATTTTCACAGTTTGAGAAGCATCGTATATTTCTTCAAAACTTTTGCCGGGAATCACATAATTCACCGAGGCAAAGTCGGCAAATGTCATACCCGGACATAATTCTTCCACACCAAATTCCTTTGCACCTCGGTTGTAGCGAAAATACCCATTGAACTCATTATTCACATCGTGAAGCTCCGTAAACAGATAACCGGCAACTTTGGGACGTCGTTTGAATTCGTTCATCATTTGGTGATAATCATAAGTCAAATCGATATCGCCGGCACCGTTTTTATATCCCCAAACTCCGCCACATTCGGCATTAATCATTGGAACGTCAGTTTGTTTATATCCTTTGGTATAATTCCATTTCGACCCCGGATAGGTATAAGCGCAAACAGAATCTAGGCAATTAGCCCACGAATAACCCGGCAAATATTCGTGCCAGGAGTTAAAATCAGAAACGATATGATCTTCCTTGCAAGCTGAATTATCATCAATCAAACGGGTTGGATCTTCTGCTTTGAACTTGTGATACATATTCAACACCCATTTCTTTGTTTCCGGTAAATAGATTTTATCGTTTCCTACCGGAGTTAACAACCCCCACGACTCATTGAAAAGTATCCATGAAAAGATACAAGGGTGATTAAAATCACGTTCTACCTGTTTTTCGGCCAGAAGTTCCCACATACGCATCGAGTTTTCACGTGCAGTTTTCTCGGCCGGTGAATTCCGAAAATCAACCATATCCGCCATCATCAGCATTCCTAATTTATCCGCCCAGTAAATTTTGCGGGGCAATTCTACTTTTATGTGTGAGCGTATGGTATTCAGTCCCAACGCTTTGGTTTTCAGTACATCTTCTTTCATAAACTGATCGGTTGGATATGTTCCAAAACCTTCGTTGTGATAGGCTTGGTCGAGTGTCATTTGCAGGTAAAGGGGTTCATTGTTCAGGTACACATAACTGAAATCGCCACCCGGATACTTTCCGTAACTGACTTTCCGCATTCCGAAATAAGTATTCACTTCGTCGGTTCCGTTTCCGTCAGCAATCTGAACTTTTACTTCGTACAAATAAGGATCTTTCAAACTCCATAAGCGCATATTTTTTATTGGCATGGTGAAACGGGCTGTGCTTGCTCCATCTGTGACTTCGTATTGAAACATATTTTTCCCTGAAGTAGCGCTAACGATATTCACCTTGGTTCCACGCTTAGCCGGAACAGTCAGCTTCACACTAACATCAGCTTGCTTTTTATCAATATCGGGATAAAAGCGAATACTGCTCAAGCTCTGCTGGTTACGCGCTTCGAGATAAACAGTTTGCCAGATTCCACGTTCTTTCCCATAATTCTGCTTCCCCTGCGGACTGTCTTTCACCAGTTCATCAACACGGATGGTCAGTTTATCGTCTTTTCCGGTCAACATATCGGTAATATCAAATTCCAACGGAATATAACCACCTTCTTTCCAACCGGTAACTTTCCCGTTTACCCATACCTGAGCACCATAATCTGAAGCTCCGATAATGAGGATAATACGTTTGTTTTTCCATCCGTTTGTTTTTGGGATTTCCATGTTTCGGCGATACCATCCAATCAATTGTTTCGTATCGTTGATACCGGACAAGGGACATGCCCAAGAAAAAGGCACGACAATGGTTTTATCGAAACAATTATCCGCAGAATTATACCAACCTTCCTTTAATCCATTATTTTTCTCATCAAACTTAAAATGCCAGTTGCCGTTCAGGTTCAACCATTCCGAACGCATATAGTCAGGACGTGGATGTTCGGGCAATGGAATATTGGTGGCAGATAATTTCAATGAAAAAATTAAAATCGAGAAAATTAGAATTTTGAATTTCATGGAATAAACTTTTTAAAATTACAATTCATAAACCAATTTCACTTTCTTCTGGTAGACTCCTATTTTTTCCTGCGATTTGAAGTAAGTGAGCATGTTGATTTTCATTTCTTTTGCTACGGATTTATATTCCGGTTCATTCAGCACATTTACGGTTTCGAATGGATCTTTTGGGTAATCGTAAAGCTCGGTAGCATAGACTTTACTTTCGGTAAAAGGTTCATTGGTTCTGAATCCGTTTGCCATCCAAATCGTAAACCGATAACGTTCGGTTCGCAAAGTATAACCCATCACATCGGTGGTTGTAAATCCCCGTTTTTTTGCATCTGCTTCCTCAATAATGCGGTAATACTGACTTACACCAAAGTCTTTTAACTTTGCATTCTTATTTTTCATTAATGGAACTAAACTTTTTCCATCCAATTTTTTGGGAGTTGGAATAGTTGCCAATTCGCACAAAGTGGGGAAGATATCTACAAATTCGGTGATTGACTTTGTTTTGCCTGATGGCAGATTTGGAGCAGAAATTATCAACGGAGCCCGCGTCGATTCTTCAAAATTGGTGTCTTTTCCCCATTGGTCGTGATCGCCCAAATGCCAGCCATGATCGCCCCAAAGTACTATAACCGTATTATTCGAAATCCCCAATGAATCAAGCGTATTCAGTAAAATTCCCACCTGTGCATCGGCATACGAAACCGCTGCATAATAGCCATGAATCAGTTCCTTTTGTTTGTTGACATCTTTCAAACCGGTTCCATGTGTCAAATCGGTAAACTCACAAAATTGCGGTATATCCGTAAATCGCTTGAATTCATCGGAGCGGGTATAAGCCACATCTGGACTGTTTTTGGCGTGTTGCTGAAATTCAGCCAGTGGCATTTGGTTTCGTTGGTACAAGTCCCAGTATTTTTTTGGTGACACAAAAGGCAGGTGCGGGCGCTGAAATCCAACAGCCATAAAAAACGGCTTCTGACCATTTTTTAATGCAATAAATTCGTCTTTTGCTTTAAGAGCCACTGCACCGTCACGATAAGCATCATCAGGCACATCGGCACATTCGGTGGCTACTTTGGCATTTACTTTGGCATACTGACCGGCTTCATTTTTGGTCATTCCTTTTGCCAGTCCTTCCTGAATGAATTTTTCAATTTTTGCCTTGGTAATCAGGTCGTGGTAATAATAGAGCGTGGGTTGACCGGTTTTTTTCGAAAATTTATCTACCGGCGAAAGGTAAGGAATACTCCACGACGCAGGATCTGAATCTTTCACACTTTTCTCGTGAAAAATTTTACCAATACCGGAAGTTTCGTACCCATTTATTTTGAAATATTGCGGAAGCGTTACAATATCGGGGTGAACATCACGAATTTGTGTATCGCAGTCCCATATTTGCGTATAATCCGGACGCATACCGGTGAGCAAGCTGGAACGTGAACCACCCGAAACTGCCTGTTGGCAATAGTTACTCATAAAAACTGTTCCCCTATTTGCCAAACGATCGATATTTGGTGTTTTCACCAATTTGTCGCCATAACAACCCAAAATTGGCTTTAAATCATCAAGAGCAATGAAAAGCACATTGGGTTTTTGCTGTTTTTGAGCAAAAAGGGTAGAAAAAACCGGAATAGCAGTAAGTCCTGCCATTACCAGATTAAGTTTAGTGAGTCGCATTAGAGTCGATGGTTTTGGTTTGCGGAAATCTATTTTTTGTATTCTACAAATGCTTCAATGGCTTCGTAGGAAGCAAGTCCTAAATTGTTGTACAACAATGCAGTGGCTTGATTCCGGTCCTCGGCGCGTTGCCAGAAAAGTCGCTCATCATCGCCCAGAAATGGTGCACTCTCCATCTGTGAATGATGTTTCAATATGGAGTTTCGTTTCCGTCGAAGTTCTTCCGGACTAATCGGTACAGCCATTTCAATGTGATCAATTTCCCATTCAGCCCAGGCACCGCGATACATCCATACCCGACATTCTTTCATCCATTCTTTCTGTTTGAGTTCGTATATGGCAGCCAGCGCTGCATCCAAACATACTTTGTGGGTTCCGTGTGGGTCGGCTAAATCGCCTGCCACAAATATCTGATGCGGTTGAATGGTTTCGAGCAATGGAATTATTGTGAGAATATCCTTGTCGGATAGTTTTCCTTTTTGTACTCTTCCGGTTTCGTAAAAAGGCAAGTCGAGAAAATGAACATTCTCAGCTTTTACACCGATAAAACGACAGGCAGAACGTGCTTCTTCCCTTCTGATTTGTGATTTCAGGTAAAGAACATCTGTTGTATCAGCGTCTCCTATTCTTTTTTGTTCTTTCAAAAAATGCAGAATATCCGCATTCTTTGTTTTAATTTCCTGATTCTCGGATTCGAAATGCTGTACAACATTTTGCATTAAGGAGACGTAGCGGATTACTTCTTCATCTGCAACCGCAATATTCCCTGAAGTCTGATACACCACATGCACATCGTGATGCTGGTCAACAAGTCGTTGCAAGGTTCCACCCATCGAAATCACATCGTCATCGGGATGCGGACTGAAAATAAGCACTCGTTTTGGATAAGGATTTGCACGTTCCGGACGGTTTGTGTCGTCAGCATTGGGTTTTCCTCCCGGCCAACCTGTAATGGTATGTTGCAAGTCATTGAATATCTTTATATTGACATTATATGCCGAACCATATTGCGCGAGCAATTCATCCAATCCGTGTTGATTATAATCTTTATTGGTAAGTTTCAGAATTGGTTTTCTGGTTTCATTGCAAAGCCAAACAATAGCGCGACGAATCAGTTTATCATTCCATACACAGGGACCAACCAACCAGGGATGACTGATTCGGGTTAGGTATTGAGCTGCACTCAAATCGATGGCAGCCATAGCATTCTTATGGAGTTGTAAAAAAGAAGCGGGAACAGCATCATCTGTTTTGCCTTCAATAATTTCCTTTAAAATGGCAGATTTATGTTCGCCCCAGGCAGGTAAAATAACTTGTTTGGCATTCAGTAAAGTTGATAATCCGATGGTAATAGCACTCGATGGCACTTCGGAAATTGAACTGTAATAACGTTGCAGGTCGCGCTGTGATTCATTGTCGAGCAACATAAGCCGTGTAAGCGTACTTATCTGAGAACCAGGTTCATTGTAGGCAATATTCCCAACCAACCCAACACTTACCAATACCAAATCCAGTCCTTCGTGTTGTTCAATAAGTTCCTCATAGTGCCGGCAAAAATCATACACATTGGAGCGATTAACAGTTGAATCGGGTGTATAAAAATTTTCGGATTTAAAATCAACCTTATCCAATAAATAAGTGCGAAGCAACTGAGCATTTGAATGTCTTTCACCCTCATAAACCGGAAAAAACTCAGATACATTAAACACCAATACGTCGGCAAAACTCAGACCTTCTTCGTGATGCATTCGGACTAATTCATCGTAAACCTCCAACGGTGAAGAGCCACCCGAAAGTCCGAGAACACATCGCTCGCCCTCTTTTTCCTTATCACGAATAAGTGCTGCCACTGTTTGAGCTATGGATTTAGCACCTTCATGGGAGTCTGAATAGATTTTAGTCCGTAGTTTTTCATAGCGTGTCTGACGCAAACTTTCAATCATATCGTTGGAACGATAATAACGCTCCGGCGTTCGCTCAAGTGTTATTTTGGAACTTAAATCGTATTGCATAGTCTTTTTATTTTGATTTTATAAAACAGCTAAATAGGATTGTTTCAATTGAAATTTGGATATTTTATTTTAGGAATTTAAAGCTATATGTGCCGGATGAGTTGATAATATTTACGAGATACACTCCTCTTGTCAAATCACCAACAACAATATCTTCATTATTATTAATTTGTTTTTGCATCAATATCTTTCCAGATACATTCATCAAAGTAAAAAATGAAGAACATTCTATTCCTGTCAATTGGAGTGTGTTTTTTATTGGGGAAAACGATATGTTTATTTCTGATCTGAAGTTGCTAGGAAAGCCTGTTGTTGACTCGAATACCAATTTTTTGGTGCCATCCCAGGATACAGCAAATATAGATGTGGCATTAGCAGGATAATAAACCCTTGTTTTATCATTATTCTGAAATCCTGAACCTACCATTGAAATCCGAATTAACTTATTTGCGCAATAGGTTTCAAAAACACAAACATTTTTCCAAATTGCATGGTCCACAATCACATAGTTTTCATAATCATTATTTGAAGATAGCTTAGGAGTACAGCCCAAACCCTGAGTTCCTTGAACTAATAATTTATTTTTAAACGCATTTACATTATTTGCTGATATATAGTATAATACTGGAGATGCTGGTTTTGGATAGGCTTTACCCGCAATATATGCTACCGTGGCAATGCTGTCAGCTTTAGTAATACTTATTGTTGAAACCTCGTAATCATTAATTTTACTGCTAACAACCCTTAACATCCCAATCTTTGTAAAAAAATCAGTAAGGTCTTCTCCGACGGCATCACAAGTATTTTTTATAAAATTCAATTGCATGGTTCCATTACTAAGCCCTGACTGATTTGTATTTCTTACTTTCTCAGCGACATCACCAAACCAATCTTTTTTTTCGGGGTAAGCCACCTGATAATAAAGTTCTAGTTGCCAAAGTGGACAAAATCTCAAAAACAAATCACCTCCATCAATACCCTGCCAATTGGGTTCAGCTCCAGAATCTGTCATACTATCAGGGCCATATTGAAACATCCACTTTTGACGTTTCAATAGACCATTGTTTAAATAAGCATTAAAACGTCCACCTATTATATTATTTCCAACACCATTGCCTGTTCCAGTTTCAAATCCATTATAATAAGCATCGTTAAGTAGCTCTTTTTCAATTCGGGTATTAGTTGGTGTAAAAAGATACTGTACCCAGGCAGAATAAATATTATTGGTAACTTCTGTAGTACCAGCCCACCTGAGGGCGGGTACAATTTGATTTACATGTCCAAGTTCATGGGCTATTCCCCAATAATCTAAGGTTGCTAATCTGCAGGTTGCATCACATCCGCCACTAAAATGAGCCCCAAGTCCATCTTGTTGATACCAATTCCATTGATTATTATCTGCCTCAGCATACATGTGATTTTTAGGAACCTTATTGTACTTATACAACCCCATTAACCCTTGCTCAACATGCACAATAGAGTCATATACCTGCATGAGTTTTTTTCCATCGTCTGTATATTGCTTCAGCATTAAAACCGGATAAAGCATATCGATATACTTCCCCTTTAAATTGATCATCGAATCAACAGTATTTAAAAGCAAAGTTTTCCAGCTATCAGCAGTACTTGTTTGAACATCAAAACATCCATTTATTTTTCCAGAAGTAATATGAATTTTTATTGGTTTAAGGCTAGCGTAATTATCACTATAATAATCAATATATCCTAACCCTTTTGCTGATATATTGATATTATTCATACCACTAAACAATGGATAATTTATACTGGTTTGAGTACCGTAATCAAATACTTTTAGCGAAATGGATTGACCATAAGTATTTCCGACAAGAATAACTGCTTTGCTATTATTCTCAAAATGAATTCCTGTAGCATTTTCAAATTGCGAGTAAGTGTTTGTTTTTAAAGCTGAAGCAGTAGAGTCAACGTTTGGGTAGGGTACATAAGTCTGAATTCTATTAGTAAATTTATAAGTTCCATTAAACATACATTGAGCCAGATTCTTATAAAACCCATCAACCATCCCATCAATGTCAGTTTGCTTTACATTTGCTTTTATACCTGAACAGATTGAATCTTGAAAGATGGTATCTGGAAAATTATTCCCCAAACTATAACTGTAAAACTCCATTTCGGCACAACTTGCAAAGTTGTTGAATCCACTATTTACAATAATTCGAATGGTAGCCGGGGTTAAAATGGAAGACGGAAAAACTACTTTTGTATCATTAGGAGAACAACCAAAATTAAAATTACACACTTTAATAAATGTGGTTGGGGATTTGATCGTTGAATACCAAATTTCTGTATTTTGAAAAAGTCCATCAGTTCCAGAGTCATTTCGAGGACGATAAATTAAGTAATCAATTTTATCAACATTACTAAAGTTGTAGTTTAAATTGATTGGAAACCCACCTCCATTATAATTTGAATGATATAATGTTGTCATATCACCATCAAAAGATTTGTTTATATTAAACCCAGATTGAAAGCTAGAAGAAGAACCACTAAATATTGTTTGTTTTTGGTCTGAAGTAAGTCCGACAGCCGGGTCACAATTCGATACAAGGGGAATTGGAACATTCGTACGAAACTTCATTTCAGCACAACTTGCAAAATTATTTTTTCCAGTTTTGACAATAAGACGGACTGTGGAAGGATTCAGCAGACCTGTTGACCCATTTAATGCAACACTGCTAACATTTGGTAGTTCTCCAAAATTTTTATCCATGAGTTTAGTAAATGCGGTGGGTTGATCATTGCTAGCATACCAGATTTCTGTTTGACCAAAATAACCATTTGTACAATTATCAATTCTAGGATAATATATAAGACTATCAATTCGCGGAATTTGTACAAAATTAAAATCTAATGTATCTGGTAATGATTCCCCACCCCAATCAGAATGGTACATGGTTGTTAAATCTCCATCAATTGCATTTATTAATTCTCCTCCCTGTTGGCATTGAGTTGCGAATGCATTATAAACAGCTACTGGATAAGATGTTGTAGTAGTTAAATTCATAGATGAAACTACATTATTTTCAGCAGACAGTGTTATAATTATTGTCAGAATGATGTATAAACTTAATGTTGTTCTTTTTAACGTATAATTCATTAACTTATTTATGATGATATTAAACAATCAGAAATTTATGTAAATAGTGAATATTATTCCAACAGACTATTAATTGAATTTATCAATTTGAACCTAAGTTATCAAACTAATTTCCGTAGAAAAGTGCGGGTTCTGTTTTGGTCTAAGGGTAATAATCCGCGTTTTGCCAAATCGTCCATCAAAATCTTTTTCAAATTAGCTTTGATTTTGGCTAAAGATGGGTCATTTAATAGATTTGTGGTTTCACCCGGGTCGTTTTTAATATCGGTCAACATTTCCGGATTTCCGGGCAATTCGAAAATGGTCAGTTTATACCGACCATCATGAATCTGGAATGCATTGCAGTCTTCGGTGATTAAATATTTACGCGATGCAAGCTTCCCCTTTCCGGATAAATTTGGCTGTAACGACATGCCTGTCAGCTTCTTGGAATATTCAATACCTGTCAGATCGCAAATGGTCGGGATAAAATCCAGTCCATTACATACCAGTGTAGTTTTGTCCACTTTATTGGCTTTAATACCTTTTCCTGCAAAAATCAAAGGAACACGTTGACACTCTTCAAACATCACGTTTTTGGTAATAAATCCATGCGAACCACCCATTTCGCCATGGTCGGATGTGAAAACAATTATCGTATTTTCCATCATTCCTGATTTTTCCAAAGCGGTCAAAACACGTCCGATTTGTTCATCCACACTTTCTGTCAACCGGCAATACATCCAGCGAAATAAATCCCATTGCTTATCATCCCAACTATCTCGAGCCCAGGTGCTTGCCATTTCTTTTGGCTCATCTGTTATCGGACGGTAATTAGCCGGTTTTGGCGGTATCTGACTACGGTATTGCTCGTTGGTCAATGTTTTTTTATAATCCAGAAAACGCTTGGTTTCCACCACATTTTCAGCTGGCAATTTATCAGGATAACGAGGGTCAATACCGGCACTGTAACAGATGTCGTGTGGATTCATAAACGAAAGAAACAAAAAGAAAGGCTTTTTGCTATGTGCTAGTTCCGGTAGCGCTTGCTCAGCATAATTTGCCGGTTCTTCATACGGGTTCAGTCCGTGCATTTCAAATCCATAATCATCCGCTTCATTTTTGCCCATCAAATGCGTTTTCCCTGAGTAAAGGGTGGTGTAACCTGCTTTTCGGAAAAGAAATCCAAGTCCGTCGCTTTGAGAAATTTCAGCAGCTTTTTCTTTGTTGTATTGGTGACCATTGGTTTTTTCACCCACTTCCGACGAAAAATGCCCTGTAAGTAATGCAAAACGCGAAGGCATCGACAAAGGATTTGCACAATAAGTATTGTCAAATCGGGTTCCCATTTGGGAAATCTTGTCTATGTTAGGAGTTTTTACCCACTTGTTACCGTAACTGCTCAACATATTATACGACTGTTGATCGGTCATGATAAAAACCACATTGGCCTTCTGTTGAGCAAAAGAAGGTACTGTTGCCAGACTAAGCATAGCTAAGCTTATGCTTTTTGTTGGAATTGACTTTTTCATTCGATTAATTTATGATTGACCTTTATATTATTTTTTCGATTTCTTTGAAATAGCGGTAAGTACCTACTTTTAATTCGGTTGTAGCAGATTCGTCGCACACAATAATTCCTTTGGGGTGTAATTGCAGTGCCGTAATAGTCCATAAATGGTTTACGGAACCTTCTACAGCCTGATGCAAGGCCATTGCTTTGTTATAACCATTCACAATAATCAGAACTTCGTGTGCATCCATCACCGTTCCAACTCCAACCGTTAGTGCCGTTTTTGGCACTTGATTCACATCGTTTTCAAAAAACCGTGAATTGGCAATTATGGTGTCCTGAGTCAATGTTTTGATTCGTGTGCGTGAATGCAACGACGAACCGGGTTCATTAAACGCAATATGCCCATCGGCACCAATTCCTCCCAAAAATAACCGAATGCCACCAACAGCTTTAATTTTGTCTTCATAAGCCTGACATTCAGCCTCCAAATCTACAGCATTCCCATTTAGAATATTGACATTTTGAGGATAAATATCGATGTGAGCAAAAAAATTATCCCACATAAAACTGTGATAACTTTGAGGATGGGATTTTGGAATTCCCACATATTCGTCCATATTGAAAGTGACTACATTTTTGAAGGATACTGTCCCTGAATGATATTGCTCAATGAGTTTTTTGTAGATTCCAAGAGGTGTAGATCCTGTGGGAAGTCCCAACACAAACGGACGGTCTGCAGTTGGTGAAAAGGATATTATTCTTTCAGCAATATAGGCAGCAACCCATGCCGAAATAGCCTCATAGTCAGTTTGAATGATTAAACGCATAATTTAGTTATTGTTTTTTATTTACCCAAATTGGCGAACTGAACGCCCAGTTTCCATCACGTTGACGAACCCGGACATAGTAATAATCTGTTGCTTTTTCAGGATTGTTATCTGTTATTTTATAATCAATTTTATACACCGACTCAGTTGCTGCACGGTGAAATTGAATGGCTTCACTCAACCATCCAATCATGAAATAAGAGTAAGTACCATCGAGCAATTCCTGCATACTGTGTTCGAAGGTTTTGCCATTGAATGAAGCAACGACTTTTGCATTTCGTGGCATTGCTACTTCAAGTATTACGGCCTGAGTAGCAGGTGTAACTGTGTTTGGGTTCATCGTAGTGAAGAAATCCAGATTAACCATTTTCTCAGTTCTATCTAAAATTCTGTTTACATAAGTTTTAAACAAATCAATTGTTCCTATCTGACTTTTTTGTGGTGATGTATAAGCTGCACCTCTGAAACAAGGCGTAACATTCAAAATTCGTCCTTCGCTCAGTTTTATATTGCCCAGCCAGTGTATATATTCCTCATCTTTACCCCACCCAAATTCAATTTTTACTTTAGCATGAATACTATCACCCTGAATTTCAGCATTTGAATTTGGAGCATTTACGCGCACCAATTGATTCCCGTTTTTGATAATATCCACATAATCAATAAAGCTCTGACCTTCTATTTTCAATGAAATATTGCGTTTATTTCCGGAAATTTCATCACCCATCATGGCTTCGTTGATACGAAAATCAAGTTTGATTTTATCACCGGTAACGCAATATACATGGCGTTTAGAGATTGCATTCCAAAGCGCTTCCCGCGTATTTTCGGGAGCAATAACTGCCATCAATCCATCGCCGTAACTTCCCGGATAACCGGCATGTTGGTCGGTAGAACCAATCACTCCGAATTTAAATCCTTTATTCAGTCCTGAAACCATCGTGCCTTCAAAATTGCGTGGTCCCATGGTGTGCAGGTTTGGAAAATCGCCCAAATCATCTTCGGCCAATCCATGACGTGAATAAATTTCGACTAAAGGAGTCATCGCTGGGTTAAATGACTGCCAATTGTACCCACGATATCCTTCCAGATAACCCATGTGGTGTGGAGTTACAAAAGCTTTGGTATTTTTCAGTTTATCCATTAAATCGGGTACTGATGTAGCATCAACCAGGGGTGCGTCGAGACTGTAATTCAATGCCACATGATCGCCATAAAGCATGCTATGGATTTCATAACCAATAAAAGTCACAAATTTCCCCTCTTCGTTGTATTCTTTAGTCATGGCCACATATTTTGGCCAACCCTCTTTTCGTAAACGTGCAAAAGCCTGTGAGTGATAATCAATCACCCATGCCAACCGTGGGTCATTTTTTCCGGGCATACCCGGCCATAATGCATGAGGGGTAAGCGACAGAAAATCAAGCTGTTGCTTCGCAGCCTCAAAAGCATCACGCATATCACCGTGAGCATAGGTCAGGTTGCAATGGTTATGAATATCACCAAAATAAATGTGATTTTCATTGTTTTGAGCAACCAAATAAGCGCTAATAAAAATGATAACCGAAAGCAATTTAGACTTCATGCAATGATTATTTCTTAAATAGTTGGTTTAACTTCACTGTTTTGTTTTGAATCAAAGGCTTTGCCCAAACAGATATACCGAAAATATAAGCCATTGGAAGTAATATTACCAACATTGCCAGTTTCAGACCTACAATATCAGCCAAATTCCCGACAATAAGCGGACCGATGGCTCCACCCACAATACCGGTGCATAAAATTCCGGCAAATGAGCCATGATGTGAACTTACTGAGTTTAAGCCCAATGACATAATTATGGAGAACATAACCGAAATGGTGAAGCCTAATGCAGGGAAGCCAATTAAGGCTATTTCTTTGGAACTAAACAAAGAGAGAAAAAGTAAAGCAATTGAAATTGTGGCTGATACACGAAGAATGTATTTAGAATCGAATAATTTCAAAGCAAACAACCCAATCAGACAACCAACTGACATTAAGCCCCAAAACCAACCCACTTCCTGAGCGCCAACAACCTGTGGATTCAATCCGTGATATTTGAATAAAAACTGAGAAATCCAGTTCGCAATTCCCTGTTCGGTGGCTACATACGATAAAATACCAAAGAAGAAAAGATAAACGTATTTGTTTTTCAACAAGGTTTTATATGAATTTACCGACCCGGATTTTTCATCTTCGTTCAGTTCCAGTGAAGGAAATCGAACCATAAATGTGATCACAATAATGGCAATCAGAATCAGAGCAAAAACCCAGTAAAGTGATGCCCAGGGTAATTCGGGAGGTGTTAGTTTCGCCAAAAATGTAACAAAAAGATTTTGTCCGTTTTTGTTAGTTGTAAGTTCTTGTACCAAATATGAATAAAGTAAGGGACTCACAAACGAAGCAGCTCCAAAAACCAACTGACCAAAAACTGAAAAGAAAGCAAAATTTTCTTCGCCACCGGCAACACGAGTCAATGGATTGATTACTGTTTGCAGCATGGCCATTCCCAGCCCAATAATAAATGACGATAGTAAAAGCGTTATATATGACGGATGTATAGCAAACAACAAGGACCCAATCAGCGGAAGAGTAAACCCGATAATCAGCACAATTTTCTGGTTTAATTTCTCAATCAATATGCCCGAAGGAATTGACATTACGGCATAAGCCACAAAAAAAGAAGTGGGAATAAATCCGGCTAAACCGAGATAAGAAAGATGAAAATTCTGAATTACATCGGGAATCAGTGGTCCCATAATGTTTGTAATAAACGAAATTACAAACCAAAAAAGCATGATAAGTGCAACTATCCAATAATTTTTTTTCATAAAGCCCCTGCCCCCGAAGGGGGATTATTTTTATTTTGATTAATATTAATTTTAAATATCTTGCGTATTCGTTAATTTAGCAACTCAAAAGTCCCCCTTCGGGGGATTTAGGGGGCTTTCATTGCAAACTTTGCTGCACCTAAAATACCTGCTTTATTCCCCAATTCAGCCAAACATAACTGAGTATTGACGGCACAGTCGGGCATCACGTATTTTCGGAATTCTTTTTCTAAATTTTTCAGATAAAATACTCCCGATTCGGAGATTCCACCACCAATCACTACCCTCTGCGGACTGAAAATATTTACCAAACCTGCAATTCCTCTTCCCAAATAAGCCCAGTGATTTGTCAAACATTCCACTGCTATTGAATTATTGTGATGATAAAATTCACTGATTAATTTTCCGGTAATTTCATCCCCAAAACTTGTATTAAGCTTGTTGCATTTGTCATTAAATTGCTGAATCAATGCACTTGTAGAAGCATACGCTTCTAAACAGCCCACGCTTCCGCAAGAACATGAAATTCCATCCATAAACAGCGGAATATGACCCAATTCCGTACCACGATTGTCATAACCACCAAACAGTTTTCCATCAATTATAATTGCTCCGCCAATTCCTGTACCGATAGTAAGAAACAAAACATCCGAACAATCTTTAGCTGCACCGTATGTCTGTTCACCCAATCCCATTAAA
>SESF01030355.1_pt1 | contig 15679 bp, 12 predicted proteins | sample 3171521 | NCBI WGS metagenome assembly SESF01 (sample SAMN10866945, study PRJNA518727) | freshwater metagenome | biome: subpolar coniferous forest; feature: holomictic lake; material: water; isolation source: holomictic Lake 227, 6 m and 8 m depth | place: Canada: near Kenora, Ontario | collected...
CGGCGGCGAGATGGGCATAGAATCCGAACTCGGAGTAGGATCGCGCTTCTTCTTCCACATCCCGACAAAAGCCCCTGCCGCCCCCGTAAAATAAACCCGTCGGGCCCTCCCGCAGCGTCCCGCTGCCGGTCGGCAGTTCTAGTTCCACAGCAATTTCTTTCTCTGGAAGCAGGAAAAATTATTGCCCCCCCAAAAAAAGGGGGGGCGCCCTTGACATGTCAATGGCGGCCATGTACAATTAATAGAAGGTTCCCCTGAACCGCAGGACGCGGAGGCTGTTTATGTGTGCCCGGGTACCGGCCGTTTTTATATTCCTTATCTTGTCGGCGGCGTATTATATCCCCGGCCGCGGCAATTACGTCCAACATCCTTCCGACCTGAGGGATGCTGTCAATTCCGGCAACGCTTTAGATGAACTGGCAAATTCCGCTCCGGGCGGAGAAGCGCCGCCCCCGACTTCCCCCGCATACAAGAGATCGGGTGGCAACAAGGATGTCGCCATGGGAAAGACCGGCGCCGCCGGGGACTGCGGCCCGGATATTACCCGGCCTTTAGGCGGCTTCCTTGACAGAATTAACACCGCCTATAATTCCTGGCCGCCTGCCTTGCGGGAGGAAAACTGCGCCGCGCTGGATATGGGCACTGAGCGGGCGGTGGTAACCGCCTGGGACATCCAGGACCTTCGCCCGGACCTGGGGTACCCATCCGTCCTGAGCGGCAGCCTGCCGCTGGCGGGAAAGTGCAGGATGACCCTGGCGGTAGACGGGAAATGTTACAGGAACGAAGAGGTTAATTACATAATGTGGGGCGCGATGACGCGCCTTTGCGGCAAGTCGCTCGTCTGGTCGAAATTAAAGATCAGGGCGTATTTAATGTACTACTACAAATATCTCGCGCACAAGGGCGACAGCGCATTTCCCGGAGAAGCCGATAATAAGATCGACTGGTCGGAAGCCGGGTACCATGAATGGCCCCATAAATACAAGACCCCGCCCGAGTCGCGCCCCGAATGCGCCCCTTCCAGGCTGGCGCCATTAGGCGATGCCTCCGCGTTCACAGCGCACTGGGGCAGAAGCGACATAACCCCCTGACACCTTTCCCCCCTGCAAAACAAAAACGCCCGGCTTCCCGGGCGGCTTACCAATCAAAAATATAAAATTATCGGCGCCCCTGCGCCCCTCTCATGTGAACACGCCTGCGGCCCGCCGGACGAAGACTGCCAGCCGGAGCCGAGTAAAAACTTATAGTTTTCGCAGGCAGCCGCATTACCTGGCCGTTACCTGCTTCAGGTACGCCAGCAGCGGCTCTCTGTCCTCCCGGCTTATGGCCGCAAGGTTTATTTTATATTCTTCAAAACCTGTGAATGTCAGCTGAACAATATCCGCGTCCGAAGAATTTATCCCGCGCAGCGTGTCCGTCTTAAAGACTTTAGCCGGGCGAAGCAAAGCTGCGCGGATAATTATCTCGTCGCCGGCCGCCCGCACGAACGGGGTGGTCTTTCCCCAGTAGAACGCGTAAGCCGCGATACAGCCGCCAGCTAATAAGAACAACCCGGGCGGGCCCTTGCCGGCGTTCATGGCGGCCAAACTCAAAAGACCGAATATTACCGCCGCTATAAGCATCGGGATATACATGCCGCTGCTGCGGCTGAAATCCCGCGGGCCTGATCGCTCCATAGTCTGTCCTCCTGAAAATATAACCGTTTTCAGTATATTAACTTTTGGTATTATAGATGAATTGACGGAAGGGGCGCTTTTTTTGAAGAATTTTCAGGCAGAGAAAAGAGCGGAACAAAAAAAATTTGCGACAACAGCCTTTATGTTCAATACGGATAATACAGCGGAGAAAATTTCCCGGGGGCTTCAAATCGCGAAGCTGCTCGCTGTCATTCTGCTCGTGCCGGCTTTTGCGGGCGCACAGGAAAAAATGTCCGCCGGCGCCGGGCAGCCCGCTGCGCAGGCGGAACCCGGAAATATAGCCGATGGCTACCGGACAGTTGCGGGTGAACTCCTGAAGAACTGCGAGGGCGCGGACAAAAAGATAGCCGTGGCCGGCTTTTCCTATCCCGACGGCCGTGATTCCGGGGATGGCGGCATTGTAGCCGAAAGAATAACCGCCGAGCTGGTTAAAGCGGGAAAAATAAAGGTGATCGGGCGTAAAGAAATAGAAAAAGTTTCCGATGACTTAAAACTCCAGCGTTCCGCCGCCATCTATCCCGATTCCGCCAAAGCAATAGGCAAGCTCCTGGGCGCCGACTGGGTGGTGGTCGGCACCCTGGCCGAACTCCCCGACAAGCAGCTGGAGCTGAACGCCCGGCTGGTAGGGGCAAGGTCCGGCGAGATCCTTTCCGCCGCCTCCGGCAGGCTGAAAAAAGACTGGCTGGAAAGGTATAGGGTGCTCCTTTATGAGAAAAGCAGGGCGAGCAGCGGAAACCCGAATGACGCGCAGACATTGTATGAGTGGGGCGCGCTATACGCCGATTTTGAGAAGTATGATAACGCCAAAGCCTACTTCAATGTAGCGCTCAGCGTTAATCCGGCCCACTTTAAAGCTTATGTTAACAGAGGCACGCTCTATTACAGGAGCGGCGAGTATGACAAGGCTATCGAGGATTATTCCCGGGCAACGGCGATCGCCCCGAAGAGCGCCGTGGCATATATTAACCGCGGAAACGCCTATTTCAGTAAACGCGACTATGACAAGGCTATCGAGGATTATTCCAAAGGGATAGAGCTCGACCCGAAGGAGGCCGCTGCCTATGTTGTCCGCGGAAATGCATATGCGGCCAAGGGCGAGTTCGATAAGGCGATTGAAGATTATTCCAGGGCGACAGCGGTCGACCCGAAAGCTGCCGCGGTATATACTGTTCGCGGGAATCTGTATGCCGACAAGGGCGAGTACGGCAAGGCGGTCAAAGATTATTCCAAAGCAATAGCGATCGACGGGGGTAGCGCCAGGGTGTATGTCAGCCGCGGATTAGCTTATGGGATGAGGGGCGAGCATGAGAAGGCGATCGAGGACTACTCAAAAGCGATAGAGCTCGAGCCGGGTGATGCCGCGGTATATTATATCCGCAGGAACGCTTATCTTGTGATGGGCGAATCCGGAAAGGCGGCGGCTGACGAGGAAAAATACCGAAGTCTGGCTCAAAAATAATTCTCCGCTCTTATGCTGCCTGAAAGATTTGCAAAAAGTCTTCCTTTACCGTTATAATACAAAAAGTCCGCCGTGCCCGGCCGTCGCCGGGCGCAAAACTTCGGCCGCAGAGGAACAATGAGGAAGAGCCGGATAAAAACTCAGAACGAGCAGGAACAGGGGATTTTCCCGAAATTTTTTTCAAACAACCGGGGCGCCTATGCTTTGATAGCGTTTTTCGGGCTGCTCGTGTATTTTCAGACCTTTTATTTCGACTTTACCTACTTTGACGATAATGTCCTGATCCTGAACAATTTCAAATATATAAGCCGGCTTTCCAATCTTTTCGCGGCGTTCAAAGATGATGCGTTCTATATCATGCACAGCTGGACCGCATATTACCGCCCGCTGCTGACAGTTTCCATAATTCTTGACGCGCAGATAGGCGGCTTATCCCCTTACATTTATCATGTGACCAACGTGGCGATACATATCGCTGCCGCCTGCCTTCTTTACCTGTTCTTAACGGAATTAAAGTACCCGAAGGCGCCGGCCCTGTTAATGTCCGCGGTTTTTACCGTGCATCCTGTTCTTACGCAGGCCGTGGCCTGGATCCCGGGCAGGAACGATCCGCTGGCGGCGGTTTTTCTGCTTTCCGCTTTTATTACTTTGCTGCGTTATCTGGGAACCGGGAAGCTGAAGTATTACATGCTGCATGTTCTGTTCTTCGCGCTTTCACTTTTTACGAAAGAAACCGCTGTTTTTTTCGTGGCAGTGTGCCTGCTGTATTATTATGCCGTTCTGAAGAAGAACGGGTTTTTCTTAAAAGAAAAACGCCTGCTTATAGGCTGGGCGGCGGTTCTGGCCGTCTGGTATTTGATGAGAAGAGCGGCTTTGATAAATCCTCCGGAACAAATGTCTTTCTATGACCTCATCCATGTCCTGGCCGGGAATCTGCCGGCGGTGATACAATATGCGGGCAAGATATTCCTGCCGGTTAATTTATCGGTAATGCCTGTAATGGAGGACACGACGTTCGTTTTCGGGCTTATAGCGGCGGCGCTTATGACGCTGCTGCTGTATCTCTCAAAGAACAAGCGCTATCCGTATATCGTTTTCGGGATCGTCTGGTTCCTTTTGTTCCTGCTCCCGTCATTTATTGCGCCTAATAACGGGATCGCGACCAATTTTTTTGAACACAGGGCCTATGTCCCGATGATAGGGCTCATCATTCTGATGCTTGAAACTGACGCGGTACGCTATATTTCCGCAAAGGCCGGCAGATTGACCGCTGTCGGCGCTTTCCTGACGATAATTTTTTCACTGACGACCTTCAGCTACAGCAGGCAGTTTAAAAACAGGGCGGGCTTCTGGGAGAGCGCGGTAAAAAGTTCGCCTCACTCGATCTACGCCCACAACAACATCGGGATGCTCTATCTGTCCCAGGGTCAGCTGGACAAGGCTGAACGGGAATTTTTAAAAATGCTTGAGCTGAACGCCGTAAGCCCGCGGGCTCATTACAATTTAGGCGTTATCTATATGCAGAGGAATATGTTCAAAGAGGCAGGGGCTGAATTCAAGGAAGAACTTGCCCGCTATGACAATTATGACAAGGCCAATTTCGCCCTGGGTTTTGTCTGTTATAAAGCAGGTGACCTTAAGCAGGCGGAGTTCTATTGGAAAAAAACCATTCAGCTGAACCCGGATTTTACTGATGCCTATCGCGACCTGGCGACCCTTTATAGCGGGACCGGCGATAAAAAACAAGCTTCCTATTATACTGACCAGTTAAAAAACCGGGGGGAATAAGCGGCCCGCCAGCCGGGACGGAACTCCGGCTTGCTGCCGTTCCATTTTATCTCCGGGCACCAATGGCCGCCGCAGTCCGGGCGCCGGGGCGCAGCGAACGGCCGGGGTTTTGCCCTGGGTTCAGATGGAGATCCGGCCTTCTGCCATTCTCGGGAACGGATACACTTCGTGGATGTCCTTGAGCCCGAGAATAGCGTAAGTCAGCCGCTCTACCCCGAACCCCGCGCCGGCGCAGGTGATCTCCCCGCTGCCCTTGTCCAGGGACGAGAACAACTCGAAGAACGGCGCGAAGTATTCCATGGGGTAGTTCAGTTCCCGCATCCGCTGCTCCAGCGCCGCCACCGAGCGCGTGCGCTCGGCTCCGGACAGGCACTCTATCGGATGCGGGTTCTCGCCCGCAGGGGGCAGTACGACATCGTAGTTCAGGAACCGGCCCGCCTTCTCGTCATAGAGGTCGTAGGCTTCGCGTTTCAGGTTGACGAGCAGGAAGGGCCGTCCGTCCGCTCTCTGGGCCGCCCATTGCTCCACCGCATCGTCGTCTCCCAGGTTCTCCCGGCGCTTTACCTCCTGCACGTCGAATAGCTGAAGTTTGCCGTCCAGCTGTGGCAGCGGCCCGCCGCGGAAACGCCGGATGAGCTCGCCGTGCTTTTCCTGCAGGTGGGCGTAAAGCCCGGATATGGTCCGCGATACGAACGCCAGCATCTCCTCATAGGTCGCGCCGCGCTTCTCGAAATCTATCTGCATGAATTCGCAGACGTATTTGTATTCTTTGCGGTTGATGCGCATCTCCATGCGGATGTTCGGCGAAGCCCAGAACACCTGGGGAATAGGGGAAAGCATGACCATCAGCATCTTATAGAGGATCAGGGATTGCGTGACCGAGACCTCCTCGCCGTAGTAGTTGATGCGCGCCGGATAGGTCCAGTGGTTGAGCGGGTCAGTGCAGCCCGCCAGCATATAGACGGGCGGATGGATATAGCCTTCCGCGGCCAGCGCCGAACAGAGAAACTGCTGGATCGTGGTCCGGACCAGCAGGATGTCGCGCAGGCGCGGGTTCGAGATCGACCGCCTTGCCTGTTCGAGCGAGCTGGCTACGAGCGGGTTGTTTATATCGACCGGCTCGATCTTGTGTATTCCGAGCGTCAGCGAAGAGCCTTTGTTTTGCAAAGCCATAGTCATCTCCTCCATGCAGAAGCGTTCTTATATATGGTTATTTTACCAGATGTTCCTGCGATAGTAACACTGCCCGGGAAGGTCCTTCGCGGCCGGACCGGAGCGGAGCGGCGCCCGGTTATTTCCCGTGAAAATGGCGCTGTATTTGGACAACGGGCCAATATGTTAAAATAAATTCCTGCAGAAGCGCACGCCGGGGATAACCAAAAGCTGACGCCGAACGGGAACAGGGCGCTCTGCCGCGCGCGTTTAAAAGGAGACGTAATGCCCAAAGTAATGATAGTTCTTCCGGCGTACAACGCTGAGAAGACCCTGCCGCAGACCCTCACGGATATCCCGGCCGAATACCGGGCCAACGTTATACTTGTCGACGACTGCTCCAGGGACAGGACCGTGGAGGTGGCCCGCGGCTTCGGCATTGCCGCCATACAGCACCCGGTCAATAAAGGTTACGGCGGCAACCAGAAGACCTGTTACCGCGAAGCGCTTAAGGCCGGCGCGGACATTGTCGTTATGCTGCACCCGGACTATCAGTACAACCCCAAAGTAATACCGCACCTGGTCGGCGTAATAGACAACAATATCTGCGACATGATGCTGGGCAACCGCATACGCACCCGCCGCGAAACGCTGGCCGGCGGCATGCCTTTCTACAAATATCTCTCCAACCGCTTCCTGTCGCTGCTGTGCAACATCGCTACCGGCGAGAACCTGGGAGAATGGCATAGCGGCATGCGCGCCTATTCCCGCAAGGTGCTTGAAACCATTCCCTGGGAGAACAATACGGATGACTTCGCTTTCGACATGCAGTTCCTGACGCAGGCTTCCTGCTTCGGTTTCAGGATGGGGGACATCCCGGTGGAAACCAAATATTTCGAGGAAGCCTCGTCCATTAATTTCCGCCGCAGCCTTAAATACGGCCTGCATACGCTGCTGATCCTTGCGCAGTTCCTGCTGCAGAAAAGCGGTTTGTTCAAGCTGCGGCTTTTCAGGCGGACCCTGTGACCGGGCCCGGAGAGATGCAGGCAGCTGCAGCTGTGATGCGAAAGTGAAGGAACAGCATGCCTCCAAAAACAAAAAACTCTAAAAAACAGGGTCCAGCGAAGCAGGCTGCCGCGCCGCCGGCCGATCCCGCCCGGTTCGTCCCTTACGCTCTGCTGGCGCTCGTCCTGGTCCTGTTCGCTTATGTCCGCGTCAGCCTGCTTTCCTTCCCGCTTGAACGTGATGAAGGGGAATATGCGTATCTAGGCCAGTTGATGCTCAACGGCATAGCGCCCTTCAAGCTGGCCTATAATCTTAAGCTTCCCGGCACCGCCTGCATGTACGCCCTGAGCATGGCCGTTTTCGGGCAGACAAAAGAGGGGATCCGGCTCGGTCTGCTGTTCTTCAATCTGGGGTCGCTCGTCTTCCTGTTCTTTATCGGCAGGAAGCTGTTCAACAGCTTCGTCGCGGTTGCCGCGGCGGCGGTCTGCGCGGTCCTTTCTGTTAATCCCGTATTTTTAGGGCAGGCCGCCCATGCCACCCAGTTCGTAACTTTCTACATGCTGGGCGGAGTGTTCTTGCTTATCCGCGCGCTGGAGAAAGGCGGCTGGCACAGGTATTTTGTAAGCGGGCTTTTCCTGGGCCTGGCTCTCGTGATGAAGCAGTCCGGCTTCTTCTTCGCGGTTTTCGGAGGGCTGATCATTGCCGCGGATTTTTTTGTTCACAGAAAGGACCCGCCCTGGAAAAGCGCGTTCAACCTCGTGCTTTACGGGGCAGGCGCCGCGCTCCCTCTGGCGCTGGTCTTCCTGGCTATGTTCGCCTCCGGAGTTTTTGAGAAATTCTGGTTCTGGACGTTCATCTACCCCGCCGTTTACGCGACGAAAGTGCCCGTCAGCGCGATATTCGAACAATTATCCCTCAATATCCCTCCCCTGTTCGCGGGTTTTATCTGGTGCTGGGTCCTGGCCGGGCTCGGCGTGCCGGCTCTTTTTTTGCGCCAGGAAAAACCGTGGAGCCGTTTCTTTTTGGGGCTTTTCGCCGTCTTTTCCCTTCTGCCGGCCGTGCCGGGCTTCTATTTCAGGGGACATTATTTTATTCCCTTTATCCCCGCGCTGGGGCTTCTGGCCGGGCTGTTCCTGTCGACCCTGAACCGCTGGGCCGGCGGCTTTTTTAAACAGGCGCCCCGGTTCACGGCCGTTTTGCTCGTGCTCGCGCTCGCCGCGGGCTTAAAGAACCAGGCGGATTACTACTTCAGGCCCGACCCCCTGAAGCTGTGCGCGCAGTACTACCACGGGAACTACTTCGCCGAGCTCACGCCGGTAGCTGACTATATCAAGAACAACACTGCCCCGCAGGACACCGTTATGGTCTTCGGTTCCGAGCCTGAAATATATTTCCAAAGCGGGCGGAAGTCCGCTACCGGGTATATCTACATGTACGACCTTGTCTATGTCCATCCCTATGTAGAGAAAATGCGCAGGGAGATGATGGCCGAGGTGGAGAAAGCGAAACCCAAGTATTTTATTTCCGTCCTGACCCATTTATCCTGGCTGGCAAAGCCGGGCCAGGTGGAACCGCTGCTGGCGTGGCGCAGCGATTATCTGCGGAGGAACAAGTACACGCAGGTGGGCGTGATAGAGCTTGAGCCGGCCCGTTACCTGTGGGGCCGGGAGGCTTTGAACTACGTGTCCGGGGTAAAGTGGCAGGTGCTCATTCACAAACGGGACGAGGGAAGCCGCTGAGCATGAAGAAATTCCGGAACCCGCTCCTCGGCCTGCTTTTCCTGGCCCTTTCCGGAGCCGTTATTTTTTCTTCGGACCTGGCCGTCCGGTTCTTCCCGGCGCAGGAAGTGGATCTGCGGGGTGGCTTTGAGTTCAGCAGGCTGCTCAAAGGGTATCTATTCGTCCAGGAAGTGACGGCGGCCAAGGATTGGCTTGCCGCCGTGGACCTGGGCTTGGCCGCGCTGGGCGGCGTCCCTTGCGAGAATACGCTGCAGGTGCTGGACTCCGGCGGCCGGGTGCTTTACACGGAACGCTTCAGCAGCGCGGGCATTAGCAGGATGAAATACCGCACTTTCGTCTTCCCCAAAAAACTGCAGGTGGGAAGGGGGAATAAGGTCACGCTTTGTCTGTCCTCCGCGAACGGCAGCCTGGACAGCTCCCTCGTCCTGCCGCGAAAAGCTGACGGAAAGCTGGGGAAACTTTCCGCGAGGCCGGTCATAAATGACGACGCGGCCGCAGCCTTAAAGGGAACAGGGCCGGTTTCCCGCATGGAAGGCAGCCTGTGCGCGCGGACCTATGAATCGAATTGGGGCTCCGTCAACTGGCTGAAAGCGTTCCTGTTCTTTGCGGCTTTTCTCGCGGCTTCGTTCATCGCGTTCGCGGACGGACTGAAACCGGTCATGGCCGGGCTGCGCTTTGCGCCTGAAAAGATCTATGTCGGCCTGGCGCTGGTCTTCGGCCTGGCGCTGGTATTTATCACGCCCCCGCTTCAGACACCGGACGAGAACAAACATCTTTACAGGTCGTACCAGCTTTCGGAATTAAATGTTTTTCAATGTGACCTCACCGTTCCCGCTTCGCTTGTCCGGCTGTCCGAGACCTTCAAAAGATTGAATTTCGATCCTTTGGGGAAAACCAGCCCGGGCGAAATCGTTTCCCAGAGAAGGATCGAACTGGACCCGGCTTCCCGGAGCGGGGACGGGCTCTCCGTTCCCACTTATATTTTTCCTTACTTGCCGCAGGCCTTGGGCATATTCGCCGGCAGGCTGTTCAACGCTTCTCCGGTAACGCTTTTATATGCCGGAAGGCTCTTTAATCTGCTGTTTTCCATCGCTCTTGTTTATTTCGCCATCCGGACCGCTCCTTTTTTTAAATGGGTATTCTTCCTGCTGGGGCTTATGCCGATGACTTTGTATCTATCCGCTTCGCTGGCCAAGGACGCGATGATCTTCAGCCTGTCTTTTTTGCTTATCGCTTTGTTCCTAAGAGCTGCATACGGCGGCGGGAAGGAACTCCGCGCGAAGGAGCTGGGTATTCTGTTCGTTCTGTCTTTTTTGACGGCGGCCAGCCGGCCTGTTTATCTTGTGCTGGCGGGCCTGTTCCTTCTCATCCCGGTTTCCCGGGTAGGGCCGTTTAAAAAATATATCCTCGTTTTCGCCTGCCTGCTGGTCACCGCTTTTATGGGAACGCAGGTCTGGTCGCTGAGGCTTTTATCCCCGTCCGCCCGCGCCGCCGCCGTCTCCGTTCAGCCGTCCGCCGCGCCGCCCCCCGTCACCTACCAGCCGGATCAAACCCTTGCGCCGGCCGGTTCTGACGCGCACGCCCAAAAAAGTTTCGTCCTGCATAACCCCGCCCGATACCTGGGGATCATGTTCAAGACGGTTTTTATCTATTTAAGAACATCCTACCTGGATAGTTTTGTCGGCATTTTAGGCTGGATGATAAGACCTTTACCGGCCTGGCACATCGACCTGTATTTGTGGTTATTGCTCGCAACAGCGCTGCTGTCTTCCGGCTCTGGCATAAGTACGGGGTTAAAAGGCAGGCTGATCCCCGCGTGCCTGCTCGCCGCCGGTGTCGCCATTGTGGAAACCGGCATGTACCTGGATTGGACCCCGGTAGGCCAGAATTATATCAATGGCGTTCAGGGCCGGTATTTTATTCCTTACGCGCCGCTTTTTTTTCTTTTGTTCTATAATCGGACCGCGGATAACTTCTTGCGGCGGCTTTCCGCTTCCGGAGGCGGTAAGCCCGTCAGATCGAAGCGCAAGACCTTGATCAGCCCGGCGGAGGAGGCCGGCGATGGCCGGCCGCCCGTTCTTTATAATTTCGGCTGCCTGCTGCTTGTGTGCTTCTCCGTTGTTTCCCTGCTGTCAACGGTATATGTGGTGCTGTCAAATTACTACATTGTTCTGCTGGGCTCTTCCGGGTTCGTGGTGAGTTGACAGATCGCTAAATATGAAAAAGAACGGCCTGAACAAGAAACATAGCCCTGCAGTCCCGCCAAAAGAGCTTATTAAAAACTGGCACGCGTTCGCCGCTGTTGTTCTAACCGGTTTCCTCGTGTATTTTCAGACCTTGCGTTTCGGCTATACGTATTGGGACGACACGGCCCTGATCCTGGATAATTACGGCTTTATAGGCCATATGTCCAATATCCTGAACGCGTTCAACCAGGAAGTCTTCGCCGCTCTGCATTCTCCTTCCACCTATTACCGGCCGCTTTTGACCGTTTCCTTGATGCTTGACGCGCAGCTCGGGGGCAAACTTCCCCTGGTCTATCACTGCACGAATTTATTCCTGCACCTGTCGGCGTCCTGTCTGCTTTTTGTCTTTCTGACAAAATTGAAGTACAAGCGGAAAACAGCGTTAATGGCCGCGCTTGTTTTCGTCGCGCATCCCGTGCTGACCCAGGCCGTGGCCTGGATCCCCGGCAGGAATGATTCTTTGCTGGCGGTCTTTGTGCTTGCCGCCTTCATAAATTTTCTCTCTTATTATGAAACCAAGCGGACAAGGTATTATTTCGCGCACCTTCTTTTTTTCGCGCTTGCGCTTTTTACGAAAGAATCCTCTCTTTCGCTGGTGCTGGCGGCTTCCCTATATCTCCACGCTGTCGCCGGAGAGAAATCACTCTTTAAGCAGGAACAATATCTCGCTTACGGGTGGTTGGGCACGGGTCTCGCCTGGTTCCTGTTAAGGAAACACGCGCTGGTCAACCCCCTGCACATACCGCTGGCGGAGACGCTCCGGTCTTTTGCGGAGAATCTGCCCGCCGTAATACAATTCGCCGGCAAAACCCTTCTGCCGCTCAACCTGGCGGTTATGCCCACGATGCATGACACCTCGTTCCTGTACGGCGGCCTGTCAATCCTTGCCGCGGGCGTTCTGCTGTTCGTCTCAAAGAACAAAAGAACTTCCTTCGTCCTGTTCGGGGGGGCATGGTTCCTGCTGTTCCTGCTGCCCTCCCTGCTCCGCCCGTATCCTGAAATGAACGCCGACTTCTGCGAGCACAGGCTTTATCTGCCTATTGTGGGGGTTATCATTCTGCTTTTGGAAACGGATGCGGCAAAATTTATCGCCGGCAGCGATCGCAGGCTGTTTTCATCCGGGCTGCTTCTTACGGCAGTGTTCGGAGCGCTGGCTTTCAGCCACAGCAAGAACTTCCGGGACAGGCTGAGTTTCGTGCAGAACGCGGTCAAGAATTCCCCCAGCTTGTATACGGCGCACACTAACCTGGGGACCTTGTATCTTGATAACGGCGAGATCGATAAAGCGCACCAGGAATATCTGAAGGCGGTCGAGCTGAATCCCCGGGACGCGCTGGCGCTCAGCAATCTCGGGGCCACGTACAGGTCCAAGAACATGTTCAAGGAGGCCGAGCCTTATTATAAGAAGTCCCTCGCCCTGTACCCGGGAAATCACCTGGCCCACCACGGACTTGCGCTGATCTGTGCCGGCACCGGGCGCTTTGAAGAAGCCAAAGAGGAATATCTCAAAGCGATAGAGCTGGCTCCGCTCGCGCCTAAAGCGCACAACAACCTGGGCCAGCTGTATATGGGCAAGGAAATGTACAAGGAAGCGGAACCTGAATTTATCAAAGAATTGGAGGTCAATCCGGATTTCGATATCGCGACTTTCAACCTGGGGCTGCTGTATTTTAAGACCGGGAAGCTGAAAGAAGCAGAAGCGCGCTTTAAGGAGCTGCTCCGGATAAACCCAGGCTACACGGGCGGATATTATCTGCTTGAGAATATCTATTACAAACAGGGCGACCTGAAACAGGCGGCTTACTATGCCGGGCTTTTGCGCGCGCTCAGATCCCCGGATAGAACAGATAAGCGGTGAAATAAACGAAGAAGGGCGCCGCAGTATGATCTTGAATGTCTTCGGCAGGAAGAAAGAAGAGACAGCCGGCGGCCTGAAGCCCGATAAAAAAACTCCGGAAAAAAGGCCGGCACGGGGCGGTGCTGGATAAAGCAAAAAAGTATAATGTAAACATTCGGAGAGAGTCCTCTCGCGAAATAAAGAATTAAAAAGACGTTCTGAACGCTTATCTTTGACCGCATTAAAGGAGAATTAAAATGGGATTCAATCTGCGCAACAGGAACTTCCTCAAGGAACTCGACTTCACCAAAGAAGAACTGGTTTTCCTCCTGAAATTATCCAAAGACCTCAAAGCCGCTAAATACGCGGGCACCGAGCAGCGCCGCCTGACCGGCAAGAACATAGCCCTGATCTTCGAGAAGACCTCCACCCGCACGCGCTGCGCCTTCGAAGTGGCCGCGCACGACCAGGGCGCGCACGTTACCTACCTTGAGCCCTCCGGCAGCCAGATGGGCCACAAAGAGACCGTCAAGGACACCGCCCGCGTGCTCGGCCGGATGTACGACGGCATAGAATACCGCGGCTTCGGCCAGGAGATAGTGGAAGAGCTGGCCAAGTACGCCGGCGTGCCCGTGTGGAACGGCCTTACCAACCAGTGGCACCCCACCCAGATGCTGGCCGACGTGCTGACCATGACGGAGCATTGCGCCAAGCCCCTCGAGAAGATCTCCTACGCCTACCTCGGCGACGCCCGCTTCAACATGGGCCGGTCGCTCCTGGTGATAGGCTCCCTGCTGGGCATGGACGTGCGCATCGGCGCGCCGAAAGGCCTGCAGCCCGAGGCGGAGCTGATAGCGGCCTGCAAGGAGCTCGCCAAGACCTCCGGCGCCCGTATTACCGTTACCGACAAAGTGGAGGCTGCCGTAAAGGGCGTGGATTTCATCCACACCGACGTCTGGGTTTCCATGGGCGAACCGAAGGAAGTGTGGACTGAGCGCATCCAGCTGCTCAAGCCCTACCAGGTGAACCCCGCCACCATGAAGAAGTCCGGCAACGCGAACGTGAAGTTCATGCACTGCCTGCCGGCTTTCCATAATGCCGACACCAAAGTGGGCAAGCAGGTGTCCGAGCAGTTCGGCCTGAAGAACGGCATCGAGGTCACCGAAGAAGTTTTCGAATCGAAAGCCTGCATCGCTTTCGACCAGGCGGAGAACCGCATGCACACCATCAAGGCCGTGATGGTGGCTACCCTGGGGAACTGACCGGTTCAACCGGGCCGAGGGGCCGGGTCTTGAAATTTAGCGATCCAGCGGGATGCTGAAAAATAAGGACCTGGCCCCTTCGTTTTAACGTGAGCTTACCTTGCCGGTGGAGGGAAAATGGATATCCTGAAAGAAATAAAAACTGTGGGGCAGAGTCTTTGGCTCGACAGCCTCAGCCGGGACATGCTCGCGAACGGAACGCTGGCCGCGATGAAAAAGAACCTCGGGGTTACCGGCGTAACGTCCAACCCCTCCATCTTCGAGGCCGCCATGACGAAGTCCGGGGCTTACGCCGAAGATATTCGGCGCCTGGCGGCTGAAGGCGGAAAGGCGGAAGCCGTACTGGAGAAACTGGAGCTGGAGGATATCAGGCAGGCCGCAGATCTTTTCAAGGACGTTCACGAGGCCACGGGCGGGGCGGACGGGTTCGTGAGCATGGAAGTGAACCCGGCGCTGGCCTATGACCAGGAGCGGACCGTCAGCGAGGGCGAGCGGCTGTTCGCGGCCCTGGCCCGCAGGAACGTGATGATAAAGGTCCCGGCCACCGCGCAGGGGGTGAAGGCCGGCAACGCCCTGTTAAAAAAAGGCGTGAACGTGAATTTTACGCTGATCTTCTCGCCCGAGCGCTACGGCGAGGTGGTGCAGGCTTATGTGGACGCCCTGACCTGGCGGGCGGCGAATAAACTCCCCGTGGACGCGCTGGCCTCCGTAGCCAGTTTCTTCGTCAGCCGCATAGACACGGCTGCCGACATCGAGCTGGAGACCCTGCTGGATTGCGATGATTCCTTCGAGACCGAAGAACTCTACGACCTGGCGCTGGCGGCCAGGGGCAGCGCGGCCATCGCCAATTCGCTGGTGGCTTACGGGATGTACGCGCTGATCTTCTCCAGCAAAGAGTTCAAGCCGTTGCGGGAAAAAGGCGCCATGAAGCAGCGCATCCTGTGGGCGTCCACCGGCGTAAAGAACCCGGCCTACAAGGACACGCTGTACGCGGACGCCCTGCTGCTGCCTGACTCCGTCAACACCCTGCCCGAGGCCGCGCTGAAGGCTTTCGTGGACCACGGCGCGCCGGTCAGGACCCCGCTCAAGGCCCGGCTGGCCGGCGCGGCGGCCTACTTCGCGCAGCTGGGGCTGGTGGGCGTGGATTTCCCGGCCATCCTGGCCGCGCTGGAAACGGACGGCGTGGAGAAGTTCTCGCGCTCCAACGACGTGCTGCTGGCGCACATAGAAAAGATGATAGGCTCCCCGCGGAAATAAAGCGGGCTCCCGTCAAGCGGTTAAATATAGAAAAGCACGGCGAAGTAGTGGCACAGGCTGCCGGCCAGCACGAACAGGTGCCAGATGCCGTGGAAATAAGGGAAGCGCTTGTCCAGCACGTAAAAAACCACGCCGGAAGTATAGAACACGCCGCCGGCCAGCAGCCAGATAACGCCCCACAGCGGCAGCGCCCGTACCAGCGGCCCCAGCGCCGCGGTTATCAGCCAGCCCATGAGA
>SESF01033223.1_pt1 | contig 15675 bp, 14 predicted proteins | sample 3171521 | NCBI WGS metagenome assembly SESF01 (sample SAMN10866945, study PRJNA518727) | freshwater metagenome | biome: subpolar coniferous forest; feature: holomictic lake; material: water; isolation source: holomictic Lake 227, 6 m and 8 m depth | place: Canada: near Kenora, Ontario | collected...
GTTTTTTTACATCATCATCATTGATAGTTTCAGTATAATTCAAACCCACTGCACGCGAAACCACTCCATTATTTTGTTGAGTATTTATAGCTGGGGCAGTTTCTTTTGCTGTTCCTTCCTCGAAATCATAGATCTTATCCCAGTCGTAATTCTTATGAGGTTTATCAAGTATACCCAATGCAAATAAGAATGCTTCTACTGACATACCAATCCCAAGCATAAGACTGGCACCGTTAAGGTGCAAAATTTTAAACATGGCACCAATAATTACGACAGATGCACCTAAACTATAAGCTTTTGCTAATATGGATTGTACATCAGGTGAGTTCCACCAGAGATCAAACTTAGATTCTTTTGCTGACATTTTTTCTGTTCTTTAAATTTTCTAATTATTCACCATTATATGAACGTACACATCGAAATCCAATATATGGACGACTTTCGTTCTGATATTCGTAGGTTTTCACTCCACATTGAAGATAATAAGCAATATCTTTCCAAGAGCCACCTTTTACAACTTTGCGTTTCAATAAATCTGAATCTTCTGTTTTTGCGTTATATTGAAAACTAGGATTCATATCAGAAACCAAAGTGGAGCTTGATTCGTTAAAAGCAGTTGAAGTCCACTCTGCGACATTGCCAGCCATATCATACAATCCAAAATCATTTGGAGAAAATGATGCTACTTTCATCGTTGTAGCTCCCATATCGTCGGTATAACTACCACGCATTGGTTTAAAATTAGCCATATAACAGCCTTTGTTATCTCTTATATAATTTCCTCCCCAAGGATACAATCCTAATTTACGGCCACCCCTTGCAGCATACTCCCACTCGGCTTCAGTTGGTAAACGGTAGTCCTGAACTCCAATCTGATTTTGACTGTTATATAACTTAGTTCTCCATTGACAAAAAGCTTGTGCCTGTTCCCAGGTTACACCCACAACCGGATAGTTTGAGAATCCCGGATGCGAGAAATACATTCGCATTTTTGGATCGTTGTACGCAAACTGGAAGTCACGCAACCACATAATGGTATCAGGATAAACGTTTACGATTCTGGTAGAAATTAAATCCCTGCGACTTATCAACTTTCTTTTTATAGTCGTATTTTTAATAACTCCATTCTCAACATAAGAAGTATCGATTCTAACCTCTGCATTTTTAGGATAGGCACCGGTATTTACATTGTATCGGTTTTGGGCTAAAGCTGCCTGATCATAATTTATCCATTCATACTTATACTGAAGTTTACCCGGATTAATTTGTTTTTTTATTCCCAATGAATTATTATCTGTAAAAAAGAGTTGTTCTAAAACATTTCGGACCTCTTCGTCTTTAGAATTCCATGGAATACGCGATTTCCAGTTTAGGCGAGCCACATCAGGAGCAGCCTCATCAGTTTGGTTTCTCACTTTCTGACGGAACTCATCTTTTCCGGCAATAACTAACATACGTAAAGCTATTGAATCTCGAACCCAATATACAAATTGTTTATATTTATCATTGGTTATTTCTGTTTCATCCATCCAAAATGCCTCCACTGTGACATTTATGGATTTATCATTGAAAGTTCCGATAGCTGACTGGTCATTTGCTCCCATTAAAAAAGAACCCCTCTTTACGAAAACCATACCATAAGGTTGAGCTTCATAAAAACTGTAATTTCCACCAAGGCCGGTTAATTCTCCGGCAGGTTTATTACAGGAAGCAATAAGGAGCGCCAGTACAATAATTATCAGATATTTTTTCATATTCGTACTATTTTATTATGTTGAAATAAAAAACATTGGTATTAATTATTTATCAATTACTTGATTACTACAATATGCGTATACTTTTGTATTTGCTGTTACGATTTCCGAAAACATATTCGAAACCATACGACACCATAAACTCAAAGGACCCTCCACTTACACTTAGTATCTGAGAAGTAGGTAAATCATACGAAATGCCTATCGATAAACCTTCCGAAATATTTAATCCGGCCAATATAACAACTGCATCTTCAAGTCTATACGTTAACCCACCCCAGTATTTCGAATCATATTCGCCCAGGGCGCTTAAATCCCATTGCAGTGAACTGAAATCGGTTTTAATCAGCGTACTGGGTTTGATTACAAACTTTGTATCAGCTAAACTCCAGTTATATCCTCCGGTCAAAAACATAGAACCGGTTTGTTTAAATTTAGATCGGTCTCCCCAATCGACGGTCGGATTATTCAAATGCTGGTACGATAGACCGGCATAATATTTCGGAGTTGAATAATAAAGCCCCACATTCATATCGAAAGCCATACCCACCACAGCACTTTTAGGTATCTCCGGGTCGGCAGTCATATCATGATATTCACCAATAGAAATGGTATGAACACTGTCACCATGAAAGCCCAAACTCACATAACCCAATTCAATTCCGGCACTTAACACTCCCTGACCAAGCTTCCTTTTGTATGCATACTGCAAATGTAATGCCTGATTTGTAAACTGTCCGACTTTATCATCCAGAAAAATGACGCCTAAACCTCCATAATTAACCCCTTCAATTTTCAAGGGTGAATCAATACTGAGATTAAAAGTACTACCTCCATTGGGCATTCCCAGCCACTGTATGCGCTGTTGCCCAGTTATCTGAATCATATCGCTCTCTCCCACCGCTGCAGGGTTGAATGACGACGTATGAAACATATACTGACTCATTTGTGGATCAAACTGTGAAAATGCAGAACCTACGCAAACTAGTAATAACAATAAACTTAAAACTACTTTTTTCATAGGAACTGTTGGTAATAAATCGTTCACAACCTAAGCATTTTCGTCTATTTTTCAGATTGTGTCATTATTCAAACTAAAAATCATTCAAAAAATTGTTTTATTTCTCAATTTAGTTTCTAATTCTTCACAACAGGATTCAGGCAAAATCGGTCCGATTTGTTCTTAAATGTTGATTTTCAGGCATTAATACTCTTCTTCATTGAAAAAGAAGTCCTCCTTGCTCGGATAATCAGGCCATATATCTTCTATGCTTTCATATATTTCACCTTCATCTTCAATTTCCTGCAGATTTTCAATTACCTCCAGCGGTGATCCCGAACGCATTGCATAATCAATTAACTCATCCTTGGTAGCTGGCCAAGGTGCATCCTCAATTTTTGAAGCTAATTCCAACGTCCAATACATAATTTAGCTATAATTTTTAAAATAATAAGTAAGTATAAAATTTTTCTAATTTCGTGCAAAAATAGGAATTTTTTTTATTAATCATGCGATTTCCAGCAAATTTCTTCAGCGCCTGAATTATAGCTAAAATAGCGTGATAGGGCAAAGAAATAATCAGACAGTCTATTGAAGTATATAAGTATTTGATTTTCAATCATATAAACATCATTCATATCAAAAAGGCGACGTTCTGCCCGGCGTGAAATTGTTCGGCAAACATGGGCCAAAGCTCCGGTTTGTGAGCCACCCGGAAGAATAAAAGAACTTAATTCAGGTAAATCTGCATCTATGCGATCAATTTCCTGCTCAATTTGGTCAATGCTTTCGGGTTTTAAAATCGATTCCATTCGCAATTCAATTTTCGTTGTATCGGTTGCCAAATAGGATCCTATGGTAAATAAATTATGTTGAATGCTCCGTAAAAAAGCAACAACTTCAGTCGAAACCTCATAGGTAGTAAGAAGTCCGATAAATGAATTCAGTTCATCTACCGTACCATAAGCCTCTATTCTCAAATCATTCTTGGCTACACGTGTTCCGCCTATTAATCCGGTTTGGCCTCCATCGCCTGTTTTAGTATATAATTTCATTGTGTTTTGCGTTTCATTTTTTGTGTTTTGTCTTTTACTCGCTTTCTGAGTATTATCAACACATTTACCAGTCTACTTGTTTACTTGTCTAAATTACTCAATAACGCATTTTATAGTGGTTTTTGTTTAAATCTTTATTAAAAAAAACGATTCCCAGTTGAAATAAGTCGATGGTGGAAGTAACTTTCGGATGATTTTTTATCATTCCCCAGGCTTTTTCCATTTCCGACGACCAATAAATATCATCAACCACAATAAGCGTTTTATCGTGAATTTTGGTTATGCACTGTTCAAAATAATCGTAAATTGCGGGTAAACGGTGATTCGCATCCATAAACACAAAATCCAATCGGTCAAAGCCCTTCAGAACGCTGGTTAATGTATCTTCAATTTTCCCGGTTTCAATCTGTACATTTTGAATGTTTAACTTCTCAAAATTTACTTTTGCTATAGCAGCAATTTCAGCACTTCCCTCTAAGGTTACACATTTAATATCCGATGTGGGTGAAGCTAAATAAGCAGTAGTCAATCCCAGCGAAGTTCCTAATTCAAGTACCTGAAGCGATTTACTATGAACAACCATTTTATATAGTAATTGTGCATATTTGCTTGCTTTAAGAGAATAGGCAGCAATGTCCGACACTTTTCTGTATTGGCTGCTTCCGGTACCAAAATCTTCAACATATAGCACTTGCTTATCAGCTCTCAGGGCTTTTCGTAAATTTTCAATTTTAGCGAATATATAATACTGACTTTTATCGTATATCACAAACCGTACCAGTTGAAATAAAAAAGGCGAATGAATGCCGAAGCCTTTGGTATTTCGGGCTGTAAGTGTGTGTAGAATATATTTATATATAAACCGGATTTGCTTCATAAAGTGACAAATATACACAAAAGGATTAACCGATGCAAGACTAAAGTATCGGATTTCGAAAAATAAATACTAAAAACAGTTGAAGTTTTATATTTTGAAGGTGTAACTTTCCTAAACTGAACAATTAATTTAGAGATTGATATCTGAAATTATACAGATAATCAAATTCATTTAAGACACTGACAACTTGAGAATAAGTCCTAAAGCATTAGGATTGAAAATGCTTTTTTAGTTGAAAAAAACCAAAAATAGCCAAGGCTCCGCTTGCAATGCCTAACCAAAGCGTATTCCCTGTTCCAATAGTATCAATATCAGGTAAATGATAACCATTGTATTTTAAATAGTAAAAAATTATGGCAATTACATTATTCACAAAATGGGCTGCAATTGGCAGCCATATAGTGTCGCTCCAAAAAAGTAGATAACCGAAAAATGCCCCCATCAACATGCGGGGCACAAAACCATAAAATTGCAGGTGAATAGCACTAAAAACAATAGCTGTTATCCAAATAGCTATTTTTACACCTTTCCAGTCTTTTAGAATGCCTTGCAAAGCTCCACGGAAAAATAATTCCTCACTAAAAGCAGGCAAAATAGCAATCAGAAATATATTAATAACTAACCCGCTGATGGTACGAACCTGAACTAATTTCTCAGTTAGTCGGGCAGCTTCCTGCTCAGCAGTTTTCATCCAGGCTTCAATACCGGCAAAAGCTTTTGGCAGAATCAACTGTCGGTTCAGTTCGCCCAACAGATTGATAAATGGAATTAGCAAAATCATGAACAAGAAGACTAATGCAAAGTCAGTGAATTTATTTTTTTTTGTCAAGCCCAGAAAAATCAAAGGCTTTTCATTCATAAAATAAGCCATGACGAATGATGGTAGAATGAACATTCCTATGGTCGTGATAAGTTGAACCAACTTAATCATTTCAATATTCTCAGTTTTCGAGGAGCTAAGGATTGCAAGCGGAGAAATAAAAAAGATAGAAAAAACAATTACAGCTAAAAACACAAAAAGTTTAGTTGAAATCCTGGAATTCAGCAGACTGGCTTTGAAATAAATCATCTTTACATTGTGTTTACAAAAAAACTCCTGCTATCTTTCGATAACAGAAGTTCTTTTTGTGTGATTGAAATAAAATCTTAGTTTCTTGGACGAGCTTCTTTAACAACCATTGAGCGGCCATCAAATTCAGCACCGTTTAATTCTTCGATTACTTTTGCAGCAGCTGCATCATCAGCCATTTCTACAAATGCAAATCCTTTTGATTTTCCTGTTTCGCGATCTTTGATGATTTTGCAAGATTCTACTGCACCATACTCTTCAATAACGCCCTGAAGGTCGTTTTCGCGCACTTTGTAACTTAAGTTACCTACGTAAATGTTCATAAAATAAAAATAAAAAAATTGAATAAATTGTTTTCAAGAACAGTATAGAAAACGAGGTTAAAGCAATTTCGGTCCTTGAAAAGGTGAGACGAGAATAACCATTCGAAAAAATACACTTTCTTTTCGGTACAAAGGAAGACAATTATTTTTAATTATCAAACAAAAAGTGTAAAAATCTTTGAAATATAGTGGATTATGTTTGTTCGATTGACAATAACCGAACACTTGATTAACCATTAACCGTTAATAATTAACCTTTATCTTACTTGTCCGTCACCCTTAATTATCCATTTGTACGAACAAAGCTCTTCCAATGCCATTGGACCACGGGCATGTAATTTTTGGGTGCTGATTCCAATTTCTGCTCCCAATCCGAATTGTGCTCCATCGGTAAAAGCACTGGAAACATTGCTGTAAACACAGGCTGCGTCCACTGTTTTTTCAAAGAGATTTATCTGAGCCTGATCCTCACTGACAATGCATTCACTGTGTTTGGAACTGTACTTACTGATATGATCGACAGCACTTTCTATTCTGTCAACGGTCTTAACGGACATTTTGTAATCGAGAAATTCAATGCCGAAACTTTCATCGCTTGCTTTTTGAAGCAAATGTGAAGGATAATTCCCATTTAATGAACTAAATGCTTTTTCATCAGCATAAATAATTACCTCTTTTTCGGCCAGTCTTTGACAAAGTGCAGGCAAGTCGGTCAGTCGTTTTTCGTTTAGCACCAAACAATCCAAGGCATTACAAACACTTACACGCCGGGTTTTGGCATTGAATACAATAGCCTTTCCTTTTTCTAAATCGCCAAATTCATCAAAATAAGTATGACAGATTCCGGCACCGGTTTCAATCACCGGAATACGGGAGTTATCGCGTACAAAATCGATCAAACCCTTTCCGCCACGTGGAATGATAACATCGACGAATCCAATGGCATTCATCAGTTCGGCAGTGGCTTCACGTCCGGCAGGTAAAAGGGTGACTATGTTTTTATCCAGCCCGAATTTTTCAAGTACCGACTGGATTACTTTTACAATGGCAGAATTAGAATTATGTGCATCAGTTCCGCCTTTCAACACACAGGCGTTTCCCGATTTCAGACAAAGCGAGAAAACATCGAAACTAACGTTTGGTCGTGCTTCGTAAATAATACCAACCACTCCAAATGGAACGCTGATTTTGCTGATTTTCATTCCGTTAGGGCGTTCCGTTGCCATCAGTTGTTTGCCCAGTGGCGATGGCAAGCTTGCTACATTTCGGATATCGGCTGCAATTCCGGCAATTCGTTCCTTGCTGAGCAATAGTCGGTCATACATTGGATCGGTTTTATCCATGGCGGCCAGGTCTTTGCTGTTTTCAGCTAAAATGACCTCCGTTTGTGATTCTGCCTCATTGGCTAAAGCCAACAAAACCTGATTAATCGTTTCGTCGTTAATCAGGTTCAATGCTCTGGAAGCTTTTACAGCAGCTTCTTTCCAGTATGTTGTCATTAGAAAAAATAATTTGTTATTTAAAAATGAATAATCTTTAAGTCCCCTATGGGGGATTTAGTGGCTTCCCTACTTTTTCTCTTTCTGAGTGAACAAGACCATTCTCACTTTAAGTTTATTCCCTATGTCAATAACACTTACCACATCCTGAAGGTTCAGTGTTTTATCGGCATGAAGCAATACTATTAGTTCCTCACTTTTCGTTTTTTTTCGAATAAGTTTAGATAATTCCGGTTCAATCGTTTCGAATGTAACTTCTTTTTTATCAACATAATATCGGTGTTCTGCCGTAACAGTCAGATTAATTTGCTTCTTCACCACCTGGTTCTCAGAGGTTTTCGATTTGGGAAGCAACACGCTGATAGTTGCAGGTGTAACCAGCGTGGATATGATTAAGAAAAATAACAACAGGAAAAACATAATGTCGTTCAACGAAGCGGTATACACTTCGGCTGTTCTTAATTTTCGGCGTTCTATTTTCATGATTAATAATTAGCCCCCTAACCCCTAAAGGGGGAATAAGAGAGGTTGGTTTTAATTGATTCTGAAAGAATTAAATCAAATATTAGGCTTTAGCTGCTCTTTTTTGGTTGCGAATATCTTTCAAGAGATTATTCGAGTATTTATCGATATTTACGACCACTTTATCAATACGTCCGTTGAGAATGTAATAGCCAGAGTATGCTATAATTCCGACAAAAAGCCCTGCTCCCGAGCAAATCATTTTTTGATAAAGTCCATCGGAAATGTTGGCAATGTTCAAATCGTTAGTAACCGAAATGTTATAAAAAATCTTGATTACGCCGAAAATGGTTCCTAAAAATCCAAGCATTGGTGCAATGGAAGCAGTAATTCCCAGATAATTCATTCCACGTTCCAATGTGGAAATTTGTTGACGGGCTTCACTTTGCAAAGCATCCTGAATTTCAGTATCTTCATGACCTGCCGATTCCAGTCCGGCTGCTAATACTTTAGCATAAGCCGTTGGTTTCTCGTTACAAAATTTGATTGCTTTATCAACTTTATTGTCAGCAATCATCTCGCTGATGCGCGTAAACCAGATTGAATCAGCTTTGCCAAGTTCATTAATTGTTATCCAGCGTTCAATAAACATATAAATGGAAAGGAAAAACAACATAAAAAGCGGGACTAAAATCCATCCACCTTTCATCAATAGCTGAAAATAATTTTCGTTGGAAACGACTACGGCCGTTGTTGCAGAATCGGTCGGTAAGTTGGATGCAACCTGAAGTAAAACAGTTAATAAGTTCATTTTTAATTGATTTTATAGATAGTCAGTAATTTCGGATTTGTATAAAAAAATCAGAATTTCATATCTGATTCATTTTGAACGCAAAAGTAGTTCAATTATTGAATAGGGAAATTTGTTGTTAGTAATAATTAACGTCGATATTTTTACAGCATATCTGAAAATTATTCGTTTTGTTACTATTACAACAGTTGTGCCAAAAAATGAAATATCAAATTCCGACACAGATAATTAACTTCTTTGGCTTATTTTCCGATTCGATTCATCCACTGATAGATTTCAGCGGCTTCGGGTGTGTTATTGTCACTCATCAAATCTCCATACAATTTGATAAGCACTTCTTTGTATCGATTCGTTTTTTCATCGTAAATAAATGCAGAATAGCGAATATCTCCAAAATCAGCCATTTGCATTTGTGGTTTTGTGATGCTGCCTTTGGATGCAGCGTAGATTTTATTGACGTAATACTTTAAAGTATCAGGATGAATATGAGTAGTTGGAGTCTGACAAAAAGAAATATTTTTATCCATATTTATTGAGCTGATATAAGCTGTCGAATCAGGTTCATACCATTCATGAAATACTTCCACCCATTTGAAAGGAAGTACATTTCCGAGTGAATCAATTAAATAACCGGAGCTTTGAGGTAGCCAGGCATAGTTGACGTAATGCATCTCGAAATAGATTTTTTGTTTCATGCTCGGAATTTCTTCTTTGCATGAAATGAAACATAAAACTGTAAATAAAATAAGTAGGTTTGTTTTCATCTTCTGTTTTTGATTAAAATATTGCCGAAAAATATATTTCACATACCGCTATATATCAATACCTTACATTTCATTTTTCACTTTGGCTTAGCAATATATTTTCCAGTATTGCACATTTTGTCTATCTTTGTGCAGAAATTCAGTTTTAAAATCAGAACAATTTACATTTCAGTATGTTCTATTATTGAAACTATTAACTAATAAAACATGGGTAACAATTTATTAAAAGGAAAAAGAGGTATTGTATTTGGTGCGTTGAACGATATGTCCATCGCATGGAAAGTGGCTGAACGCGTTGTTGAAGAAGGTGCTATTATCACCTTGTCGAACACTCCACTTGCTGTAAGAATGGGCACAACCAACGATTTGGCTGAAAAACTGAACGCTAAACTGATTCCTGCCGACGCTACCAGCGTGGAAGATCTGGAAACAGTTTTCAAAGAATCAATCGAAGCTTTGGGCGGAAAAATTGACTTTGTTCTTCACTCCATTGGTATGTCGCCAAACGTACGCAAAAAACGCACCTACGATGACCTTGATTACGATATGCTGACTACCACGCTTGATATTTCAGCTATTTCATTCCACAAAATGTTACAGGTTGCCAAGAAAATGAATGCAATTAACGACTACGGTTCAGTAGTTGCCCTTTCGTATATGGCTGCTCAGCGTACAGTTTTCGGTTACAACGATATGGCTGATGCCAAATCAATTCTCGAATCGATTGCACGCAGTTTTGGTTATATTTATGGTCGCGAACACAGTGTGCGTGTGAATACTATTTCTCAATCGCCAACGCCAACCACTGCCGGTAGCGGTGTAAAAGGTATGGAAGGCTTGCTCGACTTCTCGGAACGTATGTCACCACTTGGTAATGCCACTGCTGCCGATTGTGCCGACTATTGCGTAGTTATGTTCAGCGACCTGACCCGCAAAGTAACTATGCAAAACCTTTACCACGATGGTGGATTCTCAAGCATGGCCATGAGCTACCGTGCTATGGAGCAATACAACAAGAGTTTCGACGAATTTAAGGACGAAAACGGTAAAGTTATCTACGGTTAATCAAATCACTCTAATTATATGACAAGTCCTAAAAACTCAACTGTTTTTAGGACTTGTTTTTTAGGACTATTATGTTTAGTTCTTGACAATTCTGATGGTATTATTGCCTATTTTGGCAACGTAAATACCTTTTTCTATTGTACTGATATTTAAGGTATTTATTCCCGATTTCAAATTTTCACTGAACAATAACTTGCCCAAGATCGTGTACATTTTTAGGGTTGTTGGATCATTTACTTCAATGTTCAGATTATTAGCCACCGGATTTGGGAATATGCTTATCACATTATTTTCGATATTGTTTATACCCGTATTATCTAATTGACTTTTGAGTGTTAAGTCGGCATTGGTAGCTGAGTTGTTGTCAGTTAATGCCACATCCGACTCAGCTATTGCTGAAGCTGTTTCAGCAACTACTTTGTAAGCATCCAAGGCAATGTTCTCAAAAACATAATAACCGGCCATATCAGTGACTGTCCATGCTACGGGTTCATTGCTATTGTTGTACAAAACTACCGGCGTGTTCATAGCAATATTACTAATCAAATTCAAGCTTGTTGAAGCACTTTTAGCAAACACACTGTCCTGAAGACTATAAGTTTCGAAGAAAATATTCCCTGAAATTTTGCCGTTTCCTTTCGTTCTGACGAATTCCCGAAGATGAATTACGATGTTTATTACACTATCATTCAAGGTCAAATAATCAGCATTTTTAAATTTTAATTTATTGATATAGAATGTTGGCAGGAAATTTTTGTAAACTGTAAAATCGGGAATTGCATAAAGCGTGTATTCTGCTTTTGGCAAATTGGCAAATTTGAATAAACCGGCATTGATTGCCCCTGAAGTAATAGCCTTGTAATAGCCTTTCCTGAATAATACGGCATAACCTGATTTTATCAATTCGGTTCCGGCAAGTACAGAACCAGTAAATGTATAGGTATTTTCTGTATTTATTACTTCATAACAAGTAGCAACACCAACTGTATAACAAAGAACGGACATAGAAGAATCATTCTTTGTCAGGTATCCGCCAAACCGGACTTTATCACCTGCTTTTAATCCACCAAAAAAGGTTGAGCCGTCACTGTTCAAAACAGGAATATCTTTAATGGCATATAATTGACGGACAGAACTAATTGGCGAATATTCCTGAATAAATAATTTTCCGGTGCATCCATCTATGCCAGGCACTACTATACCGACTTTATCGATCACACAAGCTGGTGTTTCAATTATTTGATAACAAGTTGCAACTCCAACCGTATGGCAAAGACTAATCTTGTTGGAATCATTTTGGGTCAGATATCCGCCAAACTGCACTTTATCGCCCACTTTCAATCCAACCGGATAAATTGCATTAGTTGTTGAAACACTACCTGAGCCGGAGGTAACACTACCAGTGCAGATAATATTGTTTTCAATAGCATACAATTGACGAATCATACTCATACCGGGGTATGATGTGTCTTCAATAAATAATTGGCCCGTACAACCTCCGACTCCATCAACAACCACTCCAACTTTGTCCATTACACAAGCTGAAGGCGGAGTTTGAACAATTTCGTAACAATTCACTAAATTATAACAGGGTGTAGTGAAACATTGAATTTTTACTCCGTTGAATTTAACACTAGTACCAATTGACAGTTGTAAATTATTCAGGACATAAATATCACCTGTTGAGCTGTCCTTTATAAGTGTAGAACCATCTTTAACTGCAAAAACAGTTCCTAATTTATCCATATTGCAGTCGGTTGGTTCTACTTCGTAACAGGTAGCTACTCCTATAGTACGACATTGGATATTTACATTTGAATCATTCTTTATCAAATATCCACCAAAGCGGACCTTATCACCCACATTCAATCCGTTCGAAATAGTTCCATTGCTGTTAATAATGTTTCCTTTGATTAAATATAACTGGCGGGATGAACTAATTGGAGATAGTTCCTGAATGAACATTTGATCTGCACAACCGGCAATTCCGGCAACAACAAAACCAACTTTGTCCATCACACAGGGTGGCGGCGGAGTTTGAATAATCTCGTAACAATTTAGCAGATTGTAACAGGGTGTTGTAAAACATTCAATTTTTACTCCACTAAATTTAATCAATGTACCAATGGCGAGCTTTGAATTGTTAATTGCATAAATATCACCCGATAAACTGTCTTTAATAAGTGTTGAACTGCCTTTAACGTCAATCACAACGCCAAGTTTATCCATGATACAGCCCCAAAGAATGGTTTTTGCTAAAATACCATTAAAATAAATTTGAGTATTATCTGCAAGTAAGCCTAAATTCAATTTTGCAGTAAAACTTGAAACCATCATGTTACAAATGCGGGTTGAATTATCAATATTCCTTTTACCCACATAAACCCGACCATCAACAACGGAGTCTTTAACAAGTATGAAATCGGGACATCCATCGTTTGAAATGTAACTATAAGCTACATACACGCTATCCTTTGGAGAAGGATTTGCCGGATAAACAGCAAATGTATCCTGCACAGGTGGCATTATTTGACCCATTGCTGTTACGAGGCTAAATAGTCCGGTTACAAGAAGTAACAGGATTTTAAAAATACGTTTTTTCATAATTGTATTAATTTAGAAAATTCTCATAATAGGAAAATGAAAAATCATAATTGAATGTCTGTTTTATAGACCTTTATCGTAGAATCTATTGAATTATTATGAAGCAAAGATAGTGCAGAAAAATATGAATTATTCAATTTTTAATAAATATTTTATCGTATTTTGATGAATTATTTTACTATAGCTATCTTGCTGATTTGATGGATATTATTTATGTCAGAATAATCATATTGATACAAACCGTCGTTGGCAATCATCATTAGAGTATTATTGAATGGGATCACATCAAATCCATCCATGCCGCTGTATTGAACCAGTTTATTAGCCAACAAAGTTTCGGGTGCACTAATTTTATATATTTTCAGTCCATCGTCGCACAGAAAGAGTTTTCCACCGTCAATGCCTAATCCTTTGGGTTCTGTCATACCGTATGAAACGAGCATTTTTGGGTTTTTTACATCTTTCACATCCACAATCATCAGTTCGTTGGTCGACTGCCCGCAGCGGTTACCCGAATGAATAGTTACATAAGCCAGGTCGTTATCAACCACCACCGGATCACATCCAAAAGCATGTGAGATAGCCGATTGATATTGTGGTTTCAATGGGTCGGCAACAGAATAAATCAACATTCCGGTGCTTGTTCCGAAATAAAGATTAGTTTTATTACTGAAAATTGTTTCTACATTCCAACCAACGTACATATTGTCGGTTGCTTTTTGAGGCTTCTCACCCGTTAAGTCAAAGATATTCAAATTGTTGTTTATAACGGTATATAATTTATTTTCGTAAATAGTAAAACTAGCCATCGAACCGTTTATACCGGTTGTGGCAGTTCCACTATTTGTAGAAGTAGGAGTTGCAAGGTCATACATCATTTCGGGCCAACCGCCTTTGAGCCAACCACCTCGATACTGACTTACCGGTTCAGTTTTTTCTTTAAGCTCCCATCCTACAATAATCCCATTACTTCCACCTGAGTAGGTTGTGTTATAATCTATTGCATATTGATTTGGAATGGTTGGCAATGCATTTGTAAATATTGAATCAAGTCGTCCTTTTAGCAAGGGATTCGATGGATCACTCACATCGAACCACACCAAATCGATATACGAATCGGCATACAGCAAGCCATTACGAATAGCCAAATCGGCATTTCCCAACAATTCAATAAAGCCAACCGACTGCGGATTAGCCGGATCGGTGTTGTTGATAATGTGAATACCTTTCTGTGGCTCAGAAATATACAAATAGTTGTTGTAAAAGCACATTTTACCAATTCCACCAATCGATTGAGGTACTTTGGTTACTTTCACCGAATTACGGAAAGTTTCAGTGGACATAAATATAGGTTCATTGACTTTGTAAGTCACCATTTCCGTAACTACATCATTACAAGCGGTCAAAGCAAGCAATGAAATACTGAATAGAAATAATAGTTTTTTCATGATATTGAATTTTATTAGCCCCCTAAATCCCCCTTTAGAGGACTTTAAGACTTTTGATTGTATTATTTAATTTCAGAATTAAAACTTATCCACAGTTCCCATTTTTCCAACAAACAGAATCACGCCTGTGCTTTTTTCGCGGATAACAAACAGGAAGGGTTTGTTGACCTTGAATACCGGAGTTGGAGGTGTAACAGGCATGGATGTAACTCCAACACCAATAATAGTTACAGCTGCGGCTTCTGTTCCCTCTTCTGTAACTTCGATATTAGTAATATGTTGAATAGATGATATTAATAGTTGAATATCAGCTATTTTTGAAAAATCTGCCAGATCACTAAACGCCAGTTTCATGCCCATATTTTCCAAGGGATTGATTAAACTCAGGTTATTTTTGTTATTGAACCGTGGCAGATAGACTTCCACTTTTGTTGTTGGTAAATAAGCGATTATGGAATTCCATTTGTCAACGGTCAGGTAATTCAATACATCGACAGTTGTTTTCCCATCGTTTGGCAAAATCACAGTCATGCTGAAAGCTTTATTGCCATAAGGCATATCAAGGTATTGAGCATAGGAATCGGCATTGTACGAGAATGTGTCTTTCTGATACATCATGTTTACTTTCACTGAATTGCCCAATTCATTTGTGAAGTTGGCTTCATTTGTATTGACTTTATCAAATTTCTTACGCCAGATACCTTTGAAATAGACAGCATTAACCAGATACATAACAATATCATTCGGAATTTTGGTCAAAACCTGTGGAATCATTTTATTGGTTTTCTTTGAACACCAGTTGTTTATGGTATCCACTGCCCAAGCTTGCGAAAAATCAAGTTCTTTTACATAAGCTCCGAAATAATCAGTATTCACTTTCAAAAAGTCCGGTTTTACGGCAAATCCTGTTCTATACCACAGCGAATTGGCAATGCTGAGTTTGG
>SESF01011340.1_pt1 | contig 15654 bp, 16 predicted proteins | sample 3171521 | NCBI WGS metagenome assembly SESF01 (sample SAMN10866945, study PRJNA518727) | freshwater metagenome | biome: subpolar coniferous forest; feature: holomictic lake; material: water; isolation source: holomictic Lake 227, 6 m and 8 m depth | place: Canada: near Kenora, Ontario | collected...
CCTGGGCGATCTCCCCGCGCCGACAATCCCGAGCGCCAGCCTCACGCCGGCTATACGCGCTCAAGAGAAGCTTGGCTGGCGGCTGGGCATTGAGGCCTACACCTTCCACAAGTTCACGCTCTTTGAGGCCATCGAGAAAACCGCCGCGCTGGGCCTGCCGTTCATGGGCGGCCTGAGCTTCCAGAAGGTCAGCGACGGCATCCCCAAGAACTTCGAGCCGGGGTTATCTGACGACGAATTACGGCAGGTGCGGCTCAAGCTCGATGCCTCAGGCGTACGCCTGCTCACGTATTACATTCAGGACATTCCCGGCGACGAAACGGGCTGCCGGAAGGTGTTCGAGTTCGGCCGCAAGATCGGCATCGAGACCTTCATGTCCGAGCCGAAGCCCGAGGCGCTCGGCACGGTGGAGAAGTTCTGCGACGCCTACGACATCAACGTTGCATTGCACAATCACGACGCGAAGGCCTCGCCGGTTTACTGGCAGCCGGCAGGCATCCTGAAGGCATGCGAAGGTCGCAGCAAACGCCTCGGCGCATGTGCAGACATCGGCTACTGGATGCGGTCCGGCATTGACCCGATCCAGGCGGTGCGGCAGTTGAAGGAGCGCTTGATTACGGTGCAGATGCACGATCTGCACGCGCGCGGTGCCGACGGGCACGACGTGCCTTGGAGCACCGGCGTCGGCAACACCGAGGCGTTTCTCAAGGAACTGCACCGGCTCGGCATCCGGCCAACTATGTTCGGCCTGGAGTATTCCTACAACTGGCTCGAATCTATGCCGGACGTTGCCAAGTGCGTAGCCTTCTTTAACCAGGTCAGCCTCCGGGTCACGGGCTGAAAGCTTGAAACATATGCAGCCAACCTTCAACTCAACCGCAACGGCTTTGTTGGAAGACCCATTCCCCCTCACCCCGCCCCTCTCCCCGGGGGAGAGGGAGACCGATGCCTGCGCTGGAGACCGGACACCGTTCAGTGAGCATCCCCCACGCGTCCGCAAGCGATTCCCTCTCCTCCGGGGAGAGGGTCAGGGTGAGGGGGAATTCGCTGCCCAACCCCATTGTTCTGGCCCAAGCCTAACCCGCCGCGCCTTTCTCCGACGCAGCGCCGCCGCTTCGCTGCTGGTGGTGCCGTGGATTATCCCGGCCTCCGTTCGCGGCGGTAACGGCGGAGTAGCCCCCAGCGAGCGCATCAATGTCGGCCTGATTGGCCGCGGCTGCATGGGCAGCGGGCATCTGCACGTCCTCGCCGGCCACAAGCAAACACAGCTCATCGCGGTGTGCGACGTGGACAGCACCCGCCGCGAGCCGGGCGCGCGTCAGGCCGACGAGATCTGCGCAGCGCAGCAACCCGCAGGCACGGTTCGCCATTGCGCAGCCATCAACGATTACCGCGAACTGCTGGCGCGGCCGGACATTGACGCGGTGCTCATCGCCACACCCGACCACTGGCATTCGCTCATGGCGATCCACGCCGCGCAAGCGGGCAAGGACGTTTACTGCGAAAAGCCGGTGTCGCTCACCGTTCGTGAAGGGCGTGACATGGTGAACACCATCCACCGCTACGCCCGCGTCTTCCAAACCGGCACGCAATATCGCTCCATCCCCACCATCCGGCAGGTCTGCGAGTTCGTGCGCGCCGGCGGACTCGGCAAAGTAAAGTCAGTCTTCACCATTTGGATGAAGACCCAGGTCCCTACCCTCGGACCATCCTATGTGCCACTCGATCCCGCGTTGCCCGCCGAGCCAACACCGGAGGGCCTGGACTGGAATCTGTGGGTCGGGCCCGCGTCGTGGCGCCCCTACAACTCCGCCTACCACCGAAATCCCATTCCCGGCGTGGTGCCCTGGGTGTTCTGCGACGCATTCGGCGCGGGCGCCATCACCGGTTACCACTCCCACGCGGCGGATGTAATCCAATACGCCATTGGCACCGAGACAACCGGCCCGGTGGAAGTCCTCCATCCCTCGGGCGGGCAATTTCCCACGTTGACCTGCCGCTACGCCAACGGCGTGCTCCTGCATCACGTGGACCACTGGGGGCAGGTGAAGGAGCTCTACAAGGCCGTGCCCGCCGAGGCGCGGCTTGAGGGGCTATTCGGAGGGCTGTTCGTAGGCGAGCGTGGCTGGATCACCTCCATGTCCGGCTCCGGCCCCGTGGAGGGCGGCCCGGCGGACATCCTGCGCGAGATGAGCCTGATGACCCGCCAGGTGAACATTGGCGCCAACAACCACCACGCCAACTGGTTCGATTGCATCCGCTCCCGCGTGCCGCCGAGCGCCCATGAGGAAATCGGCCATCGCTCCGCGTCGCTGGGACAGCTCGTGGCCATCTCCTACCAGCTCAAACGCAGCCTGCGTTGGGATCCGGCACAGGAGGTTTTCGTGGGCGATGAAGAGGCGAACCGCCTACTCTCCCGCGCCCGCCGCGAGCCGTGGCAGGTCTAATTACAGTTCGCGTTCAATCTGAGATCAACTCCGCCAGCAAAGCCCGAACCTGCCCCCTCACCCGTCCGCGGACACCCTCTCCCCATCCGATGGGAAGAGGGCAGGGTGAGGGGCAGTTCGGCTCATCCTAAAAGCGACTTGGAATAAGTTCGCCGCAGAGACGAAGCATGTGTGACGCAGGAAAACCTGCTTATGCCGAATGCATGGACTTGACCCACAAGCGAAAGAACCGATCCGTGATTAGTCCCCGTTGCAGAATGCCTCTCCGCTGACCACACCGCCATATTCAAATGGGTTTCTCATAATTACGCAAGTTGCGTTACGCAAGATGCGTAATTGCACAAGCCGGGTTGTACAGTTGCCGCACGCAACGAGGGAACCAAATCCCTCTATCGGATTAAATTATGGCAAATGGTGGCTGGGGGCGGAATTGAACCGCCGACACGAGGATTTTCAGTCCTCTGCTCTACCAACTGAGCTACCCAGCCAACCCTGGTAAACAGGCCGCTTTCGCGTCTTCGCTTGCCTGCGTGCCCACTGCCGTGCTCCATTTGCACTGTGAAGCGTAGTGAAGCGCGATACACCGCCACGAATGTTAGGCCGCAGCGAAAAAAGGTCAACCGATATAATCGGGTTTTCGACCGCGGAGCCGAACGCGTGCGTGGACCCTGGTAGCGTAACGGAACTTACTACCCCCAGATACGCGTCAGCGGTCGCAAGGTTCGTCTTCGTCTCGAACACGCGGAAACTGTGCCACAAGCCCTAGAGGGAATGCAAGCTCTGAAGAAGCAAAGACGTGGAGGAATTCTGAAAGTGCCTCGGCGGAAGGCGCCGCCGGTGCCGGAAGGAGTAATCCGTTCGCCCCGGCCGGCTCCGGCGCTTTGACCGCTCACCGTCCGACCACCGCATCCGACGTTCACCCGGGCGGCACCCAGTTCGGCCCGGACAAAGCGGTGGATGACGATCCTGAGACGCGCTGGGCAACCTCCGACCAGACCAAACAGGCGTGGCTCGAAGTCGAGCTGGCCCAGCCTTCGACCATCTCGCGGCTGATCATCCAGGAACTCGATCCTCGCCTCACCCAATACCAGCTCCAATACCGCCTAAACACGAACGAAGAATGGAAAGTGGCCTATGCCGGCACCAAAGCCGGCACCCGCTTCACAACCAGCTTCCCTACGGTTCAGGCCCGCTTCGTGCGGCTGAACGTCCTCGACTCCACCCAGGCGCCCACCATTTGGGAATTTCAAGTCTTCGCCAAATAGGCACCTCAAGCCGCAATGTTCCCTGCCCCACCAGCCACCACTGAAGTGTGAAAACGACTGTCGCACGTGGCGCAGCTTTTGATTTACAATTGGGCGTGCATTGTGTTATCGTTGCCGCATGCTGACGACATTGAAAGCCGTGGTTCATGGGGACCGAATCCAATGGCTGGAGGCCAGCGAGCAGACCTTCCCGGCCGAGCATCCCGTGGTTGCGCTCATCACTCCGCTGCAGGAGCAGGCGCCCGCGGTCCCGGACCAACAGCGGGCCGAGCGGCGTCTGGCAGCCCTGAAGAAGCTGGCGTCTATCAATGCCTTCTCCGGCATTCCCGACCCCTTGGAATGGCAGCGCGAGGTTCGAAACGACCGTGAACTGCCCGGACGGCCATCCTGATGCTGATTGACAGCAACATCATCATTTACGCCAGCAAGCCGGGGTATGAGTTCCTTCACCCGCTCATGGGGCAGACGGATTTGGCGGTCTCGGTTATCAGTTACGTTGAGACGCTTGGCTACCACCAACTGACCGAGTCGGAAAAGCGATTCCTGACGGAGTTCTTCGAAAATGTGAACCTGTCCCCGCTATCCAATACCGTGCTCCAGCGCGCAGTCAGTCTCCGCCAGACCCGAAAAATAAAGTTGGGCGATTCGTTGATCGCCGCGACGGCCCTTGTAGCCGGTGTTACCCTCGTGACTCGAAATACTCAGGATTTCGACTGGATCCCAGGCTTGGCTCTGCTCGATCCTTTTGCCAAGCCGCCGTCGAAATGACGCCGCACAGGGGTTGGCCCCTGATTACTGCCCACTGCTCGCCGTCCACAGCCACCGCTTCCGACGTCCACCCGTGCGGGACCCAGTTCGGCCCGGACAAAGCGGTGGATGACGATCCCGAGACGCGCTGGGCAACCTCCGACCAGACCAAACAGGCGTGGCTCGAAGTCGAGCGGCCCAACCTTCGACCATCTCGCGACTGGTCATCCAGGAACTCGATCCTCGCCTTACCCAATACCAACTCCAATACCGCCTAAACACGAACGAAGAATGGAAAGCAGCTTATGCCGGGACCAAAGCCGGCACGCGCTTCACGACCGGCTTCCCTGCGGTCCAGGCCCGTTTCGTGCGGCTGAACATCCTCGACTCCACCCAGGCGCCCACCATTTGGGAATTCCAGGTCTTCGCCAAATAGTCCCCCTCAATTGTCAGCACAGGCAACCGATGAAGCCAACGGTCAGCAAGAGGTAACCCAGCACTACCATTTCCAACTCCCGCTTCAGAGCAAGGCCATCATATAACGGCGAGGTGAGCGATGGCGTCGGACACCCAACGCTCGAATCTGCTAACTGGCGCCGCCCGCCGCCATTCGCTCGACCGAAACGTTATGCGAAACAACAGTCATTGTGATCGAGCGGACTGGGCTGAGGCTCGTTACGGTGCCTGCCGCCGCGCTGGCGACGGCGGTGGCCGCAATACCGGCCGCCAACCCAGCCGGAACGGCTGCGGCTGCCTCCGTGGCGAGGGCTGTTCCCAAAGCGACCGTTGTAATCGTGACGCCCCTTGGCTTGAGGAGCGTTTGGAGATTCGCCAGGGCGCGCGTGATGCGCATGCGGGCGGCGTCCTCGCTGATGCCCAGTGCCGAACCGACTTCCTTGAGTTCCTTGCCTTGGAAGAACCTGATCAACACCGCATTCCGCTCGTCCGTATCCAGCTCGCCCAGGGCTTCATCAAGCACCAGCCTCAGTTCGGCCTGGTCGGACTGTGACTCGGGAGGGGTGGTCTGTTCTTGGATAGAAGCGGCTATTTGTTCGCGGAGTTGGCGGCGATGCTCCCCTCGGACGACCTTGGAAGCCGCGAGCCGGGTGCTGGTATAGAGCCAGCCGGCGAGCAGCTCCCGTCCCAGCAGGGAACTGGCTTTCCGGGCCAGATCAATAAACACGGTCTGGGCCACGTCCTTGGCCAGGGCTCCATCGCTGCACCCCTGACGCAGCGCCGTCGCATAGACCAGCGGCAAATGGCGGCCAACCAGCTCCGCAAAGGCCGTCTCGGAGCCACTTTGGGCGTATTGGCGCAGGAGTTCGGCATCTTTACTCATAGTTCATTCACCTTATAACACCCGCCGAACCACAAAACCGAACAAAGTATTTTCGGAAAATGTTTGGGCGAAGGGTGCCCCCCCGCTGGCGGCTGTGTTCCGAGTTCCGATACGGTGGGTGGGGCAACAGGTTTGGTTGATTGCGATATCGGCTCTCAATTCCTGCGTTGAGCTGCTCTTGCTTTGAGGCTTTCCATTTGCTGCTTGGCCTCCTCCATGGTCAAAACCTTGCTTACCTTCCCATTCCGCGTGACCCAATAAGCGATGTTATTGGAGTAGAACACCTTTGAATAACCTGCAAGGAGTTGTGCGGGGACGATCAGCGCCGTGTCGAGATGTTCGTCCGAAATCTCAAGCGATCGAACCCGGACGGTAAATACCTTCTTGTCGTCATCAGTAAAGTTGTTCCAATATCGCGTAAACTCGACCGGCACTTGGCCGTGATAAAATGTCGGAGCGTATTTATACCTGATGGTAGCCAAGGGTAGGCCGTCGTCTCGCAGAACCGTAGCCGTGCTTGGAACGCCGTTCTCCAGTATTACATCAATGTTCAACTTTCTGCCGTCAACCGTCATCCCTGTAAACCGCTGCCGATTCTCATCCCAAATTGCACTGCCGGGCTTAATTTCTATTACGCCAAGTGTTAGGAACAGATCGACCGTTGACCTTGTGCTGGCTTCGAGTCCGGTCCCGGCACCATTGTCTCCTCCGTTCGTGTTAATCTGCGGATCATACTCTATGAGGTCTCCTCCCTGAGTATGCCAGATAACCCCGTCGAATCGTCCGACTTGAATCCCTGCGCCATCCTGAACAGTGAAAAGATAATTGTCGCCGTCGCGCTTAAATGAAAACGTCTGCTGGCGCGCCCCTGAAGGAACTTTGAAGAACAATTCCTTTTGAAAGACAGCGTTGGCAACGATTGGCATTTTCTCAAAGAGAGAAAAGAATGTGACTCCAGCGTGCTCCCCGGTGGGAATCATCGCGACCTCACGCTCACTTGGTTTCCCTGATAGTGCGACGGTCGCCACGCTACCCGCGAGCAGCACGCCCACGCCGACCACAACTGCCGTTTTTGCTTTTGCCCATGCCATCATTTTCCATGCGCCTTTTACGAGGATTAATACTGAACCGCTGACTGCCGCTCCTTTGGCTACCGCCAAGGCAGTTGCAGATTTTGCCAAGCCCACAGGAGCCGCTTGGACCGAATAGGTTGAAACCGCTCCGGCAATCATGGCAGCAGAAAGCGTGATGCCACGCTTGGTAAAGAACTTCCGCAGTTTTTCTAGCCCGCGATTTACGCGCATCCGTGCTCCATCCTCAGTTGTTCCCATTGCCGCACCGACCTGTTTCAATTCCTTGCCATCAAAGAATCGGAGCACGACTGCATCATGCTCTTTTTCCCCCAAACAGTTGAGCGCCTCATCCAGCAACGGCTCTATTTGAGTCCACGCGCCGGAATCTGGCTCGTTCAAAGTGGATTGCATTTGTGCCTCCTGTTCCCGGAACTGGCGACGGCGTTCCGCTCTGAGTGCACGGTCAGAAACATATCGTGCCGTGCGGCAAAGCCAACCGGAGAGGGTTGTCTTCGGGCTGAGTGACTTGGCTTTGCGTGCCAAGATGATGAAAACGGCTTGGGTGATTTCCTCAGCCAGACTTGGATCGCGGACCTGGCGCAGGGCGACCGAATAGACCAGATTGACGTGCTGCGACACCACCGCGGCAAACGCCTGCTCGGAATTGCTTTGGGCATATTCCCGCACCAACGCCATGTCGTCGCTTATCATGTCATTGGTATATGCCCACCGAAACCCTAAACCGAACAGAAAATCTTTGAGGAAATGAAGATTGTTGCCGGGCTGGGATGTCGGACCCCGACCGTCAGGGGACACTCTTTACGCCATGCACGTGTCCAGCCTTTACGACCGCGCTATCCACCGCCGGAATGCGCCCGTCGGAGATCGGATAGAGCACCTGGCGATCTGGAATGCGCAGGTCCCCAACCATATACCTCTTGGCAGGCAGCGCACAGTCCACGCGCCGGTTAGTGCTGGATATGCTCGTCACTGTGCCGCGGACTCTCAGGACGCAGCTCAAATCATTCGTCCCCTTCGCATCTGGCCTAAGCATATTATGGCGGCACTCGAAGCTTGTGGGGAAGCTCAGACCGTGGACATTAGTAAACCCGCTGGACCTAAACTCCGCACTGGCATAGCCGCGTTCGCCAAATGACTCCGGCAGGGGCTTGGAGGTAAGAGTGCCATCGTCTTCGAGGAAGGTTGCCCAGTTGGTGCTCACGTAATCAACCGCCGTTGGCAAATACGGAGGAGAGGCTGAAAGCGCAGCGCGGCAGGGGACCTCGTATCTTCTGACGAGGCCCGAGCTTGATCGAAGATCACCAAAGGACAGAGCGCGATGGTTGGACTGGCCTTTGAAATACTGCCCTGACGCAAACGCCAACCACGGGTACTCGAAGTCTGAGCCTGAAGTGGGAACCGGAGATGCTTCGACGCTAACGCTCGACATGGGGTCATCGGTGGGTCTGGGCCATGCGAGTATGAAATACTGGAGCTTATTGGTTCCGTCGTATGAGCCGATGAAGGAGTCGAAGTTGGTGTTTCCAACCATAACCACCCTTATTTTCCATGCGGAATCATCCAAAAGTATCTCGAACTCGCGGAGCGCCGTCCCTCTTAGGAGCGGCTCCCCTTCTTTCGGTAGGGTGAAGGATTGAATGGAGAAGGTTCCCTTTACGGAGTAGCTCATGCCGAGGCTGCGCTGGTGTTCGAGGAAGAGAAAGGCCGCAAGCACACCGACTAGAACGACGCCTACGGTACCGAGTGCCCACTTGGCCAAGGCCAGGCTCTTGAAGATGCCTAAGGTTGTTACGGTGCCTGCCGCCGCGCTGGCGACGGCGGTGGCCGCAATACCGGCCGCCAACCCAGCCGGAACGGCTATGGCTGCCTCCGTAGCGAGGGCTGTTCCCAAGGCGACCGTTGTGATCGCGACGCCCCTTTGCTTGAGGAGCGTTTGCAGATTGGCCAGGGCGCGCGTGATGCGCATGCGGGCGGCGTCCTCGCTGATGCCCAGTGCCGAACCCACTTCCTTGAGTTCCTTGCCTTGGAAGAACCTGATCAATACCGCATTCCGCTCGCCCGCATCCAGCTCGCTCATGGCTTCATCGAGCACCAGCCTCAGCTCGGCCTGGTCCGCCTGCGATTCGGGAGGGGTGGTCTGTTCTTGCATAGAAGCGGCTATTTGTTCGCGGAGTTGACGGCGTCGGTCCCCTCGGACGGCCATGGAAGCCGCAAGCCGGGTGCTGGTATAGAGCCAGCCGGTGAGCAGATCGCGGTCCAGCAGCGAACTGGCTTTGCGGGCCAGGTCAATAAACACGGTCTGGGCCACGTCCTTGGCCAGGGCTTCGTCGCCGTTTCCCTGACGCAGCGCCGTCGCATAGACCAGGGGCAAATGGCGGCCAACCAGTTCCGCAAAGGCCGTCTCGGAGCCACTTTGGGCATATTGGCGAAGGAGTTCGGCATCTTCACTCATAGTTCATTCACCTTATAGCTGCCGCCGAACCCGAAAACCGAACAAAGAATCTCTGGGGGAATGAAGATTGTTGCGGGGCGGAGGGGGGTGACAGCGAAGGCGGGAAGGCGGGAAGAAGAGAATGAAAGCAGAAAGTGGGAAAGCAGAAAGCAGAAATCCAAAGGCCCGCGCTTTCCATTCCGCCCTTTCTGCTTTTCCAATTCCAGCTTTTCCCCTAGCGCCTTCACTTGTTGCGAGCTGTCAATCACCCGAAACGCCCCCATGCGGACCGGCAGGTGGCGGGAGAGGGCAAAAGCGTTGGCGACGGGGACCAGCGATTGAGCTAATTGGAAAATGGTTGATTTCATTCGGGCATTACTTTGCAATTGGAATCTCGGGATGCGGATTTTGGAGTATGACGTTCTTTCCTGAAGACCCGTCGGAAACAATGTAATCAGGAGGAAAGGATGGTGCAAAGGCCTCCTCGTCTGTAAATGCTGGATTCAGCTCTATTTGCTTGAACGCTACGTTTCTTGTCTCGAAGGTGGAATCGGCGTTGACTTTGGATACCGTCCACACGGTCGGCTGACCATTATCATTAAGCCTCCCCCGCTTGGAGATTGTTGCAGTATGCTGGGTCTGATTCGTCACGCTTTCCTGCAAGCAAACGGTTTTGCCCAATACCTGACCAGTCCACACGTTTGCTTGGATTAGACCAAGCGAGGGGAGATGGCCCTTTAAGCTGAATTGGGTAATTCTTTTTCCGTCCAACAGTCCGTCGGTGGCTTCCAGCCGCCAGCTTGAGCTTGTTTGATTACAAAGTCGCTTGGCCTTTTCGGAATCCATCTTCACATTACTGAAGTCCAAGGCATGGGGCTTCAGGTTCTTTTTAGCGTCGGACGAATCCATGAGCGCAAGAACGATGACCATCGCCACCTCATTGTGCATTTGTAACGCCTGCCAAAACTGATGCTGTGTCCCCGGCCTATCATGCTTGAGAAGCACAATGTCGTGCAAATTGCGGTTTATGCTATAACTCGCATACTGAGAAAACGGCGAATTCGGGATGTTGACGTGTGTTTCGTAGTATTCGTCCGGATGAGCTTGCACAAACCTCTCTATCCCCATTGCCTCATCGTTCATGTCCAAGCGAAAGTAATTACCGGAATACCATTCTCGCACATGCTGAATCCTCTTTCCTGAACGTGCCTTCACAATGGCATTGGACTGCACAATCCTCCATTCTGATTTCTGTTCCCTGCTCCAGCGGGCGGAGTCCTTCTGCATCATGGTTTCAATCTCGGCCAGTTCGGTTTCCACCTGCGCTTTGGTATAGGGCTTCGTGGTCAATTCTATGTCTGCCACGAATTGGCTGCGTTGTGGCCTGGCGGCTGTCGCTAGGGCAAACAACTGTTGGATTTCAGATAACGAGGCTGCTCGTGGGTGATGACTTTCACCCCCGTGACTAGCACTCCCCTCCGTGAGGGCGAGTGAGCCGATCAATATTGCTCCTCCGCCACCGGCCAGCAGGCAGGCTGTGGCCACATAGGCCGCCGTCTTGACCTTCATCCATGTCATGGCGCTGAGAGTCACCTTGGCTAAGCTGAGGGAGGCAGCCGCTCCTCCGAACAGGGCCGTTGACGCTATCGAACCGGCTAGCCCGGCTGGCGCAGCCTGGATGGCGTTGGCGGAAAGCAGCGTTCCCAAGGCCCCAACCGAGAGGACAACGCCGCGTCTGGTAAGGGCAGTCCTTAGTTTCTCCAGCGCCCGAGCCACACGTTTCCCGGCAGAATCCGCCGTCAACCCCAGGGCTGCGCCCACGTCGGCCAAGGGCTGGTTTTCGAAGAACCGCAGTATGATGGCGTGACGGTCTTTGTCGGGCAGGCGCACCATAGCTTCGTCAAGCAAGGGGGCCACCTGTTCCCAGGCAGGATCATTGGCGGAAGGGGTTTGCACTTGAGAAGCCTCCTGTTCGTGTTGCTGACGGCGGCGCTGAGACTTCAGCGCGTCAGTCGCGGCGAATCGGGCGGTACGATATAGCCAGCCTGGAAGGCTCACCCCTGAGCGGAGGGTGTGGGCTTTTCGGGCCAAGATGATGAACACGGCTTGGGTGACCTCCTCGGCCAGATGCGGATCGCCCACCTGCCGTAGCGCCGCCGAATAGACCAGGCTGGTATGGCGTTTGACCAGCGCGGTGAACGCCTCTTCCGATTGGAGCCTGGTGTATTGGCCCAGCAGTTCGAGATCATTCATCGCATCCATCTACTTATATATGGCCGCCCAAGCCAAAATCGGACAGGAAATCTTTATGGAAATGAAGATTCTTGCCGGGGGGGAGCGCGAAGAAGGCTAAATGCTAAAGGCTGAAGGCTGAAATGGGAATAGAGGGGAAAAGCAGAAAGCAGAAAGCTGAAATCAGACGACGGAGGGCGGAGGACGGAAGCCGGAAGCGAGAGGTCAGAGGTCAGAGGTCAGAAGGCAGAATCGCTGAAGTGCTGAAACGCTGAAACGCTGAAACGGCAGTGTTCCTTCGAACTTGACCAGCCAGCCAGGATCTGGGATGTTTAGAGCACGAAAGCTGATCTTCCGAGCTGTTTATGAGTCAATTCGGGTTTCCATTTGCCTACAAGAAGGCCACCCAGGCATTGAACTTCTTTGCCCAAGAGGCCGGGGGGCGCTTGAGCAAGCTAAGGGCATTGAAGTTGGTCTTTTTCGCCGACCGTTATCACCTGCGGAAGTACGGGCGTCTGGTGACGAACGACGAGTATTGGGCCATGGATTACGGCCCCGTTGCCTCAAACACCAAGGACCTCGCGGAGCTGAGCGCGTTTCTTGGCGAGCAGGAGAAGACGTATGCGAACAGGTTCCTCGAACCCGCGGACGAGAATCACCGCTACGGCTCGAAAGCCCCAGTGGACGAGGCGGTGCTTTCCACGTCGGACCTGGAGGCTCTGGGGTTCGCCTGGAAAGCTTTTGGCCGCAGGGGGAGGCTGGTGGACCTGACTCATGAGTACCCGGAGTGGAAGCGTCACGAAGCTGCATTGAAGGCCAAGCAGGTTTCGCGAGTGCGTATCCGATACGAAGATTTCCTTGAGAATCCCCATCCGGGTGTGGATCCGTGCCACAGCCTTGCCCGGGAGCAGCAAGAAGACCGGCGCGCAGCCTTGCGCGAAATGGAGTCCTTCGAAGTGAAATGGAGTTAAGGGCGCAATCGTGGACGCTCGCTCGCTGCTGAGACTCACGCTTCGACCCGGCAGCGTCTATTATTTCCAGGAGCGGTCGTTTACCTCGCCGGAACCGCACTACTTCATCGTGGTGAACCGGCAGCCTCTGGCCGGGGAGATTCTTGTCCTGACCGTGATTTCGTCCAAGGTGGAGCGGGTGAAGCGGCTGCGCAAGGAGTTGCCAGGAACGATCGTGGAGATTGGTCCCAGCGATTACGGGGAGCTGAAACGGCCGTCTATCGTCGATTGCAACGTGGTTTTTCGGAAGGCGTTGTCAGAACTGGCGGAGAAAATCCAATGCAAGGAGGTCGGCTATAAGGAAGACCTGCCACCCGAGGTATTGAATCGCATTTGCCAAGCGATCAAGGCCAGTCCGCTGGTTGAAGAAGAAACCAAGCAGTTGCTGGATAAGCCCTAAGCAATCTACGCCCACTGGTCCCCCAAAAGCCATACTCCCGGAAAAGCAGAAGCCAGAGGACAGAGGACAGATGGCTAAAGGCTAAAGGCTAAAAGGACAGCGAAGGCGGGAAGGCGGGAAGGGGCTGGTGATCGGTGATCGGTGGGCAGGGCGAAAAGCTGCCCCGAACCCGCTTGCCGGGCGGCTGACAGGCGGGTAGATTGGCCGCATGAGAAATCGCTATACCGCGGTGGTTCAGCGGGACGCCAAGTGGTTCATTGCGTTCTGCCCGGAGTGCCGGAAGCCAACGGCCAGGGAAAGACCCGGGAGGCATGTCTCGAAAGTCTGGCGGCGGCGATTGAACTGGTTCTCGATTACCGGCGCGAGCAGGGACGCGAAAAGGCCCCGCGCGAAGCCGAACAAACCTCCGTTCTGGTCTGATGAGACGTCGCGATTTGCTCCGGCACCTTGCAGGCGCACGGCTGCCGGCTAGATCGTGGAGGCGCCAAACATTCCCTTTGGGTGAACCCCGCCACGGGGGCAGTCGAGTCAGTGCCCCGCCACGTTGAGATCGGCAAATTCCTTTCCCGGAAGATCTGCCGCCAGCTCTCGGTGCCGGAACCCCGCGGCGCCTGACGGTGGTTTTGGCTCCTCTCACTGCGGCCTTCCGCAGTCCTCTTGGGTTTAAGTTGCTATAATCAACCGCCCCCTGCGGACCCGCAGGTGGGACGGTTATCAGTGATCAGTGATCAGTGATCAGAGGGGAGCTGAAATTCTGAAAGCGGCAACGGGGCGAAGCGGAGATTGGAACTGTGTTCTAGCTAGAGGTCAAAGGCCCAGCGAATTGCGTCCTTGATCTTCGCAACCGTCGCGGCATCAAACCGCCCACGGCGGTCGGTCAATTCGTTGTGTTCCGCCGCTCCGATAGCCTGGGGCCTGGTCGAGGTCTCTCAATACCCGGTTGCGCCGTTCGCGGTCAAGCCCCGCCTCCGGCTCCGGCGCCAGATTCAATGGCACCTTGCCGGTATGGGCGATTTGAGCCACAAAGATGCGGAACATCTCCGCCGTGGAAGTGCCCATCCGGGTGGTGACCCGGTTGGCCTTCTCCAGCAGGGGCTTTTCAACGCGGCATCGGAAGAGCACTGTCATGCCTCAATTGTGCCTCACGCTGGGTCGCAATTCAAGCCCTTTGGGGAAGTTCTCTGAACACGCGGTGCTCAAAGAGCCCCGAGCCGGGCCGCCCCGTGAATGCAGAAGGCGGTTATCCGGGAAAAGCTGAAAACTGAAATCAGACGACAGAGGGCGGAGGACGGAAGGCGGGGGACCGAAAGGGGGGTTAACAGCGAAGGCGGGAAGGCGGGAAGGGGAAGGGGGAGAGGTGAAATCCGAAGGCCGAAAACCGAAAGCCGAAGGAAGGCCGAAGGCCGAAATCCGAAAGAACGACCCGAGTGGGACAAGGTCAACGACCTGGGTCAGGCGCGCTGGACCACAGACTCAAGAAGTCACAGGAGGCGCTATCCAGCGCCGCCTGTACCCAGTGGTTAACCAAAACCAAACTCATCTCGCGGGGGCTTACGCGCAGCGCCGCCGCGACTCTATCGGCCTCCTCGAACGTCTTGAATGACAGGACCAGACCCACCAGCTTGCCATGATCCCCTCCGATAATGCCCGATGATCTCGCCTCGGTAATCAGAGTGCCGCCATCCATGATTCGCACGCGCCCCAGCTTCAACTGAGTCAAGGAATCCTTCAACTCTGGCTGCGCCTCTTTGCGAAGCCGAACACTGAGTTCCGCGCCTGACCCTTTTCCTGCTGGAGAAACCCGTACCGACTTCGCATCGATAGCAATGAGCTGAAGAGTATATGCCTCCGTCTGCTTCGGTGGTGGATTGGCGGCGACCGATAAAGCACACGCCGCTACGAGATATGCCAGTCCGAGTCCGATGGTGCTTGCCGACTTCATACGGGACGCTGGTTAACGACCGGCCTGAGTGGCGCGGGGCCAAGAGCGTAGAAATGCAAACGGGACGCGCCAACCCGCGTCCACTCCAGGCCGATGGTTAGGAGCCGGTCTCATGCATCTTCCGAGAGCCCAACTCAGTCAGGTAGAGGTCGTAATCACCTCTTCTCACCAGCAAACCATGCTCGACGAGATATTGAAGCCCTTCGGGGACATCGTCCTTGCTCGCCCCAAACATCTCGACTAGATGGGCGAGGCTCCCGATCTTGATTACCTGCTGTGGCGTGAACTTGAACATGGCGAACACCTTCAAGAGTGCGTCTGCCGAATCTTGTGCGCGATTTGCCATAGTGCTCCTAACTATATGATTAGCCAACAGAACGTGCACGGGATCGTGCACGATTGACTTTTGCAAGTGGGCGTATTTGCATGGGGTTATGAAGGCCGACTTGCGAATTTCGATCAAGGATTACCATAGAAATAAGAACCTCAAGATTCTGCTGTTCCGGCCGCCGTTTCCCTGCCGGCAGTTTCTGGTGCAGATGAACGGGGCACCGTGGCCGGCAGGCGGAGGGCCGGTTTCGTTGACGCGGCTGCTGACGGCCTTGCGCAAGTCGCTGGTAAGGGCAGGCCGTGCTGGCAATTGCTAACCCCAATGCAGTCACGAATCTAGTGAAACGCGTGGCCAGGGCTTTGGCAAGGGGTTTTTCTGAAGCAGTGGCGGCATTCCGGCGGCGAGGACGCGCATGG
>SESF01015288.1_pt1 | contig 15652 bp, 9 predicted proteins | sample 3171521 | NCBI WGS metagenome assembly SESF01 (sample SAMN10866945, study PRJNA518727) | freshwater metagenome | biome: subpolar coniferous forest; feature: holomictic lake; material: water; isolation source: holomictic Lake 227, 6 m and 8 m depth | place: Canada: near Kenora, Ontario | collected...
AACTCTGGCTGATGCGGACGGACTCGGCACCATTCATTTGCAGTGGAAGGCAGACGGAGTGAATATTTCCGGAGCTACAGGCAGCATCTATACCCTGACGCAGGCAGAGGTTGGGAAAAGTATTACGGTTGTTGTCAGTTATACGGACGGCCAGGGCACTAACGAGAGCGTCAGCAGTGCGTCTACAGCATCAGTAATTGTCAATCATGCCCCGGATATTTCTCTGCCGATAGTCCCTTTATTTGATAAAGTCGATTACACTACAGGAAGCGCTCCTTCATCCGTGACGAGTGCCGATCTCAATGGCGACTCCAAGCCTGATCTGATCGTTGCGAACTACGGGAGTTATAGTCTTTCGGTGTTGCTAAACAATGGCGATGGTACCTTTGCCTCCAAAGTTGATTACGATACAGGAAGCACTTCATATTCTGTGACGAGTGCGGACCTCAATGGAGACGGCAAGGCTGATCTGATCGTTGCGAACACATACAGCGGTACACTCTCAGTTTTTAAAAACAATTGTGATGGCACCTTTGCCGCCAAAGTTGATTACACTACAGGAAGCCAGCCTTATTCTGTGACGAGTGCGGATGTCAATCTGGATGGCAAGGCTGATCTGATTTCTGCGAACTATGCGAGTGATAGCGTCTCGGTGTTTAAAAACAATGGCGATGGTACCTTTGCCTCCAAAGTTGATTACACTGCAGGAACCGAGCCTTATTCTGTGACGAGTGCGGATGTCAATCTGGATGGCAAGGCTGATCTGATCGTTGCGAACTACTTGAGTGATAACGTCTCGGTGTTGCTAAACAATGGTGATGGCACTTTTGCCGCCAAAGTTGATTACTCTACGGGATCTCATCCTGTGTCGGTGACGAGTGCGGATGTCAATCTGGATGGCAAGGCTGACCTGATCGTTGCGAACTACTTGAGTGATAACGTCTCGGTGTTTCTTAACAATGGTGATGGCACCTTTGCCGCCAAAGTTGATTATGCTTCGGGAAGCTATCCTCATTCAGTGACGAGTGTTGATCCCAATGGTGATGGCAAGATCGATCTGATCGTTTCGAACGTCTGGAGTGATACTGTCTCGTTGTTGCAAAACAATGGCGATGGTACCTTTGCCCCCAAAGTCTATTATGCGACAGGAAAATCGCCTTCTTCCGTTACAAGTGCAGATGTCAATGGAGACGGTAAGCTTGATCTGATTGTTTCGAATTTCGGCAGTGATCACCTCCTGGTGATGAAAAATATTGGATTGGGAGCATTCACCGAACAATTCTTTGAACAAACGCCGATTACGTTTACAAGTGGGATTAAAATCAACGATATCGACGGAGAGGCAAGCTGGAATGGCGGGTCGTTGATGGTGCAGATCACTTCCCATGCTGAAGCTGCCGACAAGCTGACTCTTTCTACAGCAAGTGGCACTGGTATCTGGCTTGACACTGCAGGCAACAAACTTATGGCAGGCACAACTGAAATCGGTTCGTCCGATGCTGTTTCAGTTGCTGGTGGTACAGCATGGCACTTCATTTTCAATGCAAGTGCTACAAACTCACTGGTACAGGAAGTTGCACGATCCCTGACATTCAACAACAGCAGCGACACCCCTGGCAGTGCTGAACGCTCAATTACCTTAACAGTTACAGACAAACTCGGAGCTTCAGGCTCAGTGAACCAGGCCGTAAGTGTTATGCCGGTCAACGATTCTCCGACAGGCGATGTGACGATCAGTGGCCTGGCAATAAAGGGTCAGACGCTCACGGCGGATTCAACAACTCTGGCTGATGCGGACGGACTCGGCACTATTCACTACCAGTGGCAGGCAGACGGAGTGGATATTTCCGGAGCTACAGGCATCTCCTATACCCTCACACAGGCAGAGGTTGGGCAAGGCATTATGGTTGTTGCCAGTTATACGGACGGCCAGGGTACGAACGAGAGTCTCAGCAGCGCATCTACAGCATTAGTGGCTCCAGACACGACTGCACCGACAGTCAACGCTTTCAGTCCTGCAGATGCGGCAACTGGTGTCGCCACCGGCAGCAACGTTGTCCTCACGTTCAGTGAATTGATAGAGAAAGGGAGTGGCTTGATTGAAATTCACACTGGTTCAGAAACCGGAGCAGTTGTTGAGAGCTATGACGCAGCCACCAGCACGAACATCACCATTTCGGGCAATACACTTTCCATCAACCCGACGGCTGACTTGCAGAACGACACACACTACTTCATCACTCTTGCAGCGGGTGTTGTCAATGACACTTCCAGCAACAGTTATGCAGGAACGTCAAGCTATGATTTTACGACGGCGTCGCCCTTGACATTCCATGACCTCACTGGAGACGTGAAGTTCTGGAAGACAGGTGGAGCCATTGCAGGCGTTACGAGTACTCTTGCTACAGCTCCTGCCGCTGCCGGTTCACAACTGGTGGAATTCCGCAATATCGTGGTGCACGCTGACGGAAGCCGAAGCCTTGAAATATGGGAAACTTCAGCTAAAACAGATATTGGCAGTCTGCAACTGCAACTTGCCCTTCCTGCAGGATCTGCTGCAACATGGGTAGATGCAACCGGGCTGCCATCCGGATGGAGTTCTGTGGCCAATACCGGGGTTTCCGGGATGTTTCTTCTCGCTGGTATGGGCTTGAACCCACTCTCTGCCGGGCTCCTAAAGCTTGGAACTCTGACGCTTACCGCACCGACCAACCCGCAGCACTTTGAACTCTCCTTGAGTTCCGCTCAGTTGGGTAGCGATAACGTTCCTGCTTTCGGCATCGCATCAGACAGCATGACCACTGGCGTCGATGGCCTCTATCAGCACCTTCAGATGACTTCAGGAACTTATGACCTGACCACTGCCAAGGTTACCGGGACTCCCGAAAGCAACGCCATCAAATCTGCTGATGCACTTGCAGCCCTTAAGATGGCGGTAGGGATAAGTCCCAATGCTGACGGAAGCGCAGCATCGTCCTATCAGTTTCTTGCAGCAGATGTGAACAAAGATGGACAGATCAAATCAGCCGATGCGCTCAATATCCTGAAGATGGCTGTCAAGAATCCCGCTGCGCCTGCAAAGGAGTGGGTGTTCGTGGCAGATAGTGTTGGAAGTGAGAGCATGTCAAGAACTCATGTAGTCTGGCATCCCAATCCGGCAACTGAGACGCTCAACACCGATCAGCAGTTGCACCTGATTGGTATTGTTCTGGGAGATGTCAACGGCAGTTGGGTGGCGTAAGCGCTACCTTATATAAAACAAGGAGATATCCCTTTTTGTCAGGATTCTCCTTGTTTTACAGGGCAGTAATGAAATCCGCTTTATCGTCGCTGAATATGATGGATGACCTCGGCAAGACGGTCAATTTCGGCTTTGGTATTGTAGAATGCCAGAGAAGGTCGAATTGTTCCTTCTACCCCGAACCGGCGCAGTGATGGCTGTGTGCAGTGGTGGCCGGTGCGAACCGCAATGCCTTCGCGGTCGAGCAGCTTGCCTACCTCCTCGTTTGGGAGATTGTTGAGCACAAAGGAGAGAACGCCCACCTTGTTTCGGGCGGTGCCGATAAGGCGCAGGCCCGGAATGGCGCTGAGTCGTTCGGTGCCATACTCCGTGAGCTCATGCTCGTATCGGGCAATGTTGTCGAGCCCTATTTTGCGCACATAGTCGAGTGCTGCACCAAGCCCGATGGCGTCTCCAATCGAAGGTGTTCCTGCTTCGAATTTAGCTGGCGCTTCGTTGTAGATGGTCTCCTCGAAGCGCACATCCTTGATCATGTTGCCGCCACCCTGCCAGGGAGGCATTGCTTCGAGTAGCTCCCGTTTGCCGTAGACGACGCCGATGCCGGTTGGGGCAAAGATCTTGTGACCTGAGAAGACAAAGAAATCGGCATCGAGATCCTGCACGTTGACCGGTATGTGGGCAACAGACTGTGCGCCGTCAATCAGTACCTTCGCGTCAAACCGCTTGGCAAGCTGGATCATCTCCCTGACCGGCAGAATGGTGCCGAGACCGTTGGAGGCCTGGGTCAGTGAGACCAACCGTGTGCGTGGCCCAAGCAGTTTGGTGTACTCTTCAAGGATGATCTCACCCCGGTCGTTGACCGGCACAACCTTGATGCGAGCCCCTTTTTCCTGTGCCACCATCTGCCACGGTACAATATTTGCGTGGTGTTCGAGGATGGAGAGAACTATTTCGTCGCCTGGCTGGAGAAACTTTCTGCCCCAGGTTTGCGCCACCAGGTTGATTCCTTCAGTTGTGCCCCGGACAAAAATGATTTCAGAGGTCGATCCGGCACCGATAAACTGCCTCACCTTTTCACGAGCCCCTTCGTAGGCGTCGGTTGAACGGGCCGCAAGCGTGTGTGCGCCACGATGAATATTGGAGTTATCGGTGGCATAGAACTGCGCTACAGCGTTGATAACGCTCAGCGGTTTCTGCGTTGTAGCGGCATTGTCGAACCAGACCAGCGGTTTGCCGTGAATTTTCTGGTGCAGCACCGGGAAATCCTTGCGAATGGTGGCTACATCAAACCCTTCAGCCTGATGAACCGGTTGTTTGGGCTCACGCAGAAAATAGTAGGGTTCATGGGGCGCATCCGGCAGACTGAAAGGCTGGCTGAAGGGCTGGTGAGGCTGCTCAGGCGTTTGTGACGAGCCGATTGGCAAGACCGGAGCAGGAGCTTTTCCGGGGGATTCAAATCCAGAGAAGGGGAGGCTTGCGCTATCGCTGACGGGCAACGGCGAGACACCGCGAAGCGACTGAAAGACCGCCTCAAGATCGGGGCTGCCCTGCTCCTGCTCGAAGGTTCTGTAGAGTTTTTCTGCATAGCACTGCCCCTCCTGCGGACCACCAGCTCTTCCGGGAAGTTCCGGGATCTGTTCCAGCATCTGGCTTGAGGAAAAAGCTTCAGGGGTGGCACTCTGCGGGTTAGCGCTCTGCAGTAGATTTGCCGACGGAAGTGTACCTGCGGCCTGAGCCGGATCCTGTGCGGCAGCAAGCAGCAGCCGGAAAGAGAAATCATCCTCCGAAGGCAGTCCTTCGTTCAGTGTGGTAAAAAAGGGCGCAATGCTTTCTGGATTGGCACCTGGAAAACCCTCTGCACTTTCAGGTGTAGGGGGGAGGGTTCGGCTGATGAACTGGTCGAGCCCGTACGAGCCGTTTTTGTTGTCCGAATAGTTCTGCTGGTCGGTCAGCTTGTTGGCATGATGACCCAGCGGCTTCTCTTTTTTCTCGGGAGAACCAGAAAGAAAATAGTACTCATGCTGCGGCATCGCCGGAGCCTCGTCTCCAAAATAAGGGAGGCTCGATGCTCCCGCCAGCTCCTGCTGGTGGAGATCGGCAACCGGGAACTGCCCTGAAGAGGGCTGCTGTGCAAGCATGGTTTTATCACTGATGGCCGATGTTGCTGCCGACGGGGTAGCGGCAATATCGGTCTCATATTTCGGGAAGCTTCCAGCCTCCGGAAACTCATTGAACAGGCGGCTTGCTATTTGTGCAATCATCACCGGGTTCAGCGCCTCACTCTCAATTCCCGGCATGTTTGGTTGCTCATGTTCGTTTGGCATAACTCACAAGGGTAATCTGCAGAGGGAGTCCGGAAAATTAAATTCCGAATGCTCTCTCTGCAGGCGGTTTATGGGCGCTCTTCTACTTTACTTTGGTGCCCAACTGGCGATGTTCGTAATCGTGATAGTATCCCACTTCGACGTTTTCAAGCACAGCCAGAGCATCATCGGTCAGGACGGCCAGAGATGAGTAGAGCGTCAGCAAATAGGAAGCAACACCAAGTTTGTCGAGACCCATAAGCCTTGCCGACAGGCTTGGACTGATCTCTCCGGGAATTCCGGCCTGGTGGAGTCCTACCACGCCCTGCTCATTTTCGCCTACACGCAGCAGGATGATGTTGGTGGTACCTTGGCCTGACTTGTTGTTTTTGTTGATCTCAAGCTTGTCGCAAGGCACAAGCGGTACACCGCGCCAAGTCAGCACCGGGGTGCCAAAGAGGTTTATGGTTGGCGGAGGAACGCCACGCCAGGTGCATTCGCGCTCGAAGGCGGCAATGGCTTTTGGATGAGCGATAAAGAATGCCGGTTTTTTCCATACCTTGGTGAGGAGGTCGTCCAGGTCATCGGGTGTCGGGGTGCCGTAGCGGGTACTGATGCGCTGGCCGGGATCGGCGGAATGCAGCAGACCAAACTCCCTGTTGTTGATGAACTCCCACTCCTGACGCTCCTTGATGCCCTCGATGGTGAGGCGCATCTGCTGCTCGATCTGGTTATAGGGCTCGTTGTAGAGGTCGGAAACACGGGTATGGACACGCACCACGGTTTGAATTGCCTGCAGCGAGTACTCACGGGGCTTATTGGAATAATCGACATAAGTTTCCGGTATTTCAATGTTTTCAGCAAATCCGGCGACCAGGTCGATGTGCTTTTCACCGTGGGTATTGACGGTGGAGCGTATTTTCAGGTACTCTTCGACTGAACTCTGGAATGACTCCTTAAGAGAGGGAGATTCCTGGAAAAGTTTTTCGATATCTCCGCTGGAGAGAGAGAAATAGGAACCGGGAGTGATGGTGCGGATGGTGACTGAGGAAGGTTTTCCGGAAACCAGTTCTTCTTCGCCATAGTATTCACCATCAGAGAGCAGTGCAATGCGCAAATCTTCGCCATGCAACCCCTTGCTGAGGATTTCAACCTGACCGTGAGCGATGATGAAGATTTTATGGCGATCCTCACCTTCAAGAATCAGGGTGTTGCCAAGCTCAGCCTCTTCAAGCACAAACTTTTTGGCCAGACCGGCAATGGTCTCGTCATCAAAAGATGCAAAAAGTGGAATGCTTTTAAGCGCATCGGGTTTGAACGAGGCGATTCCACCATGAAAATCTATGCCGATACGTTCGGGTTTCTGCAGCTCTATCTTGGTGCGGTTGACGCGGTATGTGCCCGACGAAACATGAACCCAGGGGAGAAGCTTGAGTATCCATCTCGGGGTGATGGACATCATCTGGGGAGGAGTTTTGGTAGTATTGGCCAGATTTCTTGCGACATGTGTCGTTACACTGCGCTGAAGCTGGCTGTTTTGTTCAAGTGGTTCGTTTGACATGGCCTTTTCCTGTGGTTTAAAGTTGATCGGTGAACAATTGGCGTTGAATCCCCAAAAAGTGCTCTCTCTTAAATGACGACCGGTTCATCGTCAAAGTGGTAGAGCAGCGTCGAGAGGTAGCGCTCGCCAGTATCGGGCAGGATAACGACAATGCGTTTTCCCTTATTCTCTTCACGCAGGGCAAGCTGCAGTGCGGCGTAAACGGCGGCCCCCGAAGAGATGCCGATAATGAGTCCTTCAGTTCTTGCCAGTTCTCGACCGGTACGCAGTGCATCCTCGTTTTTTACCGGGACAATTTCGTCTATAATTTCCTTGTTGAGGATCTCAGGCATAAAACCGGCGCCGATACCCTGTATTTTGTGGGGTCCAGGTTTGCCGCCTGCAATGACCTGTGAATCGAATGGTTCGACTGCAACAATTTTTACCTCCTGGTTTCTCTGTTTGAGCACCTCACCAACACCGGTAATGGTGCCGCCGGTGCCAACACCGCTGACAAAGATATCGATGTCGCCGTCGGTGTCTTTCCAGATCTCCTCAGCAGTTGTCTTGCGGTGAATTTCAGGATTTGCAAGATTTTTAAACTGTTGCGGGACAAATGAGTTGGGGTACTCTGCGTGCAGTTCATCGGCTTTGCGGATAGCACCGGGCATTCCTTCCGAACCGGGTGTCAGAACCAGTTCAGCGCCAAGTGCCTTGAGAAGGTTGCGACGTTCAACACTCATGGTTTCAGGCATGGCAAGGATCAGGCGATACCCTTTGGCTGCAGCGATAAAGGCGAGGGCAATGCCGGTATTGCCGCTTGTTGGTTCTATGATGACGCTCTCACTGTTGATTAACCCCGCTTTTTCAGCCGCTTCGATCATGGAGAATCCGATGCGATCCTTCACACTTCCACCGGGATTGAAATATTCGAGTTTGGCAATGATCGTTGCCAGGGCCTTGTGCTCACGATTGAAATTCTGAAGCTCGAGCAACGGAGTGTTTCCGATAAGGTCGGTCAGCTTTTTTGCAATACGTCCCATGGCTAATTGGTAGTTTGGTTTTTGTACATTTTTGTATAAATATACTAATATTAACAATTGTTTATAAAATTCCATAAACTTATTTCCACTCATTTTCGCGCAGGTGTAACACGGGAAAATGCACGCCCAGCGAATCGTTATATATCTATTATCATAAATAGTTATATTGTTTTCTGGTGTTAACTTCTACAGTGAATGAGTTTTGGGAAAACATGGAAACAGTCTGATAATCGTTTTTTTAAGGAGGGGATATTGTGGAGCGAAAGAGTGTAATTGGCGGAATCATCGGTAGCCAGGATCTTACCAAAAAAGAGGTATTGCCGGGCATTGATTCCTGCCGGTAAGGGGTTTATTCAAGCGTATTTCAGCGCAGAAAGAAAATGCTCTATACCTTTGACGATCATTGATGTGCCACCGGTTCGTTCTTTAACAAATTTACCGGCAGCTTCACCTCTTTTTGTTCTTTCTGCAGTGTTGGTTGTCAGGGTGCTCAGGATGGCGGCAAGTGAGGGTTTGTCATGAATGATTGATGCACCACCAGCAGCCACGAGCCCTTCTGCTTCAGGGGAGTTGTGGCAGCGGGGGCCAAAGAGAACCGGAATGCCGTAGACTGCCGGTTCGAGCGTGTTGTGCACATTGACGCCAAACCCACCTCCGACATAGGCCATCGAAGCAAGAGAGTAAAGTTCTGCAAGGTATCCGGTCTGGTCAATCACGAGCACTTGCCGTTCCGGATCAAAGGTTTCATTCAGAGCCGAAACCGGCAGATAAGCAAGCGAGCGGAATTGAAGGTTGCAGTAGAGGCGTTCCATGTTTTCAGGGTTGACCTCATGAGGCACCAGAATCAGTGATGGGCGTTCTGCAAGCTCCTGCCACGCATCGAGCAACACCATCTCGTCTTTCTCCCAGACGCTTCCGGCTACCAGTACAGTGCGATGCTCAAAGAACGGTTTCAGGTGAGTGACCTTCGCGGAGTTGCGGCTTCTCAGCAAAACCTGGTCAAAACGGGGATCGCCTGCGGTTTCGACCCGCTGGCAGTTGAATCTCTCTCTGAAAGCACGTGTATCCTCTTCTGAAACCGTATAGATTTGATCGAAAAGGTGAAAGATGCTCCGGTAAAACTCTTTTGCTGCAGGCTTGAAGTAGAGTGAATTTTTTTGCAGCACCGCAGCGGCAAGGATCAGCTTTGCACCCTGTTTTTTTGCTTCCAGAAGATGGTTTGGCCAGAAATCATATCGCATGAGCAGCAGGAGATCAGGCTTGAGCAGCGAAACAAGCCTTTGGGCATTGGCTTCTGTATCAATTGGCAGATAGAACACAGCGGCAGCGTCAGGGAAATTTTTTCGGGCGTTGTAACCGGAATCGGAAAGAAAAGAGACAAAAACGGCAATCTCTGGATGTTGAGCTTTCAGAGCCGCAATGACAGGACGCGCCTGCTCGAATTCACCCACCGAAGCGGCATGAACCCAGAGCCTGAAAGGGGAGGGTGGCAGGGCGGCAACTTTTTTTTCAAGCTCCTCGAGCAATCCCTCACGCAGGGCAAAAAAACTCTTCAGCTTCGGGTGCAATGCACTGAAAATACGAGCTGTTCCGTGAAGGGCAGGGAAGAGCAGGGTATAGAGCGAAAGGGCGGGAGAGTTCTTTTTCTTCATAAGAGGAGGCAAGTTCGGGTCAAAAATCAGCTTAAATGTACGAAAAAAGTCAACCACCCTCTTTCTTCCGCCAAAAAATGGTAAAATTTAAAAAGCCGCAAAAAGGGGGTGCTTCTATGTCAAAGGGAAAACGGGTATTTGTCGCCATTCCAGCCTGGACGGAACTCCGCCGGTCGGCGGCACTTTTTCGGGAATCTCATCCAGAGTACCACGTTCGCTGGCTGAAGCATGAGCACCTGCACATAACACTCGTGCCACCCTGGCAGTGCAGCGATATCGAAGAGGTCTGCCGGATAGTGCATGAGGTTGCAGCCATGTTTCCTCCTGTTCCGCTGAGCTTCGACACCATTGCAGCCACCTCCTCAAAGCGCAAAACCCGCCTTATCTGGGCCATCGGGCAAGCTCCCGACAAGCTCCACGAACTGCGCCGAGAACTTCAGGCAAAGCTTGGCTCTGCTCCAGACGAAAGGGAGTTTCTGCTGCATCTCACCCTTGCAAGATTTTCCTGGCGAGAACGGATGGACTTTTCCGCGCTGCCAGAATCGGTCGAGTGGCGGGGGTCGCTCACCTCGCTCTCACTTTACGAATCAATCCTCCATCCCTCAGGAGCCGAGTACCGGGTACTTTGCGAAAATCTTTTGACGCCATTGCGTGATGGTTAAGTCCAAAAAAATAAAGCAATAATTTTATTGAAAATACATATTTTTATTTGGGACCAGTTTTCAATAAAGCACTAACTTTTTATAAGAATGTCAATGGATCGGTATTTTGATAGGGTACAAATCCTTGATCCACCCTTTGCGTGAGTCACTCTTCAATTGGTCACGCCAAGCCGCAACGCCGCCAGGAAAAGCAGTCACACCAGACAAACCATGCTATTTCTTTCTCCACTTTGCGCCTTCGCGTCTTTGCGTGAGACCTTTTCCCCTTCTGGATAAAAATAAATTCGTCTTTTACAAAAATAAATCGTACTATGCTGACGTTTTTAATGCGTGGTAAATATGCTAAGAAAGAACGCAGTGAAATTCGAGGGTCGCACTGGCCCTGAAATTCAATTGTGTTTGTGACGAAACGATGGCACTCGGCCTTGTCTGAAGTTGCCTGTATGTTTTCGGTGGATGAGAACTCTTCTTCAGTTTTTTCTTTCCTGCATTGCTGCCACTCCGCCTCGTTTGAGGCATTTTTTCAATGATACAGGAAAGGAAATAACACAATGAGCGAACAGACTCAATCGCTGAAGGATTTTCGCAGCCTTCAGCTTGCCGAACCTTTAATGAGAGCGCTTGAAGAGGTTGGATATGAAAATCCTACCCCGATTCAGGCCCAGACTATCCCGCTGCTTCTCGAAGGACGTGACGTTCTCGGGCAGGCACAGACCGGTACCGGAAAAACAGCAGCTTTTGCCCTTCCGATACTTTCCAATATCCGCCTTGCAATGACTCAGCCGCAGGCTCTTGTGCTTGCTCCGACAAGAGAGCTGGCCATCCAGGTTGCAGAGGCTTTTCAGCGTTACGCCGAATATCTCAAGGGGTTTCATGTCGTTCCTATCTATGGTGGACAGGATTACGGCATTCAGCTCCGTATGCTGAAACGTGGTGTTCATGTTGTGGTCGGTACTCCCGGTCGCGTTATGGATCACATGCGTCGCGGTTCCCTTGATCTTTCCTCACTGCAGTGTCTTGTGCTTGATGAAGCAGACGAGATGCTCCGCATGGGATTTATCGATGATGTCGAGTGGATTCTCGATCAGACCCCAAAAGAGAGACAGGTAGCTCTTTTCTCTGCTACCATGCCACAGCCGATCCGTCGTATTGCACAGAAGTATCTGAACAACCCGGAACAAATTACCATACAGTCAAAGACCTCAACGGTCGATACCATTCGTCAGCGTTACTGGGTAGTAGGTGGAAGCCACAAGCTTGACATCCTTACCAGAATCCTTGAAGTCGAGCCGTTTGATGGTATGCTTATCTTTGTACGCACCAAAACCATGACGATCGAACTTGCCGAAAAGCTTCAGGCAAGGGGATACGGCGCTGCCGCCCTGAACGGCGACATGGCCCAGAACCAGCGTGAACGCACGGTCGATCAGTTGAAAGATGGTACACTGAGTATCGTCATTGCTACCGACGTTGCCGCACGCGGTCTTGACGTCGAGCGCATCAGTCATGTCATCAACTACGATATTCCTTCCGATACGGAATCCTATGTCCATCGCATCGGACGTACTGCCCGTGCAGGACGCAGTGGCGACACCATTCTGTTTGTCTCTCCGAGAGAGAAAAACATGCTCTATGCCATTGAAAAGGCGACCCACAGCCGCATCGAGCTGATGGAGCTTCCTTCAACGGAAATCATCAACAACAAGAGAGTTGCCAAGTTCAACCAGCGCATTACCGACAGGATTGCCGCTGAAGATCTTGGATTTTTCACCAACCTTATCGAGCAGTATTGCCACGAGCACGATGTGCCGGTTGTAGAGGCTGCCGCTGCGCTTGCGTCAATGGTTCAGGGCGACACTCCGCTGCTCTTATCCAACAAGCCTGAGAGAAGCAGGCCGAGCGATGACCGTGAAGGATCAAGGGATCGTGACCGTGGTTCAGACAGGGATCGTGGTTCAGATCGTGATCGTTCACCAGCCAGGAGGAGAGACAAGAGCGAAACTTATGGCGACGAAAGCAAGGAGAGGTACCGTCTTGAGGTTGGCAGTGAGCACGGTGTGAAAGCCGGAAACATTCTCGGAGCCATTCTTAACGAAGTTGGACTCGATCCCGAATCAGTCGGCCATATTTCGATCAGCGAAACCTTCAGCACAGTCGAACTGCCAAAAGGTATGCCGGATGATATCTTTCATGAACTTCGCAAGGTGAGAGTATGTGGTCGGCAGTTGAGACTCTCCAAGGTCGAAGAGCAGGATCGCCAGTCAGCCTACGGCCCCAAAAAGAGCTTTAAAAAACCCTTCAAACCAGCAGGCAAAGAGACCGAATTCTTTACCGGCAACAAAAAGAAACGCAAGGGCTGATATCCGGAATATCGTTTTTCAAAAGGCGGGGAGAGTATCCCCGCTTTTTTTATGCCCGAAAAATTAAGGGACGATCATCATTTCACTCAGTAACTTTCTCTGGCTTCTCGTTTGTAGCGATTTTTTGAGGCAAACTTCTATCTTACGGAACAACGTCCCCTATTTTTTTGTTTTTTGCGATGCCCGTGCCTCAAAAAATTAGGGGACGATCTTCATTTCGCTCAGTAACTCCCACTTGCTTTTTCTGTATCAGTTTTCAGCATTATCCTTGTTTTGTCATTTAGCTATCAATTGTTGGATCCTCAAGCTCGATACAACAAGGTTGCGAAGTAATAAATTTTTATGCGTTACGTTGTTATTGCAATAAAACCTCACGATCTTTTTAAAGAGTGTTTTTTCGATTCTCAACGCCTTCTCAACCAGCATGAAAAAATCCATAGCCACAATCCATCTTGTTCTGCTTGCTTTTCTCACGACCTCTATTTTTACTCCTGTTCCAGCCTGGAGTTCTTCATCAGTCGGGAAGAAGGCAAAAATAACCAGTAGCGCAGGCTCCAGCCAGTCAGGCCGTTGAACCAGCCGATCTGGCTACAGAACTGATCAGGCAGGCCATAGTACTGAACAAGCAGGGCAAGTACGCCGAAGCTGAACCGCTTTTTCGTCGTGCGCTTGTGATTGATGAAAATGAATTGGGCAAGGATCATCTTATCGTCGCAGCAGATCTAAACAATCTTGCTGGATTGCTGCAAGATCAGGGCAAGTACGCCGAAGCGAAGTCGATTTATCGTCGTTCACTTGAGATTAGGGAAAAAGAACTTGGGCCCGATCACCCTGATGTGGCAAGGAGCCTGAACAATCTTGCAGGATTACTGCTAGCTCAGGGTAAATACTCAGAAGCGGAACCGCTCTGTCGTCGTTCGATTGCGATAAAGGAAAAAGCGTTTGGCTCCGATCATCCCTCTGTTTCCTCAAGCCTGAACATTCTTGCGGCATTGCTTCAGGCGCAGGCTAAGTACGTCGAAGCCGAGCCACTCTATCGCCGTTCGCTTGCGATCTGGGAAAAAACGTTTGGCTCTAATCACTGCTATGTTGCGACGAGCCTGAACAATCTTGCTGGATTACTGCAAGTGAAGGGTGAGTACTCAGAAGCGGAGCTGCTCAGTCGCAGGGCAGTAGCAATTCTTGAAAAAGCGCTTGGTGCCGATCATCCGAACACCATAATAGTCAGGAACAACCTCAACGAGCTTTTGAGGAAAATGCGATAAGACTCTTTACGGGGCTCTGCGCTCCTGGCGAATATTCCGTGAAGGTGTTTCGATAGCCTTGGGAACGCCGAACTCAAGTTCGGTAATTCAAGAACTGAAACAGCCACTAAATTCTCAAACACTCTCGCCAGACTTTGCCAATACGTTGACCAGGCCGCCTATTGGTTTTAAGAAGCATCTTTGCCTTCTCATTTCTCAGTCGATTACCATGGTCCAAACTCATTACTATAACGCAGCGCAGTAATGATATTCCCGTATTACGTTGTTATTATAATAAAATCTCGCTATTTTTTGAGTAAATGTTTTTTCGATTCTCAATGCCTCCTCAACCAGCATGAAAAAAGCCATCAACCTCATCTGTCTTTGCTTGTTCGTCATTATCACGACGTTGGTTTTGAATCCATATTCAGCATGGAGTGCTGCACCAGTCGGGAAAAAGGCAAAAACAACCCGCAGTGCAATCACTCCTCAGTCAGGAAGTGGACAAGCTGATCTGGCTTCAGAGCTGAACAATCAGATATGATCACTTTATAATCAGGGAAAGTACGCAGAAGCAGAGCCGCTTTTGCGTCGTGTGCTTGCAATTGATGAGAAATCCTATGGCAAGGGTCATCCTGAAGTCGCAACCGACCTGAACAATCTTGCGCAATTGCTGCAAGCGCAGGGCAAGTACGATGAAGTTGAGCCGCTCTATCGCCGTTCGCTTTCGATCTGGGAAAAAGCACTTGGCTCCGATCACCCCAATGTTGCGACGAGCCTGAACAATCTTGCACAATTGCAGCAAGCGCAGGGTAAGTACGCAGAAGCCGAGCCACTGTTTTACCGTTCGCTTGCTATCAGGGAAAAAGTGTTTGGAAATGATCATCCTAATGTCGCGCAGAGTTTGAACAATCTTGCGGTTTTGCTGCAACTGCAGGGTAAGTACCCCGAAGCTGAGACGCTTTATCGTCGTGCGATTGCGATCAGGGAAAAAACTCTGGGCAAGGATCATCCAGCGGTTGCCACGGGCCTGAACAATCTTGCGGAATTGCTGAGAACGCAGGGCAAGTATACCGAAGCTGAGCCACTCTTTCGCCGTTCGCTTTCGATCTGGGAAAAAGCACTTGGAGAGGATCACCCCAATGTAGCCACGACCCTGAACAATCTTGGACTTTTGCTGAAAATGCAGGGTAAGTACCCCGAAGCTGAGACGCTTTATCGTCGTGCGTTTGCGATTAGGGAAACAGCGCTTGGCCCCTATCACCCCGATGTGGCTCAGAGTCTGCACAATCTTGCGGTATTACTACAAGCACAGGCCAAGTACGCAGAAGCGGAGCCGCTCTATCGCCGGGCAGTAGCTATTCTCGAAAAAACACTTGGCCCTGACCATCCAAACACCATAATAGTCAGAAACCATCTCAACGAGATTTTGGGGAAAATGCGATAATCCTTCTCACACTGGGTTAAAACAATTGCCGAGCTGGAACTCGGTGCTCCCGGCAAATTACAGGACGGTCGTCATTTTACTCAGTAACTTCTCCTGGCTTTTTTTGAAACGGTGTATTGCGCCTCTCTTTTATCTTACGGAACAACGGTGCGCTGTAGAT
>SESF01004872.1_pt1 | contig 15647 bp, 10 predicted proteins | sample 3171521 | NCBI WGS metagenome assembly SESF01 (sample SAMN10866945, study PRJNA518727) | freshwater metagenome | biome: subpolar coniferous forest; feature: holomictic lake; material: water; isolation source: holomictic Lake 227, 6 m and 8 m depth | place: Canada: near Kenora, Ontario | collected...
CTACGGCGCCGCCTCGGCCAGGCCTAGCTCCGCGGGCCCCACCGCCAGCGGGCCGTCGCAGAGGATCCGCGCGCGCAGGCCGCCGTTGCCCCGCAGCCAGGCCTCGGCCCCCGGCCCCACCGCCTGCTCCATCCAATAGCAGGGCTTGGACTCAACCACGCCGGCAAAGTCCACGCCCCCGAGCGAAAACCGCCGGCCGATGAGCGCGGGCAGGTCCAGGCCCTCGACCACGACATTCCGGCGGAAGGCCCCGGCGGACAGCTCGGGCCGCGAGAATTTCCGCCGGGCGGCCGCCACCACCTCCCAGGAAAAAAACGTGATCTGCCCCGGGTAGTCGGGCTTGTAGTCCAGGAACCGGTCGCCCTCCACCCCGCGGCCGGCGCGGCACACGATCCCCGCCACCTCCACCGTCGCATGCTCCCCCGCCGCCTGGCCGTGCCGGCCGAAGAAGTTGTGGCCGGGGGAAATGAAGAGCTGGCGGATCTGGACGTTCATGCGGGCGAAGCTACGGCGGGATCCGCGGCGGATTCAAGCGCCGGCCGCGGGCGGGCCGGCCGGCCCGGCGCTTTCAACCTTCATTTTTTCCCCCGCCCCCGCATCGTGCAGCCATGCCCCCCGCGTTTTCCCCGATCCGCTCCTTCCAATGGGACCTCGCCCGCCAGGTGGAGCGGCTGGACTGGCTGCTCGCCCAACTGCCCCGCTATGCCGAGTGGGGCTATCAGGAGCTGCACCTCCACCTGGAGGACGCCGTCGAGTTCCCCAGCCTGCCCGGGGTCGCGCGGCGCGACGCCTACAGCTACGCGCAGTTCACGCGGCTGGTGGACGCGGCGACCCGCGTGGGGATCAAGGTCGTCCCGATCGTGAACCTGCTCGGGCACACCGAGTACCTGATCAAGACGCCCGAGCTGCGCGACCTCAACGAGCTGCGGGCGGCCGACGGCTCGCCCTTCCCCGGCGGCCAAATCTGCCCGCTGCACCCGCGCACCCTGGAGGTCGCCGAGCTGCTGCTGCGCGACATGGCGCCCTTCTGCACCGCCGGCAAGGTCCACGTCGGGCTCGACGAGTCCTTCCAGCTCGGCCGCCATCCGCTGAGCTTGGCGGAGATCGCCCGGATCGGGCTCGCCGGGCACTTCGCGGGCCATGTGAACCGGCTGCACGCCCTCACCCGGTCGCTCGGGCTGCGCATGGGGCTGTGGGCCGACATGCTGTATTTCCTGCCCGCGGCGATTCCGCTGCTGCCGGCAGACGTGATCGCGTACGAATGGTATTACTACGGGTTCCCGCGCCGGCCGCGGGTGGAGCTGTTCAATTTCGCGGAGAGCCGCGTCGGCGAGCAGCTGCGGGCCCGGGGCCTGACGGTGTGGGGCTGCCCGATGAACGGCTCGGCGCGCTACGAGCCGCTGCCGCATTTCGCCGACCGGCTGGAAAACATCCTCTCGTGGTGGCGGCACGGCGAGCGGCTCGGGATTGAGGGGCTGCTGGTCACCTCGTGGGAGCCCTTCCGGCTCGCGATGGAAATGACGACGGTGGTCGATGCCGCCGCCGCCTGCCTGTGGCTCAACCCCGGCCTGACGGATCCGGCGGCCATGCTGGCGCGGGGCTTTGCCCGCGCGTTCGGCCGCAGCGCGGCGAAAAAGTCCGCCCGCGTGGCGCTGGCGGGCGACCGCCACGCCTTCGGCGGCTACCCGCGGTGGCAGATCAACGACCGGTGGGACACGATCTCGCGCCGCGAGCCGCTGGCGCCCTACCGGGCCGAGGAGCGGTTCTGCACGCAGGCCGCCGGGACGCCGGCGCTGCCGGCCCCGCTGCGCGCGAGCCTGGCCTTCCGGCGCTATCTCGCCCAGCGCGACGTGTTCGTGCGCCGCGCCGCGCGCGGCCTGGCCACGCCGGCCGAGGGGCGGCGCTTCGCGCAGGCCCTCGTCGCGGGCCGCCGCGCCGCGCGGGCCATGTGGGGCTTCACCCGGGACCGGCGCCGGCGCGGGACGAACGAGCTCATCCTCGCGAAGGACGCGACCCGCCTGCGGGCCTGGCAACAGGGCCGGCCGGTGTTCGGCGGGCGTTGGCAGCTCTGTTACGCGGTGCGGAATTTCGCCCCCGCGCTGCAGCTCGTGCGCGTCGAGCAGCGCCAGCCGGACGGCACGTGGGCCAACTGCCAGGAGTGCCTCACGATCGAGTTTCAGACCCGCGGCGCCCAGCCCCGCGGCCGGGTCGTGCGGGAGCATGCCGCCCCGGTCGCCTGGGACGGCGACCGCGCCCACCTGCCGGAACTGCGGCTCGTGCTGCTGGGGATCGGCCAGGTCCGGGTCGAACGGCTGGCGCTGACCGACGGCCGCGTCACGGTGCCGGCGCGCACGGCCCGGGCCGTGCTGGGCCGGGTGGCCCCGACCCGCGGCCTGCCCGAGCTGGACTGGGCCCAGCGGCGGGATGTGCTCGCGGTGGGGTGGAAATAGCCGCGCGGACCCCGGCCTGACCCGCGGCCGCCGCCCTACTTGGCGGGCAGGTCGATCACGCGCGCCGGCTTGATGATGACGTGGGCGCCGCCGACGTCGCTCGGCAGGTGCTCGGCGAAGAAGGCCTCCATCTCCCGGTAGAAGCCGATCCGGTTCTCGTACTTGTTGAAGCCGTGGCCCTCGTTGCCGAGGGTGATGTTCTTGTAGCTCTTGCCGTGCCTTTTCAGCTCGGACTCCAGCACGATGTACTGGTCGTAGGTCACCCGCGGGTCGTAGCGCCCGTAGGCCATGAGCAGCGGCACGCGGATTTTTTCCACGAGGTTGATCGGCGAGGTGGCCTTGAGCTGGGCGGCGTCGAGGGTCGGGTGGCCCCAGCGGCGGGCCACGTACCGCTTAAACGGCGCCTCGTAGCGGCCGAAACTCTCCAGCAGGCCCAGGCGGGGAATGTCGGCGACGCCCACATAGTTGATCCCGCAGACATAAAGGTCGGGGGTCATCGTCAGTCCGGCCAGGGCGGCGTAGCCGCCGTAGCTCGCCCCGTAAATCGCCACGCGCCGCGCGTCCGCCGTCCCCGCCCCGACCGCCCAGCGCACCGCGTCGGTCAGGTCGTCCTGCATCCGCAGGCCCCACTGGCGGTAGCCCGCCTCCTCGAAGGCGACGCCGTAGCCGCCGGAGCCGCGGTAGTTGACCTGGAGGACTGCGTAGCCGTGGTTGGCGAGGAACTGGATCTCCGGATTAAACCCCCAGGAATCGCGAATCCCATAGGGGCCGCCGTGGGGGTTGATGATCAGCGGCAGCCCCTTCGGCGCACGACCCGTTGGCAGCGTGAGATAGGCATGGATCGTCAGACCGTCCCGCGCCGGGAACTGGACCGGGGTCATGGCCGCCATCTGCGCGGGCGACACCTGGTCGTTGAGCCGGGCCAGCCGCTTGAGCTCGAGCTTCCGCGTGTCCAGCAGGTACAGCGTGCCCGGGTCGCGGTCGCTCCACGCCCGGATGAGCACGAGGGACTCGTCCTCGGTCCGGCTGATGATGGAATTGTGGGTGCCGGGGAGCACGCCGTCGATGTCCCGGGCCAGCTGGCGGTAGGAGTCGTCGAGCCAGCGGGTTTCCGGGCGCTCGCGATCGATCGTCACCCCGATCACCTTGCCGAGGTGGCGGGAATAGATGATGCCGCCCGCGTCGTAGACCGGGTCGGCCAGCACCTCGCGCAGGATTTTCTTCGCCCCCGGGTCGTAGGTGTAGAGGGCCTCGGTGGCCCGGCCGCGATTGGACCGGACCCAGAGGGTCTGGTTGTCGCCGTCGAAGCCCAGCGGGGACCAGGTGGGGCCGTCGGAGGGGAAACGCTCGATCTCGGTCCAGGGGGCGTCCTCCGCGGCGCGGTAGAACACGGCGGCGAACTCCTCCTTCTCGTCGTTGGCAATCGCGAGGCGGATGACGCCGCGATGGTCGGTCATCCAGCTCCGGATCTTGCCGAGGTTGTTCATCAGCTTCCGGCTCTTGCCCGTGTAGATGTCGAGCAGGTGGGGGTCCCCGAGCCCGGACGAGCCCCGGATGACCTCGATGAGGATGTGCCGCGGATCGTCCGGCAGGCGGTCGATCACGCCGTAGGCGCGGGTGTCGCCATTCTCGATCTGGTCGCCCTCGCGCTGGGTCGCCTGCTGGAGGACGGTGAGCTGGGTGCCGTCGGCGTTGACGGCGTAGGTGCCGAAGGACTCCTGCCCCTTGTACTGCTGGTAGAAGAAGAGCCGGTCGGGCCCGGCCCACTCGAAGCTGACGACGTTCTCCTCCTTCATGTCGGTGAGCCGCAGCTTCCGGCCCAGCTGGCGGTCGAGCACGACCAGGTTGAGCCGGTTGTTGGCCGGCTGGAGCCAGGCCAGATAGCGGCCGGTCGGGGAGAGCGCCGGCCGGCTGATGCTGTTGCCGCCGAAGAAGACATCGAGCGGGAGCACGGGCGGGACGGCGGCGGGCTCGGCGGCGCGCAGCAGCGGCGCGGCCAGGAGCAGGAGGAACGCAGCCAGCAACCGGGAGGGGGCGAGAGGCATGGACGAATCCCAGCCTCACCCGCCCCAAGCGGCAAAGAAAAAGGGCGGCCGGTTTGCACCGGCCGCCCTGGAATTAAACGCGTTGGAAACGCGACTTAGAACGTCTTCTTGATCGCAGCGTACCAAAAGCGGCCCACAGGGCGGCCAATCATGCTCTGGTCGTAACCGACACCGTTGTAGTAGAGCGGCGGCTGCTTATCGAGGGCGTTGTCAACACCCACCGTGACACGGGTGTTTTCCAGCCAGGTGCTGATGCCGGCGGGAATCTCGTAACCGAAGTACGCACCCACGGTGTAGTACTCGTCGATCTCGTAGCCGTCGTAGTTCACGTCGCCGTAGTGCGAGGTGTAGTTGGCCGAGACGCCCGCGGTGTATTCCTTGAGGGCCCAGGCCAGCGAGCTCTGGAGCTTGACGCGCGGATAACCGTCGTGACCAACGGAGCTCGCGGGATTCGTGTTGCCCTTCGTCGTGGTGAAACCATAGAACTTTGTGTAGGTGAGCGTGTTGCGCATGCTAAACTGACCGAAGGTAGCCGTGCGCTTCTTGTAATTCACCTCGAAGTCGTAACCCTCAACCCGCTGGTAGGCGAGGTTGAGCGTGGCCGACAGGATGGACTGGATGCGGCCGGGGACCGTCGTGCTCTGGCCGGGCGCGATCGCCGTCACGGCGTTGTTCGGGCCGCTCAGGACGTTGATCGGGGAGGCCGTATTGTTGGTGTAGGTCTCGGTGCCCGGATCGCGAATGACGAGGCCGGCGGTGCCGCCGCCCACTTCGTTGGTACGAATGTAGGTGGTGCTGACGCTGGTGATGATGTCCTTCTGCTCGATGTGGAAGAACGACGCACCAACGGAGAGGCCCTTCACGTAGGCGAACGGCAGCTCGTAGACGAAGCCGTACTGGTAGACATCGGCGGTCTCAGGAGTGAGGGCCGGATTGCCACCGACGCGCACCAGACGCTGGGTCGAGGCGCCGTCGAACGGGTCACCCGTGAGGGCCTGGGGACGACGCAAGTCGGACAGACCGTTCGGGAGCGACTGGGACTCGCCACCATAGAGCTGGGGCAGAGTCGGCGCGCGGAAGGTCTTGGAGAACGAGCCGCGGAGGAGCAGGTCCTTGATCGGCTGGTAGCGCAGGCCGGCGTACGGCTTGACGCCGCTGTTGTAGCCGTCGCTGAAGTCTTCGAAGCGGGCCGCGAGGTTGAGGTCGAGCTTGTAGACGAAGGGCAGCGTGGCGGTCTTGACCAGCGGCACGCGGAACTCAGCCGCCGCCGACTTGACCGTGCGGTCGGACTTGGTCGCACCAGCGAGTCTCACCTGGCCGATGATGTCGTCCAGGGTCGTGGAGATGGCGTCGTTGGCGACGTTGAACTTCTCCTTGCGGACTTCCACGGAAACCGCGGTGCCGACCGTGCCGGTGGGGATCTCGAAGAGATCGCCGGAGATCTTGGCGTCCCACAGGTCGAGGGCCGAGTTGCCGGCCTTCTGGGTCTGAACGCGGACGGTATCCAGGACCGCCTTCGGGTTCTTGTAGGAGGCGCCGCCAAAGATGTTGAACGCATCCGGGGTGCTCTTGGCCAGCTGAGTCCGCAGGCGGCTCTCGGAGATGGCGTTGCTGGTCAGGTCAACCACCTCGTCATAACCATAGGTGTAGGCCATGTCCCAGTCGAAACGGTCAAGCACCGTGCCGCGGGCACCAAAGAGCAACGAGTAGTCGTTGTTGGTGATGTCAGCCTGGCGCGCGCCGATATCAACGGGGCGGAAGTTGAAGTTCAGGTCCACGCCGAAGGGATTGTAGTAATTGGTCTTCGGGAGAAGGATGTTGTTGTCGCCGGCGGTCGAGATCGGCGAGGGCGCGAGCTCGATGTGCGACTTGTTCTGCTGGTAGGAGGCCTCGGCATAGAGCTCGATGTTCTTCGCCAGGTCGTAGCGGAAGGTCGTGTACATGCCGGTGCGGTTCACCTCGGGGGTCAGCCAGACAAACTCTTGGAAGTTGTAGAGATTGGACGGGGTCCCAGCAGGCGTGAGGCGCTGCGCCTCATAGGTGGCAGCCGCGGTGGCGTTGAACGCACCGCCGGTCCCGATGATGGGGGCGCTGGTGAAGCTCGGCGTGGCCGAGGACAGGGTGCCGAGGAGCGCGCCGGCGCCCGAGGGAACCACACCGCCGGTGCCCGGGAGACGCGTGATCACGGTGCCGATGGGCAGGCCGGGAATGTTGACGCCGTTCGAGCCGTTGATCTGGCCGGCGGCGACGCCGGTGACGCTGACACGGGCCTGCGGGCCGGTGCCGGAGCGGAGGTCGAACAGGCCGGCGGCGGCCTCTTCGGCCATGACCCCACCCTTGGCAAGGTAGCGGTTCGTCAGGTCGGCGTTGTTGCCGAAGTTCGTGTCCTTACCCTTGAGGGCGCCACGGGTGAAGTTGGTCACACCCACGGTCATGCTGGCTTTGCCGGAGGCGGCGCCGCCAAAGAAGTTGAAGCTCTTCTCCGCCACGTCGGTCTTGGTGGAGTTGCCGTAGGAGTAGCCGAATTCCGTGCCGTTGAAATCCTTGCGGAGGATGATGTTCACGACACCGGCGGTGGCGTCGGCACCGTACACAGCGGAGGCGCCGTCCTTGAGGACTTCAACGCGCTCGACCATGGCGATCGGGAAACGGTTGAGGTCGACGAAGGTCGTGCCACCCGAGGCGTTGGCCGTGGTGACCGTGCGGCGGCCGTTGACGATGACCAGCGTGTTGTTGGCGCCGAGATCGCGCAGGCTGAGGGCCGTGGAACCACGGACCGCGGCGGTGGTGCCGCCTTCGTTGATGCCCGTGAAACCGGCCTCAGGCAGATCGCGCAGCAAATCGGTGAGATTGGTGCGGCCAGAGTTCTCGATATCCGTCCGGGTGATGATCTTAACCGGGGAAGGACCTTCGGCTTCGATCGTCTTGATGCGGGAGCCCGTGACCTCGAACTTCTCAAGCTTCTGCAGCTCGCCGTCGTCCTTGGCCTGGGTTTTCTTGGTCTCAGTGGTCTTGACGTCGGCGTTCTTAACTTCCTGGGCGGCGAGTAGGCCGGCCCCAAGCAACGCGATCATCGTATAACGCGCAGCCGCAAACGCAGCTGATAGCAGCGATCTGTTCATAGTGTCAGTTTGGTTGTGTTGGTACTGGAGAACGTAATCCGCACCCAGTTGATGGTTGTGTCGGTTTGAATCTCAGCGGAGGCGGCGCGAGATTTGCAACCCATTATTTCTGTGACAGCATGTCCGGGCATTGACTCGATCCGGGAAAACCCCTGTCTGCCTCTCAATCAAATCATGAAGACCCTCCTCCTTAACCTCCTGCTTGTGCTGGCTTTGGGCGCCACGGTGCGGGCCGAAACCCCGGCCCTGATTCCCCTCGAGACGATCTTTTCCGACCCTGACATCCAGTCCGTGGGCATCTCGCCCACCGGCCGCTACCTGACCTGGCTGGCCCCCCGCAACCAGCGGATGAACCTGGCGATCCTCGACCGCGAGACGAAGAAGATCCGCTGGCTCACCAACATGAAGGAGGAAAGCGTCGTGGCATTTGTCTGGGCGAAAAAGGACCGCCTGCTCTTTGCCCAGCAGTTCGGCGGCCGCGAGCAGTACGGCATGTTCGCCTGCGACCCGGATGGGGGGAATCTCCTCGTCATTAACAAGCTCGAGCGCGTCGAGGCCACCGCCGATGGCGCCGGCCAGGGCGATGCCCCCGCCAGCGAGCGCGACCTGCCCAAGTCGCTCATCAGCCTGCTGCCGAAGGATCCCGACCACATCCTGATGAACCGCATCCGCGGCAGCTCGTTTCTGGGCGATGTCATCAAGGTCAACATCCGCACCGGCAAGGAAAACGTCGAGGAGCGCAATTACATCAACGCCCGGGCCTGGATCGCCGACGCCGCCGGGGTCATCCGGGTCGCCATCTGCACCGACTTTGAGGAGCCCATCCGCGTCAAATACCGCCCGGACGCCAAGACCGAGTGGCGCACGATCGGGGAGTTCAGCAAGGAGACGTCCCTGTTCATTGAGGAGGCCGCCCCGATCGAGCCGCACTGGCGGCCCAGCGTCTTCGCCAAGGACGGCCGCACCCTTTACGTCAAATCCTTCCTCGAGCATGACAAGTCCGCCCTGCGCACGCTCGACCCCGAGACCGGAGCCTGGGGCCCGGTGATCTTCACCCACCCCCGGGTCGAGCCCGGGGACCGGCTCGCCAATTACCGCCGCGGCGGGCTTTCCTCCCGCGCCGCCGTCGACGGCCTGATCTTCAATGCCAAGGGCGAGCTCGCGGGCATCGGCTACGACGACGACTACCCCGAGGTCCAATGGCTCGATCCGGAGATGGCCAGGCTGATGCGCGACCTCAACGGCGCCCTGCCCGGAACCCGCAACTCGCTCGTCAGCGCCACGAGCGACGGCAGCCTTTACGTCGTCCGGGCCGCCAGCGACCGGGATCCCGGCACGTTCTACCTCTACAACGCCAACAAGCAGGAGCTCAGCCAGATCGGCCGCGCCCGCAGCAACATCAACCCCGAGAAAATGGCCCCGATGCGGCCGATCCGGTTCCGGGCGCGCGACGGCCTCGAGGTGGCGGGCTATCTGACGGTGCCCGCCGGCCGGGAGGCAAAAAATCTGCCGATGATCCTCGTGCCGCACGGCGGCCCGTTTGGCCCGCGCGACACCTGGGGCTACAGCGACCAGATCCAATACCTCGCCAACCGGGGCTACGCGGTCCTCCAGGTCAACTACCGCGGCAGCGGCGGCTACGGGCTGCAGTTCCAGCTGGGCGGCTATCGTCAATGGGGCCGCAAGATGCAGGACGACCTCACCGACGGCGTGAAATGGTGCATCGACCAGGGCCTGGCGGATCCGGCCCGCGTGGGCATCTTCGGCGCGAGCTACGGCGGCTACGCCGTGCTGGCCGGGCTCACGCTCACCCCCGACCTCTACTGCTGCGGCGTCGACTACGTCGGCGTGGCCGACCTGGAGGCGCGCGGGGCCCCGCGCAGCTTCGCCCCGCCCCGGGTCATCCGCGAGGGCCAGGAAATCCGCGAGCTGCACCCCCTGCGGGACGCCGACCTCCTCCGCTCCGTCAATCCGATCGCCCATATCGCCAACATCCGGGTCCCCCTCTTTGCCGCCTACGGCAAGAACGACCCGCGCGTCCGGTTCGACCAGTGGCAGGTCCTCGAGGCGCGCCTCAAGCAGGCCGGCAAGACCTATGAGGCGCTGATCGAGGAAAACGAGGGGCACGGCTTCCGCAAACTCGAGAACAAGCTCGATTTCTACCGCCGCGTGGAAGACTTCCTCGCCCGGAACATGAACGTGCCGGAAGGCCGCGTGAAGCTGGGCACCCCCGTGGTCGTGCCGGACCCCAGCAAGGGGAAGTAATCCCCCCTCTCCCCGAGCGGCACATCCGCCCGGACCTCGCCCAGCGGGGCGGGACGCGGCAGCCCCGTCGGGCGAGCCAGGGCTGCCGCGCATCCACCGTCCGCACCGCCGCTCGCCCCCCGGTCCACGCCGCCAGCCGGAAGTCCGGTCCACGCCGCCGGGGCTCATCGGACCCAGGGTCGGAGCACCCAGGACCCCGGGGCCTGTGGATCGGACATAAAAAAGGCGGCCCGCAAAATGCGGGCCGCCTTGAGAGGAACGGTCGAGCCTGGGATCAGGCGGACCTTAGAACTTGATCTTGTAGTCGACGTAGACGAAGCGGCCCATCGCGCCGTAGGTCTCCGTGTCCACCCCGGAATCGGTGAAGATGTCGGGGGCGAGCGGGCCGAACTTGTTCAGCACGTTCGTGACGCCGAGCGTGATCTTCGAGCCGGCCAGGAACTTGACGCCGGAGCCGAAGACGTAGGAGGCCGAGACGTCGAAGCTGTCGAACGCCGCGAGCGCCTCATCCGTGACGATGTTCTTCACGGACGGGATGTGGCGCCAGCCGAGGAAGCCGACGCAAGCCCCGCGGGTGTACTCGACCGTGCTGTAGCTCGACCAGCGCGGCAGGGTGCCGTTGGCAAAGCTCGCGAGGCCGGTGTCGTCCTCGGGCGCGGTGCCCGGGAGCGAGGTGACCTCATACTTCGAGTAGATGCCGATGTTCGAGCTGAAGTCGAAGCGACCGACGCTGTCGGCGGTGTAGGTGTAGGCCAGCTTGGCGTCGAAGCCGGAGAGCTTGACCCCGGCGATGTTCACCAGGCTGTCGATGACGTAGATGTCATCCGGGGCATAGGAGCTGATCTGCCCCTTGGCCGTCGGATGCGCACCCGTGAAGCTGTAGAAGTGCACCTTGTTGAGGTAGGTCGACGCCGTGCCGAGGGTCTCAACATCCTGGAGGATGGTGGTGGTGCCGATCGACGAGACGAGGTCCGTCTGCTTGATGTTCCAGTAGTCGAGCGACACCGAGAAGCCCTTGAGCGCCTTCGGGGAGTAAACGACCCCGAGGGTGTAGTTCTTGGAGTTGGAGGGCTTCAGGTCCGGGTTCGAGCCGCTCATCGAGTTGGTCTGCAGGTCGGCCACCGTGCCGCCGCCAAACTTGTTGAGGGTGAAGGGGTCCGTGTAGCCGATGCTGGACGGGCCGAACAGGTTGAACAGCGCGGGCGCCGTGAAGGACTTCGAGTACGTGCCGCGGATGGCGAACTCGTCGTTCACCGGCAGGTAGCGGATCGTCACCTTCGGCACGGTCGGGTCGGTCGTGTCGCTGTAGCTCTCGCGGCGGACGGCGCCGGACAGTTCGAGGAGGTGCGCGCCCGGGGCGTCCTTGGCCACCGGAATGCGGACTTCGGCGAACAGCGAGGTCACCTTGCGGTTGGAGTCGAACGGATAGAGCGTGGTCGCACCGCTCCAGCCGAGGGCCCCCGTGACCGGGTTGATCTGGCTGAGCGGGTCGGCCGTGGCGGAGAGGTTCTCCTTACGGATCTCGGCGCCGGCGGCGACGTCGAGCGAGCCGGCGGGCAGGTCGAACAGCTTGCCCCGGACCTTGACGTCGTAGTTGGTCATCTGGCTGATGAAACCACCCGTCGCGGTGCCGACAATCTGGTCGGCGGCAAGGTGCGCGGCCGTGATCGGCGTGCGCGAGAAGAAGTTGAAGTCGCCCGCGAGCACCGCGGCGCTCAGGTTGGGCTGGTTGATGACGCCCGGGTTCTTGTACTGCTGGTTGGCGCGGTTGTAGTCCGTCGCCGCTTCCCAGGTCCAGTCAGAGCCGCCGATCGCGCCGCCCGCACCGAAGACGCCCCGGATGGAGGTGGTGTCGTCGAGGTACTGACGGGGATTGTTCACCAGACGGTTGCGGCCGGTGACATCCGTGTTGAAGGGATTGCCGAACTGCCCGGCCGGAACCTTCCCGTTGGCGGAACCTGCGGTCCCGCCCGTCAGGGTGTAGTAGATGTCCAGCATCGCCTGCGTGGTGTTGATCGGCTGGCCGTTGATCTGCGAGGCGGTCTGCGTGCTGACGTACAGCAGGTCGCCGAAGAAGCGCAGTTGGTCGCTGACGTGGTGCTCAAACGACGTCGCGAAGCTCTGGCGCTCGTTCTGGATCGTCTGCGTCACGTACCGCGAGAGGTTGAAGAGCTCCATCTGCGCACCCTGGGTGCGGGGACCGGAGTAGGTGCCGGCGCTGATCAGGCCAGCGGTGCTGGTGCCGCCGGGAGCCACCGTCGGCGTGGTGGTGGTCGGGTTCAGGTAGTAGAAGCTGCCGCCGATGTTGACCGAACCGGCAAAGGTCGGTGTGCCGTAGGTGACCGCCGAGTAGGGCCGCTCGTAGGCCATGATCGGGTCTTCCTTCGTCCATTCAGCGGAAATCGTGATGCTGGTCTTGCCGTTGCTGACGCCGCCCACGATGTAACCCGAGCGCACCGCCTGGTGGCCCTGGCCGGTCGCGTAGCCGTAACGGGCGCCAATCTCAAAGCCCTGGAAGTCGGACTTCAGGATGATGTTCACCACCCCGGCCACGGCGTCGGAGCCGTAGATGGCGGAGGCGCCGTCGGCCAGGACCTCGATGCGCTCAATCGCGGCCACCGGGATCATGTTGACGTCGACAAACTGATAGCCACCGGAGGAGCTCACGGGGGAATAGGCCACGCGGCGGCCGTTGATCAGCACCAGGGTCGTGGTGTTGCGCAGCGCGAGCATCGAGCCACCGTTGGTGGAACCGCTGCTGACGTTGGCGTTCGAACTGCCCAAGTTGCCGTTGCCGCTGAACTGCGGCACCGTCTTGCGCAGGATCTCGAGCACGCTGGTGTTGTTGCCCGAGTTCTCAATGGTCTTGCTGTCCACGGTGATCACCGGGATCGCCACCGCATTGGCCGCCACAGGCAGGTAGGAGCCCGTAACGTCGAACTTTTCCATCATGATCGCCTTATCCTTCGCCTGCGTGGTAGTAGCAGGCGCAGCGGTATTCTGGGCGAATGCGCCAGAAACTGCGAACAGACCAGCTGCCAATAGCGTCAGCGAGTCCAGAAACGTCCGCGAACGGAAGTTGCTTGTAGTCATAGTTTTATCAGTTTGTGTTGTGTGTGTTGCAAGTTAACCGGCTTGGTAGCTAAGTTGAACTTAGCGCTGTGTTGGCTTGGATGGCCATGAAGTGCAACATCTACGTTACAAGCGCCATTAGCCGGTCTTACGACAAGAAGTGAGCGCCTGAAGGCAGATGGGACACCGTCGAGAGGCCGGTTAGCAGCCTTTGTGCCGATACCTGTTGAAAGGCTGCGCTTGCCCCCTCGGGGCATAAGGTCCTGAAAGGAGCCGCCCCGGATCATGCGCCCCACCCTTGCCCTGCTGACCAGCCTGCTGCTTCTGGCCTGTCCCCTGCGGGCGGCATCCGGCCCCGCCCCCCATTCGCTGGCGGAGACCCTCACGCCGGAGGAGTTCGCCCGCGCCGGACTGAACAAGCTCACCCCGGAGGAGCTTTCCTTCCTGGATGGGGCCCTCGCCCGCCACCGGCAGGCGCTCCCCCCTCCCCGCCCCGCCAAACCGGCCGAGGCCGTGGTCCACTCCACCGACAAGTCCGCCGCGGCCTTCGGCGCCGAGCAGGTCACGCCCGCCAAGCGCCTGGTCACCGAGGAGGAACTGCACGCCAAGATCGAGGGTGTCATCGAGAGCTTCACCGGCCGGGCCGTCTTTGTGCTCGATAACGGCCAGATCTGGCAGCAGCGGATGCCGGACACCCACTATTTCACTCCCAAGCTGGTGAACCCCGAGGTCATCATCACCCGCAGCTTCGGGGGCTACCGGATGTTCATCGTGCCGGCCAATCGCGTCGTGTTCGTCAAGCGCGTCCAATGACCCCGGGGCGGCCCGGCTGACCCAGAATTGATCGCCTCGGGCGGAGGCCCGCGCCAACCTGGCGGACAACATGAACCTGCACCCCCGGTCCCTGTTCCTCGCCGCCGCCCTCGCCTTCACCCCGGTCCTCTACCCGGCGGCGCCCCAGTCCCTCCCGGTGGAGGCGCTCTTCGCGCAACACCTGCCGGCGGGGGCATGAGCCCCCGGTCCGCCGCGGGCCGGGTTCCGCGCAGGCTCGCCCCGGCGGCCGGACGGCTCCAAGGTGAGGGTCCCATGAAACTACCCACGCTGCTGCTCGCGGCCGCGCTCGCCGCCAGCCCTGCCCTGTCGGCCGCCGCGCCGGACCGGGAAAAACTGAAGCTCGAGGTGGCCCGGATGGAGGAGGCCTTCTGCGCGATGGCCCAGGCCAGAGGCCTGCTGGCCGCGTTCGAGCACTTCGCGGCCCCCGACGTGGCCTTCCTCGACACCGACCCGCGCAAGCATCGCGGCCAGGAGGCGGTGCGCGCGCGGATCGGCCCGGACCAGCCAGGCGAGACGCTGACCTGGTCCGCCCTGTACACCGACGTGTCCGACGACGGCACGCTCGGCTACAACTACGGGCGCTACGAATCGCACCGCCCCGGTGCCGGCGGCAAGGAAAGCCGCCATGCCGGCTGGTTCCTGACCATCTGGAAGCGCCAGCCCGACGGGACGTGGAAATACGTCATGGACACCGGCGTGCCCGACCAGCCGGCCCCGCTGGCCGCGGCCCGGAAAAACTAGCGCGCCCCGGCGACGCGGGTCACGGCAGCGTGGCCGCGGCGACCTTCTGCGTCTGCGCCGCGCGGTAGGCCTCGAGCGCCGCCTTGGTCCGCGGGTCGCCGAGCGCGAGGATCGCACCGGCAAACAGCGCGGCGTTGATCGCGCCGGGCTTGCCGATGGCAAACGTCGCGACCGGGATGCCCCCCGGCATCTGCACCATCGAGAGGAGCGAATCGAGTCCCTTGAGCGACGCCGACTCCATCGGCACGCCGAGCACGGGGAGCGGGGTGAGCGCCGCGGCCACGCCGGCGAGGTGCGCGGCGCCGCCGGCGGCGGCGATGATGACCTGCAGCCCGCGGGCCTCCGCCCCGCCGCACCACTCGAACGCCAGCTGCGGCGTGCGGTGGGCGCTGATCACGCGCTTTTCGTACGGGACGCCGAGCTGGTCGAGCGTCTGCGTGCAGTGCTGCATCGTCTCCCAGTCCGACGTGCTGCCCATGATGATTCCGACCCGCGGTGTGGCGTGAGGCATAAGGTTGCCGCCATGAGGAAAAAGAAAAAGGCGCGAGTCAATTTCACTCGCGCCCCCCGGCCGCCGGCGCGGCGGCGGCTAGACCAGCGACCCGCCCTTCGGCAGCCGCACCACGGTCGTGCCCGCGATCTTGTCGTGCCACGACTGCTTCTGGTCGTCGAAGGCCACCCAGATGAAGCCGAAGCCGAGCACCGCCAGGGAGAGCAGGCACCCCAGCGCCCGCACGATGGCGGTGGACCAGTCGATCTCCCGGTCGTCGAGCCGCACCACCTTCAGGCTGCAGACGATGCCGCCGATGGTGGTGCCGCGCAGCTTCCACATGGCCGCGCCGTAGGCGGCCAGCGCCAGCACCACCAGCTTCCCGTGCGCATGGAACAGCGCCATGATCAGGCCGATGAGGATGCAGTCGATCAGTAGCGCCGCCGTGCGGATCCAGAAGCCGGCGAGGGGAAGCGTGGCCGCGGGGGAGCCGACCGGCGGCGGCAGCGCCCCGGCGGGAACCACCAGGGCCGGCTGGCCGGCCGCGGCTTCCGCCGCCGGCGCGCCGGGCGCGGGCGGGACGAGCGGCGGCGCGGCGGGCTTTTCCCGCTTCATGCCGAGCAGCAGC
>SESF01033567.1_pt1 | contig 15640 bp, 5 predicted proteins | sample 3171521 | NCBI WGS metagenome assembly SESF01 (sample SAMN10866945, study PRJNA518727) | freshwater metagenome | biome: subpolar coniferous forest; feature: holomictic lake; material: water; isolation source: holomictic Lake 227, 6 m and 8 m depth | place: Canada: near Kenora, Ontario | collected...
GAGCGTCAATCAAAAGGCCAAGGCCCCGTTCCAAATTCGGAAAGAGTATCTCTCATTGGAAAAGAATCACAAGACGGAATCGTTATACGATCTGGTGATGAGGCCTTTCCTGAAGACGCTGTAGAAGAGATACGGCGAGAGAGAATAACTGGTGATGAAGATTTCACCCTCCCCCCGTGCAAAGTTGAAGCCGTAATTGGATTAACTGGTAATCAACGACTTTTTGTAATTCTGCCCACAGAAGTACAAATTTCCCTCCCGTTCTCGTGCAATGCGCCATTTGTCCAGGATCCTGCACGAACGGGAATCAAAGATCCTTCAATCTCTCCTACAAACCGCTGGCTTCTGGGAAGGTTGGGACGTCTGATTGCACAAGCAATGGTTACATGGCTTGAGGATACAAGTCTGAAGTTATCTGATCGGGTAACTGCTTATGATTTATTACCGCGAGCGATTCAGAAACTCGAACTATCCGAGCAGTCTCCAAATCAGATTATTATTGAAAATTTCTCAGAATCTATTGGCAAACGCAATATACTCCTAACTTCGAACGGTTTGATGGAATCACAAAATAATTGTATTGCACCACCCTTGTTTTTCTATTCGGTCTGGACACCAGATCAATTACTCAGCGTTTTCGAAGTATCAACAAAATCCATTCTTGCTATGGAAGTGACCCAGACTTCCAGAGACCGTTTAACCTCTTGGGGATGGTTAAAAGGGATCAGCAACTTGGACCTATTACAGAGGTTGCTTGTATCAACAGATATCCCAAAACCGGATGACTGGCAATCCCTCTGGCTGCTGTGGGAATTTTTGTTAACGAAAATGCAAAATCAGCTTTACGGGAAATGGTCGAAGCTGGTTATTGTTCCTATTGAAGGTGAAAAAAACCTATTCCCTTCGGATCAATCCCTCAGACAAAGTTCAGATAAACTTGCACTTTCTGATGACGATTGGAGAATCGTTCAGGATAATTTGCATGTAGTGGACAGAAACTGGATAACATTTCTCTCGGGCTTTTCTGCCGAAAGAACGGATATGGTAAGCAGAAATCCAAAAAGTGAGATCGCAAATCAGATTTTAGAGAAAATTGGGCTCGACAAGGTTGCAAGTTATGATGTTATTGTTGACCGGGCATTCCAGACTATTGCTAAAAAAGGCGTGATTCAAAAAGATTTTCTGATTCATTTTACCCATATCATTGCAGCATTAGATGCAAAAATACCGAATGACTTTGTCTACATAACGAGGGATAGGAAATACCAGCCGGTCTCAGAATCGCTGGCACTTGATCGTACGGGCGATCTTGAATTGATCCTTCCCCCAATCTATGCAAATAATCATCTTTTGGATGGGGACTACTCTTCAGGTTTTTCCTCATGCACAGCAAGGCAATGGTTTGATTGGACAGCGTCAACCAAATCTGGACTTCGGCAGTTTATTGGTCTGCATCGAATAGCAAAATACTATCATCGTAAAACAGAGATCCGGGCATATCTCTCCACTCACGATGGTATTGAACCGTTAGATTATCCTTACAGGGGAGAGAACTTTTCAATTCTTGAATTCGACTTCGATAATTCTGTTCTCGCTTACTGGCAAAACCTGTCAAAGACCGATAGTACAATTTGGACAAAAGTTGTCCGCCTCATAGCCAGAGATCCAAATTGCGCGTGGAATAGGATGGTAAAAGCAGATCTTAATCAACGTGCGAGTAATGGGAATCAAAAACCGTTGGTTTGTGATAATCTGAAGTCAAATTGGATTATCCGACTTCGTAATTACCCATGCCTTGAAGACTCCAATAACATCCCAAGGACTCCCTCGGAATTACTCATGCGAACTGCTGAAACAGAGTTGCTGATGGGAGTGGAATTATTTGTCCATGCTGATTTGGATGTAGAAGCCACTCGTGGATTAATCAAGGCCCTTGGGGTCCGGACTACCCCAGCGAGTTTCGATACGATATTACAACGAATAAAAATCTTCTCGGCTAGCCAGAATCCCCCTATTTATGAATTAGAGAAAATCTACGGTAGCATTGATCGACTTCTCCCCAAATGTAGTACTCAGGATATTGATCACGCGAAGGAAACTTTTGCGTCGGAACCCTTGATCTACAGTGATCAAGGGACATGGTGTAATTCAAAGGATATTTTCCAAAACCCGGATCCTCAAGATAATCCTGGCGTTGCGCTGGTATTACCATCACTTCGTAACTTGCATATGTGGACCCGGGTAGGTGTTGCTGAAAAACCAACATTTGATCTGATCCTCGCATCACTCAAAAGATTATCATCGGGTCAACCACTCGATCAGCAGACATTTATCCGGGTTCGGTCCCTTATTGCACGAGCACCAATCCGGGTCTGGAATGAATACGGGCACTGGATCAATCTTGAGCGCTCCTGGACACCGGTCTCTGAATTGATGTATTGTTACACAATGCAATCGATGTTCAAATATGGGGAATTATTCCCAAAAATTAAGCAACAGACCGCAGACTTACAAGGGCTTGATGCCCAGACCATATCTCAACCCCCGTTTTCAAATCTGAAAAACCTGAAATCGTCACTATCCTATAAAATTTCTGAACTACCTGATAATCTTACAGAACCATTCGTAAAATCCTGGACATTACACCTCGGAAAAAACTTGAAGCATATTATTATTGACGACCCCCTTCAACAAGGAACAATTCGAAAGGCTGCTGAACGACTTGAAAAGACGGTATGGCAGGTATTCAGTGATCTCAAGATAATCCCTTTTATTGATGGGACCCCCGCTGGTCAATCCTTATCTCCACCGGTTTTTTGGGAGGGGACCACGTTATATGTCCGAGATGTAAAACCTGTAAAAATTATTTCATCTATCTGCGACGAGATCGCACCCCCATTCAATTCGGACGATATCCGCGAAGCGATTAAAATATGTGTGGAGCGGGATGAATCGTTCATCGAGGAATACCTGCATTCAAACTTTACATTTGAGTCAATTCGAGCACCGTCAGATCAGGATGAGAAACAGCCGCCCCAGATGGTCCTTCCTGCAACAACGTTGTGTGTGGATCTATTCGAGGCTCCGGTTGATGAGGGAGATCATACAATCCCGGCATCTGGAGTCAGTACTGAAGATGCAGATGAACCTACGAGGACTGAAAACGCTACTGATGCAGTTACGTCCAGCCCAGTAGATGATGAGACACAACCTGCAAAACCAGAAGCCCCCGATAGATCGCATCGTTCAGAGCCCTCGTTGATGGATATTTACATCAAGAAATTTAACTACGTCTATGACGATGAAGTAAAACGATATCATCACACCGATGGCTCCTGGTTGCAACGCGGTGATGACGGCTTTACCTGGGATATGTATTCCCCGGAAGGAGAGATCGCCTATCGCTTCTGGGTTTCCAAGCACTGCCTTGATACCAATGGATTCGAAATCGATGCCGATCTCTACGAACAAGTGAAAAAATCATCGGACACCTGTGCCTTCCTTCTCATAGATCTTGAGGGGCAACCGATTACGCTCACTGGTGAGGATCTGCTTGCCCAAGTAGTTAACGAAGAGATAAAGGTGTTTCCAGCAAAGTACAGATTACGAAGGATGTCAGAATAATGCCAACTACCCCCCAATACCGCAGAAAACTCATCGAAGTCGCACTCCCGCTTGAGGCGATCAATAAGGAATCTGCTCGTGAAAAATCTATACGACATGGGCATCCTTCAACCCTACACCTTTGGTGGGCACGCCGACCACTTGCTGCCTGCCGGGCTGTGCTGTTTGCATCGATAGTAGATGATCCTTCTGCATGGCCTGAATTGTTTCCAACAGAGGAAAAACAGAAAGAGGAGCGGCAGCGGCTTTTCAAAATCATCGAGGAACTAGTGAAATGGGATCACTCAAATAACAGGGACACTCTTTTCAAGGCACACACCGAGATTGCTCGGTCGATCAGCCGTAGTATGGGCCAGAAGATGCCCTTGGGAGCGGATGCAATCCGAAAATATATTATTGAGCATGCCCCTCCCGTGCTCGACCCATTCTGTGGGGGAGGCTCAATTCCGCTGGAAGCACAAAGGCTCGGGCTTGAAGCCCACGGCAGCGATCTCAATCCAGTGGCAGTTCTAATCACAAAATCTCTCATAGAGATTCCTCCCAAATATTCCGGGAAACCCGCAGTGAATCCGGAAGCACAAGCACAAAAGACTATTGTCAGAAAATGGGAAGGGGCCAAAGGTCTTGCAGAAGACATACGGTATTACGGGAAGTGGATGCGTGATGAGGCCGAGAAACGGATCGGGCATCTCTATCCAAAAATAACAATTACACCAGAGATGACCATCGAAAGACCCGATATTAAAAAGTACATTGGTAATGAATTACCTGTTGTTGCTTGGTTATGGGCTAGAACGGTCACATCCCCCAATCCAGCCGTAAATGGTGCACAAGTACCATTAATAAAAACATTTTGGCTATCGACTAATAAAGGAAAAGAAGCATGGATTGAGCCAATAATTGATCGGACACATAACTCATACAATTTTGTTGTAAGGGTCGGTCATCCCCCTGCAGATTGTGACCCTAAAAATGGAACTGTAATTAAAAAAAGTAGTGGGACGCTGCCAAAGGGAGCACGTTGTCTAATATCAAATGAAAAAATCGATTTTGAATATATAAGAAGAGAAGGTAAACAAGGCCGATTGCATTCACGTTTAATAGCCATCGTTGCAAAAGGTAATAGCGAATTAATTTATCTTTCTCCTCAAAAAGAACATGAGATTTTTGCAGAATCCGCTCATCCAACGAATTATCCAGAAACTGATTTACCCATTCAAGCACTAAGTTTTCGCACTCAACTTTATGGAATGGACAAACATTTCAAACTTTTTACACCCCGACAACTTGTCGCTCTTACGACATTTTCCGATATGATCAATGATGTAAAACAAAGAATTCAACAAGATGCAATTAATTCTCATCTCAATACTTGTAACACAAATGATTACTCCAATGCAGTCGCGACCTACTTGGCATTTTCAATAGATAAAGCAGCAGATTATTGGAGTACTATTGCAACTTGGATGCCCCGGGGTACAGTTGGCCATGCCTTTAGCAAACATGCGCTTCCGATGACTTGGGATTTTCCAGAGGCAAACCCATTCGCAGATTTTCATTGTGCATGGAGTGAAACTTATGAATGGGTTTCGAAAGTTATCGAGGAATTACCAATTTTGGCAATTCCAGGGTATTGTAAACAACTAGATGCAGTAGCCTCGATGGACCAAATATCTGCATTAGTATCAACAGATCCACCTTATTATGATAATATTGGATATTCAGATTTGAGCGATTTTTTCTATGTTTGGCTTCGAAGATCGCTCAACAACATTTACCCATCATTATTCGCTACTATGCTTACACCCAAAAAACAAGAATTGATTGCGTCTCCATATCGGCACGATGGAGATAGAGCAAAATCCATGGCTTTTTTTGAAGATGGATTAAAAAATGCATTTTCCAATATCCAATCTTCACAAAATAAACAATTCCCAATGACTGTTTTTTATGCGTTTAAACAAGCAGAAAATGATGATGATAATCGTGAACAAGATCTCCAAATTGTATCGACGGGTTGGGAATCGATGTTATCTGGATTAATTCGGTCAGGATTTATCATTCAAGGAACTTGGCCAATGAGGACCGAGAGATCTGCAAGAAGTATTGGCATTGGGACAAATGCACTGGCCTCTTCTATCGTCCTTGTCTGCCGACCACGTCCAGTTGATGCCCCACTTGCTACCCGACGGGAGTTCATCACAGCAATGAAACAAGAACTGCCCTCTGCCCTCAAAACACTCCAGCAAAGTAGCATCGCCCCGGTAGATCTTGCTCAGGCTGCGATCGGACCCGGCATGGCAGTTTTCACTCGGTATATGAAAGTAATGGAGTCCGACGGTTCACCTATGACCGTTCGGACCGCGCTTGCACTGATCAACCAGACCCTCGACGAAGTACTCGCTGAACAGGAAGGCGAATTTGATTCCGATACCCGCTGGGCAATCGCATGGTTCGAACAGTTCGGCATGAATGACGGTGCTTATGGGACTGCCGAGACACTCTCAAAAGCAAAAAACACAGCGATCAATGCGCTCGTTGAAGACGGGCTGATCATAGCCAAGGCCGGCAAAGTGAAACTCGTAGCTCGCAATGAATTACCAGAGGACTGGGACCCGGCAAAGGATAAACGTCTGACCGCATGGGAATCAACTCAACATCTCATACGGGCTCTTGATCAAAAGGGTGAGAATGGTGCGGCGGAACTCCTAAAAAAACTCGGAAGTGGTATGGGCGAAACCGCACGCGATCTCGCGTACCGTTTGTATGTCATCTGTGACCGGAAGAAATGGACAACGGAAGCGCTCTCTTACAATAGTCTGGTTACCTCATGGTCGGAGATCCAGAACCTTGTGCATGCTGCTGAGCGAACAAAGCAGGGACAACAGACCTTTACGGGAGAAAATGAATAGGGTGAATTAATGACACGCATTGAGGATCAAAAATCATATCTGAATTACAATCCGCGATCCCAAGTACTATTCGTTACGATTGACTGCCACACGAAGAAATTGGGTGGGGGTCCAGAATATAATGATAATCTGTCAATCTCCCCGCTCCTGTCTGAAGAGAATAAAAAATACTTACTACAGACGCGAGAAAAGGTAAGAACGTTCTTATTGAGTGGTAAGGTCGAATTTGATGGACTTCCACTCTCTCAACATCCCTTTAATCTTAATCTGGTCCGAGGAAAAGAATTTGGAGGAAATGATCCTAGGGCACAATATCTTCTCTCAACAGAACGCTACACGGGACGCTTTTTCCTTGCAATGGGGGATGTCGGGTTTAAAAAACTTGTTCATTCAGGCCATCACCTTCTCTACGTATCGGGTTTGTTTGGTCTTTCAACACCCTTCGAACCGGTCCAACTCTACAGTTGCCCCGTGGTTAAAGATTCGAATATTCAAAAATTATGGCGATCTGATAACGGCCTGACACGGGTTATGGAAGAGTATATAAAAAAGTTCAATATCAAGAGAATTTTTGATTTTACAGCCCGTTATGAATGGCGTGATGAGATTGACTGGGATGCCGTGATGGAACATACCGGGGTGAAAATTCTTCATAGTGTATGCAGTATGAGCAGTGAAGAAAATGCATTAATTCCCTATGGTATGCTTATCAGAGACCAATTGCTCGACATGTCCGAGAAAGAATTGCTCGCAATAACCCCGGATAAACAAATGGGATTAGTATCATTTCGTTCAATCACTAAAAAGAAAGTTGGTGACCCAGATCTCACATTAGACAAATGGTCAAGGACTCTGCCATTCCCTCTGGCCTCAATCCTTTGGTTATACCTTGCCCAACCGAAAAATAATGAAAAAGCCGTAGATCATTTACTTCATTTCTTTGAAGCCTTTGCAATATTCCAATCAACTGTATTGTTGAGTGGGTTTTCAAATAATGAATTGTTATTCAATAATATCAGAGAAAAATATCCCCGTGAGATCACAAGTCTGGATCCACATAAACTGATAACTTTTGGAAACTGGGTTCATATAAACAGAGCCCTTGCAAAAGAAGGGCAGAAGATGTTATCAGGATCACATGAGGAAAAACAAAGGGTTAAGGATTTATTCAAGACGCAGAACACCCAGATTCTCAATATGCTTTTTTCTGAAGAGATTACTAAGATACTTTTTCAGGCATTCGAGATTCGGAATAAGACAGCCCATAGTGGATATCATAATGAAGAAATGATTCAAGAAAAATTAGAAACCCTACGAGGTTTATTGACCGAATTAAAATATTGCATATCCACATACTGGGAGAACTATCGCCTCCTCTTTCCTGGAGATATGAGACTTCGTGACGGCATGTACATGCATAAAGCACGATTGTTGATGCAGACATCCTATCCATTCCGGGAAATCGATGTCAACCTTGTAGAGGCAATGGACTCGGATCATTTGTATCTGTCTGATAGAAATGAAAAGAGAGCACTTAAACTCCTGCCATTAATTAAATTCTATTCACATCCTCAGCTCGCATGTTATTTCTATAATAAAATTGATGGTAAGAGTGTGAATCTAGTATCGTATCATTATGAAGACAAACCCGATATGACAATTGTAGTTCCCGAAATCTATGACACTTTGCAAAGGTTATCTTACAAATGAACAATCGACGTTGATGATAATTACAAATGGGGATGAGCGATGACAATCACAAATCACGAACTCGTTGGTAAGGCTCTCGACCTGCTGAATGCCGGGCTGCTACCCTATGTTGAACGGGAGATGAAAGAAGTCTATGGCGAAAACTGGGAAGAGGTCTCAGTAAAAGCGTTCCCGGAGGATCACCCGGCCCGTAACGAAAAAACCCAGTGGGACTCGCAGAAACTTCTCTTGGTGGTATGGGAGCAATGGAATTCGGTGTTCAATAAGACGCTTGGATTTTCAGAGCGGAGCATTATTTCCGAGCTTCGTGAGATTCGGAAGAACTGGGCACATCAGCAGGCATTCACCGGAAGAGATACAGAACGTGCTCTCGACAGTGTCAACCGTCTTCTTACAGCAGTCTCTGCACCCCAGGCAAATGATGTAGAAAAGATGTACTGGAATTTCCGCAGAACCCAGCTTGAAGATAAACGCCGGGTTGAGATGCGAAAATCCTCTTACCAGCCAACAGAGGGAAAACCCCTGGGAGATCTCCCCCCCTGGAGAACAGTTGTAACTCCTCACCCGGATGTTGCCTCCGGCCGCTACCAACAAGCAGAGTTCGCTGCCGATCTCTGGCAGGTTTATCTCAAGGAAGGCTCAGACGAATACAGGGACCCGGTAGAATTTTATAAACGCACATTCCTTACCGAAGGATTGCGCACACTTTTGATCAAGGCAATTCTGAGAATATCCGATAACAGGGGGGATCCCGTCGTCGAGCTTCAGACGAATTTTGGCGGTGGGAAAACCCACTCTATGCTCGCTCTTTATCACTTGTTCTCTGGGGTAAATGCGAGTAATCTTCTTGGTGTGGATGAGTTGCTCAGTGAAGCCGCAGTGAAGATCCCAAAGACTGTAAACCGCGTCGTAATTGTCGGGACAAAAATTTCCCCGGGCCAACCCTCAAAGAAACCGGATGGTACCATTGTTCGCACACTTTGGGGTGAGATTGCCTGGCAACTTGGGGGCAAGAAAGCTTTCAAGATGATCAAGGAGGATGATGAAAATGGCACAAATCCCGGGGACAAACTCCGTGAACTCTTCAATGCATACTCTCCTTGCATTATCTTAATCGACGAATGGGTTGCCTATGCCCGCCAGCTGCATGAAGGCAGCAATCTGCCTGGAGGAACATTTGATACTCAGTTTACGTTTGCCCAGACACTTTCAGAATCCGCCAAAAACGCTAAAAATACCTTACTTGTCGTAAGTGTTCCCGCCTCACAGAATGAGATTGGGGGATCGTGGGGAATGGCTGCATTGGAAAAATTGAAAAATGCTATCGGACGTGTAGAATCCCCCTGGAAACCGGCAAGTCAGGATGAAGGTTTTGAGATTGTAAGGCGCAGGCTCTTCCAACCCCTTACAGACAGTCAGGCAGTACAACGCGATGCAGTTGCTCATTCATACTCGGAATTATACAAAACACAAAGTCAAGAATTTCCATCCGACTGCAAGGAAGCCAATTACGAACGACGTATCAAAATGGCATATCCTATCCACCCGGAAATGTTTGATCGTCTCTATAACGATTGGTCAACGCTCGACAAATTCCAACGAACCCGGGGTGTACTGCGACTAATGGCTGCGGTCATTCACCGATTGTGGGAACGGCAGGACAGCAATCTGCTCATTATGCCTGCTACTATCCCAATCGATGATCCCAATGTCCAATTCGAGCTAACCAGATATCTCGAAGATCAATGGGTTCCGGTTATTGAGAAAGATGTGGACGGCCCATACTCACTGCCACTGGAAATTGATCAGGAGAACTCTAATCTCGGGCGGTATTCAGCATGTCGGAGAGTTTCAAGGACTATCTACTTTGGTTCTGCCCCGACAACAAAAGTTACCAACCGAGGAATCGACGACAAGCGGATAAAGCTCGGATGCGTGCAACCAGGGGAGAGTGTCGCAACATTCAGCGATGCACTTCGAAGGCTCTCTGATAGAGCAACCTACCTGTATGTTGACGGCACCCGGTACTGGTATTCAACACAGCCGAGTGTCACCCGTCTTGCTGAAGATCGTGCAGGCCAATTATCAGCAGATGACATATCAGAAGAAATCCAGCGAAGATTGAAAGGCCAGACCCGCAACCGTGGCGATTTCGTAAAAATACACACCTGCACATCGAGCAGTGATGTCCCCGATGAGCGGGATGCACGGCTTGTAATTTTCGCACCGGAATTTGCCCATACAGCAAAAGATTCAGATAGTCCAGCCCGCAAGCAGGCAGAGGAGATCCTTGCCTCCCGCGGAACGAGCCCCCGGACCTACAAAAATATGCTCGTCTTCCTCGCTGCTGATACAACCCGTCTTCAGGAATTGAACTATGCGGTCAAATCATTCCTGGCGTGGAAATCAATCCGGGAAGAGAGAGAGGCACTGAACCTTGATCCATTCCAGACAAAACAAGCAGAGACCAAATGCAAGAATGCTGATGAAACCGTTGAAGTCCGTATCCCGGAAACCTATCAATGGCTATTAGTCCCGCAGCAGCCAAATCCGAAAGGCGATATCGAATGGGTTGAGATACGTCAGCAGGGTCAGGACCATTTAGCACCGCGAGCATCCAAAAAACTCCGGAACGATGAGATGCTCCTTGTGACTCTTGGAGGAGAACGACTCCGGCATGAAATCGATAAAGTCCCGTTATGGCGTGGGAACCATGTCCCGATCAAACAGTTAGTAGAAGATTTTGCAACATACTTGTATTTACCCAGATTAAAAGATGAAAATGTGCTCCATTCCGCTATCCGCAACGGGGTAAATATGATAAACTGGGAAGCCGATTCTTTTGCTTATACCGCCGGTTGGGATGACAGTAAGAAACGCTATCAAAACCTCAATCCCTCAACACAATCTTACAATTTTGATTCAGCAAAAAGTCTCATCGTCAAGCCGGAAATTGCTGCTGCACAGTTAGAGATGGAGATGAAAACGTCTGAACCTCCGACTGGAGGCACTACCCCAGCGGTTATCTCCCCACAACCCGGCGCGGTCTGGGACGGTGGAGGTACATTAACCGGAAAAACTGTTCTGGTCAAAGTCAATGAAGGACCGTTATACCGTCGGTTCCATGGTTCAGTCAAACTCGATCCTATCAGAATCGGAAGGGATACGAACAAAATCGCTGATGAAGTTGTCCAGCACTTCAATGCCTTGATTGATGCAGATGTTGAAGTTACGCTGGAGATCAGTGTAAATTTACGAAGCGGGGCAAGCGAGAAAATCATGCGTGATGTCACGGAGAATTGCCGGACATTGAAGTTTGAAAATTTCGGATTTGAGGAAGAGTAAATTTGCTTTTTTTCTCAATTCCTTTTTGGGACGTTTTAAAAAGAGTCTATTCATCATCTCTACACTCCCACTGGATGCTAACAGTAACCAATAAACAATGAAATAATAACCGTGAATGAATGAATACTGATATTCAAGTGCGCGATATAGGATGTGAAGATGCCCCAAATGAAAATATTTCCCATATCCAGAGAATTGCTCGATAACGCATGTTTCGCCGTCGAAAGAAAACATCAACGGTTGCCGTTTTCTTTTCGAGGCATAACAATCGATCGCAACCTCATTCAGGCAACGCTGGAAATTCTGAATGCAGAACCCCTCCACACACTTCCACAGAATTGCAGAAACGACATACGGGAAAAAACACCAGACGGCCTTGATCGCCGCATCAAGGATTACCTCGGCACTGATCTGAGGACCGCCAACATAGTGACCGATGTTCTTGAAGCTTCAGGAATAGTGAAGAATGTTCAGGTTCCAAGTCCATCAACTGGCAGGGATATTAAGGGAACGCAACTTCTGAATGCCTGGGTATGGATCGATGACAAAGCAGATCCTCCTCAATCTGTTGCCCACAAACCGGATAGAGTTGATCGTGTGCACGAAGAGATCGCGCTTTACCAAAGAAAACTTCTGGAAAACCCATATGATATCGGAACATTGCGAACGCTTGCAACGGCCTATCAGAATTCAGGTAACTATGAGAAGTCACTGGAAACTTTTGATAGAATTTTAAAATTAGAGCCGCAGGATGCATTGTCCACTGTTAATCGTGGCATCGTTCTTATGAAGATGCGACGGTATCTGGATGCGGTATCTGGCATAGAACGAGGGCGCTCTCTTGGAAATAATAGTGACACTGCGTTTTACTACCTTGGACTTGCTCACTTGAATCTAGGTCATTATCAGGAAGCTAAGCGATATTTCACCGAGGCTCTCAAAGTAAATCCTCAATGCACGAAAGCACAAGATGGTCTTCAGACATTAGAGGGCCCGGGGTCTGCGAGTGATTCCAACGGGGGAACTATTGGTGCTCCCAAGTCGCAGGATTTTCAAACGTATCTTGGGGCATTATTAAAACGCGCAGAAAATGATAGGGAGTCATTTTTCATTATTGAATCCGGTGATCTCCACCGTCAGGTTGGAGGATATCCCGGTATCAACCACAGAATGCCGATCTGCTGTGATGTTATGTATGGTATGATGCAACAAGGGGATCAGATCCTTTATGCTCCGCCAAAAGGAAAAGGCGCCAGCTTAAAAATCCAATATCAGATTCCCAGAACCGGGGCTATAATGAAATCAAGGGATATCCCAATTAATCGAGTCCCTCATCAGCCAATGCAAACAGAGAGGGATATTAGTCGGTCCGCGTTTTATTGCAGTGATCTTCTCATGGTCAAATTGAATGCTGGCGATATTGCCTCTGCTATAAAATATGCTTCAGACTTGGTTACGTTTTCAGATGGGGAAATTCGAGATGCTGCAAAAGAACTTGTGGAACAACTGGAAGTCAGGATGGAAAGCGGTCTCGATGAAATTCCGGTCGAACTGATTACAAAAGCAGATCGCATTGCTCATAAAGTTAAACTTGGATTTGGGACGATGTGAGGATTTCAAGTAAGAGGTTATACCATTTTTTTCGATCGTTTTTTAATAGCACACGCAGATGACAAAAATGTAACACAATTCAAAAGGTATATCTGACTAATGAGAACAGTTAGCATATTATGGGTGGAATCAAACCGATCCCGGACAAACCTCTTGAAATTTTATCAGAAAAAATCAGAAAGAATGTTGAAATATTTCTTGCAAAAAACAGCTTGAAAGACTGGTATAATAATTATAATTGGGATAATGATTCAAAACAAAGCAACTTTCAGAATATCGTCGATTTAGAGATACAACTTTCCCAAGCGGCAAAAAACAATACAATCACCTCAGAACATGTCATGAAAATTGCACGCTGGGGTGCTCACCCGATGATTGATAAAATCCGGTGCAACAGCCATATAGATCTGCCTATTTTTGAAAATAACAAACCTGCAGCATGGATTAAGGATAATCCAGCGTACGGGATCACGCTAATCCGGCCCCAGGTATACTATGTCGGTCCAACATACATGACGAAAATTCTACGGTTTTCAATGCCATCGGAATTCGGGGCGCTTGATACCCGCATCACACGGGTCTTTGGGAGGGGAGATCCACTTCACAGTTATATCAATCTCCTGGAACTGGAAGCAGAAGATCATAGCGGTAAATGGTTCATTAAATATCCGCAGGCGGCATGGCCTTCTGAGTATTCGACCTTTATTTTTATTCTGAGGTTCATGGTTGATTATCTGAATCGTGCGGGCATACTCTGTCCACACCCCGAAATTCTTTATGAACATGGATTGAGAAAGAGAGGGATTTGGGAATGTGCTGATGTGGAGATGGCACTGTTTTCCTTTGCGAGTGAGAGGATTTATCCTAAAAATGTAAAAACGAAAATCGGTGGGGGATGATGAAACAAAAGTTGAAAAGACAAATAAATACTGCTTCATCAACCATCGGTTAAAAAAAAATGAAGAGTGATCGAGAAAATCTCTCACGCATTTTTTTGTTGTGTCCCGATAAAAAACCGTGATAATTTTTGTGGTTCATGCCAGATGAATTTTTTAATACGTCCCTTTGCCCGGCACCCAGAAGTAAAAACCGGGTTTGCAAAGGTGGCTTAAAAGCCCTCAAATCCGGGTATTTTACGGATAAGATTAGGGTGCCTGGGAGAGGTGTTATTCGGAGCCCAAATTGGGCTCCGATTGCCCGAAACCGGGAAATATTTATGAATATATTCTCGAAAAACGGGATTTGAAAAACGGGTTTTTTGAAATATCGTATATTTGAGGTTTTTATGGCAAACTGACTGATTTGCATCGTTTAAAATGATCCCTAATAGAACCCTTTTAGATTGCCTATCGCTTACCGGATGGGCTGAAGTAGGTGGAAAGTGAAAGAAAGGGCTGTTTAGTGGATCAAAAACGAATTGTCGAAAACAAATTAGCGAAAACACGATATGCACCCGGATTGGGGAGGTTGTGAAGTGCTTGGAAATGGGGGTTTTGAGGGGTTTCATGAGGTCTTATAGAATGTACAGTACGGGTGAGGGTACATGGGACACTTAGATCCCGTTTTCCGGAAAGTCTTACGAGAAAATTGTACAGGAAAAAGATCCCGAGAATGGCACTCAATGTGCCCCAAATGCCCCAAAAAAGTGTATGTGGAGATCTAATTCAATTAATCTCCTTTAAAAGAAGTTGTGTTCTTAGATCCTCTCGTACTCCTTCTTGGTAAAATGTATTGATTATTAAATTCAGCATTCTGCTTGTACGAGGATGAGAGAACTTAATCGCATCGGAAAATGTTCGATATTTTTGAGCGATTTCTCGTTCCTGTTCGCCCCCATCTTCAAGTAGCTTTGTAACAGCTCCACGGGAGTTATAAACTCCATTTTCCATACCATCTTCAATTTCTTGGCTTGCAATTCTCTCTAATATTTTTCGAACTGCTTCATGAGGCCAAAACCCATCATTCCCAATTGGAGAGTTAGAAAGTATCCGACCAATACTATGTTCTCCAACGATTTTCCTATTTTTTTGAGCACAACCCTCCATCGCTTTCAATACCCAATCCTCTAGAAATTCTGTTGAAACACTTCCATTCAGATTAATCCCTGGAATTAGATCTACATGGTTTAACAATTCATATGCTTTAAGACAGAGGTATTTGGTTTGTTCTGGACTAAGATTTTCAAATTCATCATCCTCAGTTTTAGGATTTGATTTAAATTGCATACAGATTAATTGCACAAAAAAATTAGGCTCTTTCAATACTTTGGAAATTAGTCTCACTGGTTTATCATCGGGAGAATAGTAATCAAGATAAAGCCATTCAATTTGAATTAGTTTTGATTCATCCTGCAAATGTATTTTTTTAAGATAATCAAATATTTTTGAAAATTGATATCTAATATTTGATCCACTAAAATCGTTAATATCCTCTGGGGA
>SESF01019422.1_pt1 | contig 15632 bp, 16 predicted proteins | sample 3171521 | NCBI WGS metagenome assembly SESF01 (sample SAMN10866945, study PRJNA518727) | freshwater metagenome | biome: subpolar coniferous forest; feature: holomictic lake; material: water; isolation source: holomictic Lake 227, 6 m and 8 m depth | place: Canada: near Kenora, Ontario | collected...
GGCATAGGCGCCCTCTACTGCCGGGCGCCGCTGATGCGCAAACTGCGCAATTTCAACGTGGGCGGCGGCACCGTCGCCGACGTCCTTTCCGGCCCCGGGGGGCTGCCCGTCGCCCGCTATTTCTCCGATCACCGCCGGTTCGAGGCCGGCATACAGAACTACGCGGGCATAGCCGGGCTGGCCGCGGCCCTGGATTTTCTGAACGAGACGGGCCTGGACAGGATACGGCGCCGCACGGCCCAACTGGGCGCGCTGTGCGCCGGCCGGCTGCGCGCCCTGGACGCCGTGCAGGTGCTGGGCCCGGAGGGGGAGGACAGCGGGCCGATAGTTTCTTTCGCTTTCAGGGATAAAAAGATCTTCGCGCAGGACTTCAACCTGTTCCTTAACAACGAGCTGCCCGGCCACGTGGTATGCGCGCGCTGCGGTAACCACTGCGCCATCCCGCTGCACCGCGCGCGGGGCGTGGCGCAGTCACTGCGCCTGTCGTTTTTTGTCTATAATACAGAGGACGAGGCGCGCGTTCTTCTGGCGGCGCTGGAGCAGTACCTGCGCGCGGCCCGGTGACCGATGAAACTGGAATTCAAACTAGGCGGCGAGACGGCCGCGCTGAAGGCGCTTAAAAAAGCGCGGCCGGCGAAAGTAACGCTGGTCGCCGACGGGCCGCTGCTGACCGACGCCGCGGGGCTGGCCGCCCTGCGCGCGGCCGCCGACCTCTGCATAGAGCGCGGCGCCGCGCTGGCTATAGAGGGGGCCGCGCCCTGTTTCCTGCCGGGCTACGGCCGGTACCTGGCGGCGGGCAAGGGCGCGCTCTCCTGCCCGCGGCGCGGGAGCTGTTTTTTAGCCGCGGCCTGCCCCGGCATCCCCGCGCGGCACGCGGCCATAGCCGCCGCTTTCAGGCCGCCGGCGCGCGGTTTCACCGACCTGGAAAAATGCATGCTGGCCATCCTGGCGCGCGGCAGAAGCCTTACCACGGCGCAGGTGCTGAAGGCCGCCAGGACCATAAAGATCTGCGCTTCCTGCTCCAACGAGGGGGAAGTGTTCCGGGCAGCGGAGCGCCTTATCAGGTTCGGACTAGTAGGGAAAGAATACAAAGGGGGAGTTTATCTATGGACAAAAACACCTGGCTCTTGACGGCATTGCTGCTGCTGCCCGCTCCGGCGCAGGCCCAGCCGGGCGGCGGGCCGCCGGTGCCCCCGGGCGGCGCCGGGCCGGACCGGACCTATATGGCCGACCCCCCCGTGTTCTCTTCGGCGCCCGCTTCCTTCATCGGCGCCGTTCCTCCCGAGCCGCTCAGCTCCAACGTCGTGAACAGCGCCGTTCCCGTCATCGTGCCCAGCACTGTCATCGCCCCGGGCAGCGGCTTCAAGCGGTCGAAGGGCCCCAAACAGTCGCCCGCCGAGTTCGCCAGCCTTACCGATCCCGAGAGCGCGAAAAAAGAAAAGAAGCTTTACAAGGTCTTCGAAGGCAGTTCCGACGTCAAGACCGACTACAAGCTGGACCTGCCCGCCAACGCGCACTGGCGCATCCTGTGGAAGGTGGAAGGCGTGAACGAGAAAAAGAAAGCCAAGCTGCGGATGGAGGTAACCTCGCCCGCGGACGCGAAGTTCGGCCAGGGAATGGCCAAGGAAGTTTCCGGCTACGAGGACCCCGGGGTAGGGGTTATAAACATCTGCGCCGCCACCGGCGGGAAGTTCAACCTTTTCGTGGAGGCCGTGAACGCGAAATGGCGGCTGGAGCTGGAGCTGCTCAGCGACCCCGGTAAATGAAAAAAGCCGCCGCGCTGAAAGCCGCGAACGCCGGCAGGGTCTATGAGCTCACGCTCGGCTACGAGTGCAACTGTAACTGCCTTTTCTGTTCGATAGCGGATAAAAAACAGCGCAGGGCCAAGACCACGGCCGAAGCCATGGCCGACATCTCCGCGGCGCGCGCCGAGGGGTTCCGGGTAATAGGCTTCGGCGGCGGCGAGCCCACGATAAGAAAGGACATCGTAAAGCTGGCGGCTTTCGCCGGGGCCGCCGGCTTCGACACGATCCGCGTTCAGACCAACGGCATAATGCTGTCCTACCCCGCTTTCGCGAAAAAACTGGTCGGCGCGGGCGCGGGCTATTTCAAGTTCTCCATACACGGGCATACGGCGGAGGTCCACGACCGCCTGACCCTGGTGAAAGGCAGCTTCGACAGGGCGCTGGCCGGGCTGCGCAACGTCAGGGCCCTCGGCGCCCGCACCGGCGTGGACATCGTCATCAACCGGCTCAATTACCGCTTCCTGCCGCAATACGCGGAGACCTTCGCCCTGCGCGAAGGGGTGAGCGGCCTGGGCTTCATCTACCCCATCTACGAAGGCGCGATGCTGGCCCGCGCCGGGACTCTCGGCGTAAAAATGTCGGAGGCGCTGCCTTACGTGAAAGAGGCGCTGGCCCTGGCGCGCGGCCTCCTGCTGGACCGGCACATAGTTTTCAACATGCCGTACTGCCTGTTCGAGCCGCGGGACTATCCGCTGATCCCCGGCGTGCGCCTGCGGCTGAAAGTGAATTCCCCGGGGCAGATAGAGGAGAACGTTTTCCTGGGCTCGAAGGGGTCCAAACTGCGCCCGCCCGCGTGCCGGGCCTGCTGGAAGCTCCGGGACTGCGGCGGCATCTGGAAGAATTACGCGGCGCTGTACGGCACCGGGGAGGCGGCCGGCTGCGGAAAAAAACGGCCCGCCGGCGCGCCGCCCTCCGGCCTATGACGCCCGATATCCTCGACCTTACCCTGCTGCCGGCCCTGGCGCTGGTCTGCGCGGCCGCTTCCTTTACCGACGTGCGCGAGGGGAAGATCCGGAACAAGGCACTGCTGGCCGCCGCCGTGTGGGCCGTCGCGGTGCACGGCGCGCTGTCGGTCTCCCGGTACTTCAATTCCGACCTTACCGCCGGCATCGTGGCCAATTCGCTGTTCGGCGGCAGCTGGGGCCGGTACGTCCTTTACGCCGGGCTGAACGCGCTGACGGCCCTGGTCTGCGGCTTCCTGCTGTTCCATTTCGACCTGTGGTCGGCCGGCGACGCCAAGCTTTTTTTCGTGCTGGCGCTGCTGCTGCCGCTTAAATATTATTTCAGGCATTACCTGCCGGTCTTCCCGGCGTTCAACCTGTTCCTCAATACTATCGCGGCGGCGGCGGTCTTCGTCTGGACCGATACCGCCTGGAAGGTGATGCGGTTCGCGGCCGCCAACAGGGAGCGGAATATCTGGCGGGAAGTGGCCGGCGCCGCGCTGGCGGAATTCAAGGGGGGGCTGGCGCTGCTGCTGGGCGCGGGAGCGGCTTTCAGCCTGGCCATGTGCGCCACGCGCCTGCTGCGGCTGGGCCCGCGCGTCGCCAACATGCTGATGCTGTGCATCATGCTGGCGCTGCTGCTGTGCCGCTCGTATTTCAACGGACTGATAAAGAACAGGAAGTTCCTGCTGGGGCTGGGGGTTTTTTCCGCGGTCCTTTTCTCGGCGCTGCTGCTGTCGCCGCTGCGCGCCGAGTTCGTGCACATGGCGCTGATCATGCTGGGCATGTTCACGGCGCTTTATTTCCTGGTGGGCATCCTGCCCTCGCTGGGGGCCAAATACGGCATAGTGGCCGACGACATGCCTTTCGCCACCTGGCTGTCGGCGGGCCTGCTGGCCACCATCCTCATCAGAGGGTCTTTTTTGTACCTGCTCCTCAACGGCCGGTAGGCCGCCCTTCTTCTTTCACCCGGTAAAAACCCGCCGTCAGCGGCACCGGCCGCGTGACCTCTCCGCCGCTGCCGGCGAAGGCGGTATAAAAGGCGTGGGCGAAGGAAACGCTGCGCCAGGCCGCGGCAGGCGCCGGGGCGGCAGGCGGGGGCTTGCGGCCCGCGAAAATAAACGGCTCCGGGGAAACGTATTCCAGCAGGCAGCCCCGCTCCCGCGGCGAAGCGTCTACAACGGGAAAGTATTTTTCCAGCAGCGGCTGGCGGGTGTCCTGGCGGTCGAACGGGGGGCGCGCCACGCGGCAGCCGGGGGGCCAGGCGCGCTGCGCTTCCGCCAGGAAAGCCAGCTCCCTGTCGTTGGTGCGCAGCTCGCCGTTAAGGCGCAGCGCGGCCGCCGCGTTGAGCGCGGCGTAGAGCCCGACCGCCGCCCAGCAGAGCGGGTAAAATATTCTTTTCAGGCGTTCCCGCCGGAGGACCGCGCGCTCCAGCCCGTGCAGCGCCAGCGCGGCCAGGCAGACGAAAGGCACGAAGAAAAACAGCTGGTGGCGGATGAAATGCAGCGGGTAAAAATCCAGGGGCGCATAGATACAGGAAAAGTACAGTATCCAGGCCGCGGACACTAAAAGCGCCGCCGGCAGCTGTTTGCCTTTCCACGCGCCCGCACGGCGGCCGGCATAGATACCGGCGCCCGCGGCCAGCAGGAAAAGACAGCTCAGCGCCGCGGAAAGGCCGGCGGCGGAGGGGGCGCCGGGATCGTACGGGCCGGGGTAAAGGGGCGCGGCCCCGGCTATCACCGTCAGGTTGCGCGCGCCCAGCTGGTAGATGAGATGCTTCAGCGGGGCGAGCGGCATCTGCAGCTGCCTGGCGGGGTCGGGGCCCAGCGCGCGCGAGGCCCAGAGGCCGAGCACGTAGATGCCGCAGGCCAGCAGCGCGAGGCTGGCCGGCCTGAAGAACTTCTCCCTTTGCTCCGCCGGTTTCAGCGCGGCCAGCGCCGCGAAAAGCAGCAGGTTCACCGGCAGGAACTCGAAGCGGGCGCTTATTACCAGGACCATGGACGAGGCGATCCAGGCCATGGCTCCCGGGCCGGCGGCGGGGGAAGCGCAGGCGTCGGCCAGGGCCAGCAGCGAGACCAGCCAGATGAAGACGTTGGATGAAGTGGTCGAAAAGGACGACGCATTGAGCGGGGACAGGAAATTCAGGAACAGCAGCGCCGCCGCGGCCGCGCTGACGGTAATGCCCGCGCCCAGCCGGCGCAGGCCGGTGAAGAACACGAAGATGGAAAGTACCGGCAGCAGCCTGTTCTTCCAGAGGATGGCGGTCAGCGAATAGCCGCTCAGGACGTCCGAGACACCGTCGGTGAAAAGCGGGGAAAGTTCCTTGAAATAAAGCAGGATACGGGGCGGGTCCGAAAAGAACCTCCGGCCCAGGCACAGGAAATCGTGGTTATTGTCGTAGCCGCCCCTGGCGGGCAGGAAACAGACGATGGCCACGGCCGGGACGGCCACCGCCGCCAGCGCCAGCCACGAGCGCAGCCTGAAGGGTTCGTTCTTATGCCAGCGGTAGGCGAAGCCGGCCAGGAAGTAAAGATCGGCCGCCCAGCAGGCGAGCACGCTGTAGTATAAAAAGCCGTCAAGCGCCATGTTTATTCTCCGCGCACTACCGGCAACGATTATACAAATTAAGCCGGGGCCGGGAGGCCGCGGAGGGGCGTGCCGGGGGCGGTTTTTCCCCTGTGCGCGACACTTGCGCGGCGGCGGGGAAAATGGTATATAATATACCTGTGCCGGCGGTTGTCCGCGCGGCGTATTAATATCTATTTATGGACGATAAAAATAAACTGGTTTTTACGCTGAACCTCGGGAATTACAGCCTGGAAGGGGTTTACCAGGCGGCTTACGCGCTGCTCGATAAATTATATTTTTATTTCGACAAGAAGAACGAGAAGACCCTGCTGGCCGAAATAAAGCCCAAAGGCGCCGGCGTTACGCCCGCGGAGCTGGCCGCGCTCAAAGGCGAATTCCTCAACGAGCTGATAAATTCCGAACTGCGGGTGACCGTGGCGAAACGCACCCGGAAAGTGCGCGAGGCGCTGATCGCGCAGGCCCTTATAGGGGCTTCCGCCGGCACGAACGATTATACCGATGACCCGCTGGGCATAGCCCAGCCGTGGGAAGAAAAATATGGCGCCGGAAAAAAAAGCGGGAAAAAAACAAAAGTTAAACCTTAGGTTCCACCGCGGGATCTACAAGGAAGCGGCCGTTAAAGCGGCGGCGGCGGAATACGCCGCTTTCGCCGGCTTCGTCATTTCGCGTGAGGCCGCCTACACTAAAGTGGTGGTCACGCCGAAAGAGGCGGAGCTGCCGGCCCGCTTCGCGCAGGAATTCTCCAACAGGGCGCTCATCAACTCCATATGAAAAAGCCTAAGGCCGCGCGGCAGGACAACGGGGGGGCGTTCTACTTCGAGCCCATGGGCGCGGACGGTTTCCTTATCACCAACGACTGGGGCGGCTGGGCGCTGCTGGACAAGGCCGATTTTACCGCGTTCTCCTCCGGCTCCATGGCGGCCGACCACCCCAGGACGGCGGAACTGGCCGAGGCCGGCTTCCTGCTGCAGCCGGAGCGCTACTCCGAATATTCCGAGCGGTTCGGCAGGCTGCACGCCTCCGTGTTCAAGGGTACTTCCCTGCACATCATGGTGCTGACGCTGCGCTGCAACCAGAAATGCGTTTACTGCCACGCCTCGGCCAAGGGCGCCGGCGAAAAAAAATACGACATGGACGAGGCCACGGCCCGCCGCACGCTGGATTTCATCTTCTCCGCTCCGGGCAAGGACCTTATTATAGAGTTCCAGGGCGGGGAGCCGTTCCTGAACTGGCCCGTGCTTAAATTCTCCGTGCAGTACGCGCGCAAGCTGGCGGCCAGGGGCAAAAAGAACGTGGAGTTCAAGCTGGTCTCCAACCTGTCGGCGCTGGACGCCGAAAAGCTCCGTTTCGTGTTCGAGAATAAAATAGGCCTGGCCACCTCGCTGGACGGCCCCGCGCCCCTGAACGACGCCCAGCGCGTTTTTGCCGGCAGTTCCAGCCACGCCCAGACCGCGAAGTGGATAAAGAAATTCAACGCCGAGCGGCCCGCCTATCTTAAAAAAGGCTACCTGTACCGCATCACCGCCCTTACCACCGTAACGCGCCAGGCCCTGGGCGGGGCGCGCGCGCTGGCGGACGAATACCTGAAGCTCGGGCTGCGCGAGATCTACGCCCGCCCGCTGAACCCGTTCGGCTTCACCGGCGCGAACTGGCGGCGCATAGGCTACAGCGCCCGGGAGTACCTGGCTTTTTACCGCGAGCTGCTCGAGCGCCTGATAACGCTGAACACCGAGGGTGTGGAGATACGCGAGAAGACCGCGCAGACCCTGCTGACCAAGATCCTGGGCGGCACCGATCCCGCGCATATGGACTGCCGCATGGTATGCGGCGCGGCCATCGGGCAGTTGGCCTACAATTATAACGGCGACATCTACACCTGCGACGAGGGGCGGATGCTGTCCGTGATGGGCGACGAAAGCTTCCGGCTGGGCAACACGGCGGATACTTCGTACGAACAGGTGCTGGAAAATCCCATCACCAAGACCCTGTGCGTGGCTTCCTGCCTGGAGAGCCTGCCGGGCTGCTCGGACTGCGCTTTCAAGCCGTTCTGCGGCGTGTGTCCCATCAACAGCTATTTCTCCGGCAGCCTTTTCCCGCAGAAGGCCAACGACCAGCGCTGCCAGATAAACAAAGGCATCCTCAGGCTGCTTTTCGAAAAGCTTCTCAACCCCGCGGACAGGGCGGTGCTGACCTCCTGGCTGGGGGAGAAATGGTACAGGCAGGCGGCCGGCGCGGCCGCGGCCGATAAGGGAGCGCTCCCGCCCGGGAGAGAGAATGCGGCTGTCGGGAAGTAGCAGGCTGCGGGGCAAAAGGGGCGGCATATGGCTGAAAAACTTCCGGAGTTCAAAAAAAGCCTTCAGAAATTCCTTATCAGCGAAGAGGGCCGGATAACCAAGAAGAAGATCAACATGATGGCCGGCACTTCCATAGGCCTGGGCATGGGGCTGGCCGCGCTGCTGGTGTCGGTCAAATCCTCCGAGGCGGCCTGCTCGCACTCCTCGCACGGCTCGCATTCCTCGCACGGGTCTCACGGCTCGCACGGTTCGCACGGGTCTCACGGCTCGCACGGTTCGCACGGGTCTCACGGCTCGCACGGGTCTCACGGCTCGCACGGGTCTCACGGCTCGGGCTATTGAACGGGGAGAAAAGCAATGATCAGGACAATATTCATGGCCGGCGCGTTCGTCCTCGGTTTTTTCCTGCAGGTTTCCGCGCAGCAGGCTCCGCGGAAGTTCCTGCTGCTCGTTCATGCCGAGATGAGCGACCCGTTCAGCTTTGGCATAGCCCTTGGCCGCGCCATGGAATTGAAGCAGGCCGATGTGGAGGTGCAGGTGGTGTTCGAGGGGGAGGCCGTGTCATATTTCCTGGGCAGGGAGGAGTTCCTCCCGTTCGAAAAACCCGCCAGGACCATGAATCCCGCGGGTACGGACTATACTACGGTGAACCTCTCCACAGAATGTAACAGCGGCCCTATGGAGGGAATGAGCTGCGTAAAGGTGCTGCGCAACGGCGTGTACGTTTCTTCCCTGGTCCCGCTGGTACATCCTTCCGGAGAAACGCCCGCTCCCCGGTACACTATCAACTTGCCGTCCCGGAAGGGAACGGGGCCGAAGTCGGTCTCCTCTTCCCGCCGGGAACTGCTCTGGACGCTCCTGGCCGATTTTACCGCCGCCAGGATCCCGTATACGATCTGTTCGCTGTCGGCCGCCCAGATGGGCATATACGACAAGCTTAAAGCCCGGGGACTGCCGCTTTCTGCGGACCCGGCCGCCCCCGTAGGGATCGTGCCGTTCATAAACGATAATTACCAGGTCATCGGCTACTGAACAACAGCAGGCTCCCGCCGCGCCTCCGGGCTTTCCCGACGTTCAGGGAACGGACGATCCCCGCCGGTTCCGGATAAATAATATAATGAACCCGGAGCTCATGGTGAATCCCGCGCGAAATGAATGGATAAGCGAGCAGGCCTGCGTCAGCATGGCCCGCACCTGCAATCTCTACTGTGTTTACTGCCATAACCCGCCGACGGGGGAAAAGCGCGATATCCTGAAAACCGCCGCCGCGCTGAAAAAAAAGGGCGTAAAGGCCGTAAGCCTGGAGGGCGGCGGGGAGCCGACCGCCGGCGGGGATTTCTTCGACTGGATAAAAGCCCTTAAGGCCGCGGGAGTGAAGCGCTTCATGCTCTCCACCAACGCGGTGGCCCTGGCCGACGCCGCTTTCTGCCGCAGGGCGGCCAGGGAAATAGAGTATTTCACCGTCAATTTTCCTTCCCACCGCGAGGAAGTTTATGCGAAAATAACGCGCAGCGTGAAGTTCCGCATGGCGCTGCGCGGGCTGGCCAACCTCAAGGCGCTGGGCGCCGAGGAAAAGATACGGTTCTTCCATATTGTTTCCGCCGGGAACTACCGGCTGCTGCCCGAGTTCGCTGTGTGGGCAGCGCGCAATTTTCCGCGGGCCGCGTTCGTTAATTTTACTTTCGTGCGCAACAAAGGCCGGGCGCTCAAGGCGGGTGGGATAGTGCCCCGCTACACGCAGGTGGCGCCGTTCATAAAGCTGGCATTGGCGGCGCTGAGGGTTAAAGGCCATAAAACGGTGGTGCAGAATATGCCGCTTTGCGCGCTTAAGGATTTTGAAGGTTTCTCGTTCGAATTCCAGCGCTGGCGCCGGGGGGATAAGGTGCTGGAGGACGGCATAGACCCCAAAGCCCCGTGCGCGGCCTGCGCGCGCTGCACGCTGAAGGATGCCTGCTGCGGGGCCAGGCCTGATTATCTGAAGGTGCACGGCGCGGCGGAGTTGAAAGCTTCGCGCAAAGACCCGATGTTCATAACCCCGGAGAGGTTCTAGGCGCCCGGCCCATGAAAATACTTTCCTGTTTTTCCGACCTGGACGAAATAAAGCCCCTGGCCGCGGCCGGGGCGGACGAGCTTTACTGCGCCGTAGCCGGCCTGCCTTCTTTCGGCGAGCCGGCTTCGCTGGCCGATCTGCGCGCGTTTGCCAGGGCCGCGCGCGTGGCGCACCGCCTGGGGCTGAAGATCTCGGTGGCGGTCAACAGTGTAGTTCCCAAATTAACCCCCGCGCAGGAAAGCGGGCTGCTGAAGAACCTCGGCGCGGCCGCGGCGGCCGGCGCGGACGCGTTCATCGCCGCCAGCCCCGCTGTCATGGAACTGCTGTCGCTCATAGAGCCGAAGCCGGCCGTGCACCTGAGCTCGGTGCAGCCCTGCTTCAACAGCCTGACGGCGGAGTTTTTCACCGGGCTGGGCGTCTCCCGGATCATACTGCCCAACCAGCTCTCGCCTTATGAGGCGCGCGGGATCCTGAAGCTCTGCCGGGCTCGCGGCGTGGAGACCGAGATCTTCGATTACCGTTTCTTCGGCTGCGCCTACGTGAACGGGCGCTGCTCGCTGCACCGGCCCGGCTACTATACCGCCGCGGCCGCCGTGCAGAAAGGCTCGATGTGCCGCCTTAACCTGCCCGGCAGCCTGCCCGTGCCGCGCACCGTCGGCGTGGCGCCGGAATGGAAGTACAGGCTGGGCGGCATTACCGGGCGGCTGGCCGAGCGGCTCGGCCGCGGCGGCGCGCCCAGGATGGGCAACGCGGCGTCACTGTACGATTATTTCGCCGCCGGGGTAGGGTATCTTAAGTACGGCACCCGCCGGGACCCGCCGGATGTAAAGGTGCGGAAAGTGGCCGACATGCGCGCTACGCTGGACCACGCCCGGGAACTTACGGCGGCTTACCCGGCCCGCGAGGCGCGCGAACGGTTCATTGAACGGCTGGAAGGCTGGGACGGGAAGAAATACTGACATGGCTATAGAACACGGCATCAGACTGGGAGCCTATACCTCCGCCGCCGCGCGCGGGGCCCGGGCCGTGCCCGACCTTTTTAAATGGGTCTACCTGGGGCCCGAGTTCTGCGAGAACCTGCTGGAGACCGCCGTCTGCGCGGAGCTGGTACGTTTTCAAAAACTGGGCAAGAGCGTCTGCCTGCTCACGCCGCTGCTGACCGACAAAGGCGCGGCCAGCCTGGCCGCTATTTTCAAGGAGCTGGCCCGGCTGCTCAAGGCCGGGCGCCTCGACGCCGGACGGCTCGAGATAACCATCAACGATTTCGGCGCGCTGCAGCTGGCGGCCCGGGCGAAGCTGCCGGTGAAGCTCGGCGCCGGGCGGCAGTTCGCTTACAACGTCTTCGAACAGAACAGCGGCTCGCTGTCCGTGCTCAGCCGCCGGGCGCTGGATTTTTTCCTTGAGCGCGGCGTACGGCGCTACGAGATCTCGGCCGCCGGCGCCATGCCGCGCACCAACTTCAGCCGGAGCGGCTGCGGCTTTGAACCGGAAGGCTTCGCTTTCACGCTGCACTACCCGTACCTCAACCTGACCACCACCCGCACCTGCCTGGTGGGCCTGCGGGACATCCAGCCCAGGGATTCGGTGCGCGGCATAGCCTGCGGCCGCGAATGCCGCGCCTGCGCTTTTAAAGTGGACCATCCCTGGGTGAAGGAAAAGCTGCTGATACGGGGGAACACCGTTTTTATGGAGTTCCCCGGCAAATTCTATTCTTCGGAAAAAGAGCTTGAACTGCTGCGCGTGGACCGCCTGGTCTACTGCCCGCTCCCGTAAATAAAAAGCCGCCGCGGTCAGCGCGGCGGCCTGTAAGCCGGCGAGGCCCTCAGATCCCGGCGTAGATGAAGGAAACCACTATCCCGGGCCCGACGTGGAAGGCCAGCAGGGCCAGCAGGGCCAGCGAGATCAGCAAAGGCAGCAGGAAATAGACCTTGTGTTTCTTTACCAGCGCTAGGCTTTCCCGCATGATCAGCGTTATTTTGTTCATAGGCGGCTCTTATGACTGCGAAAGGGCGTCTTCGGCGTCCTTGCCGCCGCAGTACGCCGAGAAAACGCTTTCTCCCGGCTGCCAGTAGCTGCCGGCCGCGGTTTTGCGGCGCGGCTGGAAGCGGAAGACCTTGTCCAGCGCGGCCATCGCGCCTATCGCGAAAATATAGGCGAGGAACAGAAAGGCGGGTACCAGTACGCGCTGTACCGCCAGAAAAACGGACCGGGTGAATTTCTTTATCTTATCCATTGTTCGCCGCCACGGCCGGGGCTTTCTCCAGCACGAAATTGCCCAGCACCAGCGCGTCCATCCGCGTCTCGGTGAAGATCCTCAGCGCGTCGGCGGGTTCGCAGGCTATGGGCTCGCCGCGCCGGTTGAAAGAGGTGTTGAGTATTATCGGCACGCCGGTCAGCCGGTCGAAAGCCCGTATCAGGGAGTAGAAGCGCGGGTTGGTGCGCTCCGAGACCGTCTGCACGCGCGCCGTGCCGTCGTCGTGGCAGGCCGCCGGCACTGACGGCGCTTTATCCGGGCGCACGCCCGGGGCCAGCAGCATGAAAGGGGAGGGGCAGGAAAGCTCGAAATAGTCCCCGGCCTTTTCCGCCAGGATGGCCGGCGCGTAGGGCCGGAAGGGTTCCCTGTGTTTTACTTTGTCGTTCAGGAGCCGCTTCATGTCCGGGTTGCGGGGGTCGCCCAAAATAGTGCGGTTGCCCAGCGCCCTCGGGCCCAGTTCCATCCTGCCCTGGAACCAGCCGGTAACCAGGCCGGCCGCCACCAGCCGCGCGGTATGTTCGAACAGTTCCGCGTCGGTAAGTTTCTGCGCCGTGAGCCCCGCGGCCGAGATGGCGCGCTCGATGGCGCGCTCCGAAAATTCAGGCCCCAGGCAGGGATGCTCCATGGCGGGCGCCCGGGGGATGTTGAAAATGCTGTTGGCGGCGTACAGCGCCGCGCCCACCGCGCCGCCGCAGTCGCCGGCCGCGGGCTGTATGAAAACGTTCTTAAAACCGGAACTTTCAAGGATCTTCTGGTTCGCCACGCAGTTAAGGAACACGCCGCCGCCGAGGCACAGGTTCTGCAGGCCGGTGCGCTCGCGGAGGTCTCGGGCCAGTTTTACCAGGATATCTTCCGTGAATTTCTGCAGGCTGGCCGCTATGTCGGCGTGCCGCCCTTCCACCGGGCTGCCCGGCCTCCGCGCCGGGCCCAGCAGCCGCTCCATTTTTCGGCTGTACATCCGGTCGCCGCCGTAGAAGGAGAAGTAAGACTGGTCGAGGCGGTAGCTGCCGTCCGCGGCCACGTCCGCGAGCCGTTTGAATTCGTCCATGAAGACCGGCTGGCCGCAACCGGCCAGGCCCATCACCTTGCCTTCGCCTTCATGCGCCTCGTAGCCCAGGAAAGTGGTGAGCGCGGTGTAGAACAACCCCAGCGAATCCGGGAAATTTATTTCCCGGTCCAGCGTTATGGCGCTGCCTTTGCCGGTGCCGCTGGAGGTGGTGGCCCATTCGCCTACGGCGTCGGCCGTAAGTATGGCGGCTTCATCGAAAGGGGAGGCCAGGAAGGCGGAGGCCGCGTGGGAAAGGTGATGCCTTACGAAAAAAACCTTGCCCTGGTAGCCGAGCCCGTCCCTGAGCGTCAGCGGCACCGTGAGGCGGTCGCTGAGCCAGAGCGGCATGGAACGCATGAACCCGCCCAGCGAGCGCGGCCAGGCGCCGATGTGGCCGAGCAGCACACGGGAGAATTTAAGGAAAGGTTTTTCGTAGAAGACCACGCAGTCCAGGTCGTCGGCCGTGATATTGCCGGCCTGCAGGCAGTAATTGATGGCTGCCAGCGGAAAGTCGGGCGTGTTCTTCCTGCGCGAGAACCGCTCTTCCTGGGCGGCGGCGGTGATCCTGCCGTCCTGCACCAGGCAGGCGGAGGAATCGTGATAATAAGCTGAAATTCCAAGAATATTCATCGGGCGCTCGCTGAAATTTTAGCATTTTGACGGGATGAAAATATTTGCCCGTCGGGGGAGTTTAGTGGTAATATTGAAAACGCGCGCGCTGCGCGCCGGAACTGTTTATGTCAAAGCTGATTTTTATTTATTTATTCTTCTGCCTGGCCCTGTCCGCGCCGTGCGGCGGCCCAGGCCCGTCGGGCGGCAACGGCGGGCCCGGAGGCGGCCGGGACGGGCAGGTGCAGGACCCCGGCAAGCAGGACCAGAGCGGCTATTTCTGCGAGGATATAAAAAAACCGTTCTTTGCCGAAGTTGAACCGGGAAAAGGAGAATTCAGGACGCAAAGAAGCCTGGCCATGCCGGAGAAATTCTCCATGCCTAAACCCGCCGGGGTCAGGCGCGTGTTCATACTCGGGGAATCCGTGGCCGCGATACTTGGGCAGGGCGTCCAGGCGGACGGCGACGGGCCTCCCGGCGGCCGGCTTATGAGGAAGCTGTTAAAGAAAGGCCTTATCCCGCCCGGGCCAGGCTCCGGCATCGAGATTCTCAACTGCGGCATGAGCGGCTACGAGAGTTACAGGATCTACGGCATTTTAAAGGAGGTTCTGGCTTACAGCCCCGACCTGATAGTGCTCCTGAGCGGGAATAACGAGGGGTCCTATGACCGCAACTGCCCCGGGCTGGATTTCGAGCTGCGGCGCAGGGAATCCCGCCTGCTCGAGAGATATTACTCGCTGAAGAGCAATCCTCAGCAGGCCAGGAAAAAAGCGAACCTTAAGATGCACGGCGATATGCTGGCGAAAATGGCGCAGGCGGCCAAAAAAGCGGGGGTCCCCATCGTTTTCTGCACGCTGCCGGCCAATCTGCGGGATATGCCTTCGCGCCGCGTCGTGCCCGTCGATAATGCGCAGTTCGTGGCCGGCTATACCCAGTTCTACGCCGGGAAGTTCGGGGCCGCAGCTGAGAAGTTCAAGCTCGGCCTGGCGGAGCGGCCCTATGATCATTTCCTGAATTTTTATATGGCGAGAACGCTCGAGAAGCTCGGGAGGAACGCCGAGGCGGAAGCCTATTTTTACAAGGCGCTGGATTATGACGAGGATATGAGCCGCGCCACCGGGGACCGCAACGCCCTTATCCGGCGGGTGGCCGCCGCCGAAGGCGCCTGCGTGGCCGACCTGCAGAAGCTGTTCGCGGGCTTTTCCAAGGGCGGGTTGCCGGGGTTCCCGGAGTTCACCGACGGCATGCACTGGCGCCCCGGCTATAACAAAGCGGTCTGGAACGAGATCTTCCGCTCGGCCGCCGCCTGCCGGATAAAAGGATATGAGAAGTTCAAGGCCGTCGACAACCCGAGGTTCATGGAGACCCCGCGCGAAGAGGCCGGCAAACGGCTCAGCTACGCGGTCACCTGGCTGGACGAGAAGAGCGGCAGCCTGGACGAGGGCTCGCTGGCCGAACTCTCCTATATCCGGGAAAAAGATCCGGCTTTGCTTAAAGAAGCCGCGGTTTCCGCGGACGCTCTCGATAAACTGATACTGCGCAATTTCTGGTCGCTGGGCAAGGCGATGCGCCTTAAAGAGCTGTTCCCGCTTTTCCTGGCGCACCTGGCCGAGGTGGAACGCCGCGCCGGGAATTACGGCCCCGCGCTGGCCCTGTGCGATAGAGCGCTGGCGCTGGCGCCGGACAGCGACAGGTTCAAGCTTGAACGCGCGCAGATCCTGGCCGGCCTGGGAAGGGGCAGTGAAGCCGAAAAAGAATTCCTGGGGTGCGGCCTGCGCGCGGAAGCCAGGGCGTTCGGGCTGGCTTACGGCCTGAACCTGAGCTTTCCGTCCTATAATATGCAGTCTTCGGGGGGCAGTCCCGTGCAGAAGGAAAAGCTTCAGGCGCGGCTGGACCAGTGCGTAGGCCCCGGCGCCGTGAAGAACGCTGAAAAGGCGCTGCAGGCCTGCCAGGACCTGGTTTACATGGTCAGCGCCAGTGCGGAAGACAAAAAAGGCGCTCTCGGGCTTCTGGGCAGCGACGCTTCGTTCGAGAGCTACAAA
>SESF01016095.1_pt1 | contig 15618 bp, 9 predicted proteins | sample 3171521 | NCBI WGS metagenome assembly SESF01 (sample SAMN10866945, study PRJNA518727) | freshwater metagenome | biome: subpolar coniferous forest; feature: holomictic lake; material: water; isolation source: holomictic Lake 227, 6 m and 8 m depth | place: Canada: near Kenora, Ontario | collected...
ACACCCATTGTTGAAGAGATTGATGCGCTGCCTTTCCCGGCCTATGACTTGCTCGATGTCAGCAAATACTGGACTTTGCCGCCCATGGCTCACCTGGCGCCGCACAAATACCTCTCCCTTTTCAGCAGCCGGGGCTGTCCGTGCAAGTGCATCTATTGTCATCGGGTATTCGGGAAACGGTTTCGGGCCAGTTCGCCCGAGCGGCTGGTCGCCGAAATCGAACATTATGGGAAGGTCTTTGGGGTTACCGATATTGAGTTTCTGGACGACATTTTCAACTTCGACCCCAAGCGGGTGTTCGCTATCTGCGATTTGATCGCGAAACGGAATCTAAAACTCCGCATCAACTTTCCCAATGCCGTCCGAACCGATGCCCTCACTGAGGAGGTCGTTGAAGCGCTGGTGGGGGCCGGCCTGTACCATTCGGCGTTCGCGCTCGAATCGGGCTCGCCCCGCATGCAAAAGTTCATGGGCAAGCACCTCAATATTGACAAGTTCCTTCAGGGAGTCCGGTGGGCCACCGACCGGGGGGTCTTTGCGCATGGATTTACAATGCTCGGTTTCCCGACCGAGACCGAGGAGGACATGCAGGCGACGCTGGAGGTAGCTTGTAATTCGCGCCTGCACACGGCGACCTTCTTCACCGTGATTCCTTTTCCCAACACGGAGCTTTACGCGTACGTGGCCAAGCATGCGCCCGACAAGTTGAAAAGCGTTAATTATGACGACTCGGAATACACCGGGGTCCGGATCAATCTGTCGGAGGTGCCGGACGAGGTTCTGTTCGGTTATCAACGGGCCGGCTGGCGCCGGTTCTACCTGAATCCCGCCCGCATTGCGCGGATTGTGCGAGACTACCCGAATCCATGGTATCTTCCGTACCATCTACCCCAGTACCTAATTCGTTCCACCAAGGGACTTTTTGCTAAAGGATGAGGGTGATCGAAGACAAAGCCGTGCCCGGCGGTTGGTTCTTGGACTGCTTCCCTGATCCATTCCAGCAGGAGGTTTTTGCACTGTGAAGAGAACGCGCGTTCTTCTGGCGAGCCTTGGCAGGCGGACGGTCAATGCGCCCGCTGCGACGCCGCCCATGGGCATCCTTTGTCTGGCCGCCTATCTCCGGAGCAAACTGGCCGTGGACCTCCTTTTGATGGATCAGCGGGTCGAGAATGCCTCGGTGGAAACGGTGGTCCAGCGGGCCGCCGATTTTGGCGCGGATGTGGTGGGGCTGAGCCTGATGACGCCCTACGCGTCCATGCTGGGGCCCGTGACGCAGGGACTGCGGGCGGCGCTTCCCGAGGCGTTCATTGTGGTGGGCGGGCCGCACGTCTCGGCTTTTGAAGCGGGAGCGCTGGCGGGCAATGTGGCGGATGCCGCCGTGGCTGGCGAGGGCGAAGCCGCGCTCGAACAGGTGATTCGGGCGCGTCAGGAGGGGGCGGATCCAACGAGCATTCCCGGGCTGCTCTGGCGAAATGGGGGAGGTGCCATTACCCGGAATTCCGGCGCCACACCCCTTATCGAAGAGCTGGATGAACTGCCTTTTCCGGCCTATGACCTGCTCGAGGTCAGCAAATACTGGGCTTTGCCGTCCATGGCTCAACTGCCGCCGCGCAAATACGCGGCCCTATTCAGCAGCCGGGGCTGTCCGTGCCGGTGCATTTATTGTCATCGGGTGTTCGGGAAGCGGTTTCGGGCCAATTCGCCCGAGCGGCTGGTCGCTGAAATCGAACATTATGTGAAGGCTTTTGGGGTTACCCATATTGAGTTTCTGGACGACATATTCAACTTCGACCCGAAACGGGTGTTGGCTATCTGCGATTTGATCACGAAGCGGAATTTGAAGCTGCGCATCAACTTTCCCAATGCCATCCGCACCGATGTTCTCACCGAAGAAGTCATTGAGGCGCTGGTGGGAGCCGGCCTGTACCATTCGGCGTTCGCGCTCGAATCGGGCTCGCCCCGGATGCAACAGTTCATGGGCAAGCACCTTAATATCGACAAGTTCCTCCGGGGGGTCCGGTGGGCCACCGACCGGGGCGTCTTCGCCCACGGGTTTACGATGCTTGGTTTTCCAACGGAGACCGAGCAGGACATGAAAGCGACCCTGGAGGTAGCTTGTAATTCGCGCCTGCACACGGCGTCGTTCTTTACGGTTATCCCTTATCCCAACACGGAACTTTATGCGCATGTCGCAAAGAATGCGCCCGACAAGCTGAAGGGCGTTAATTATGACGACGCGGAATACACCGGGGTTCGGATCAATCTGTCGGAGGTGCCGGACGAGGTCCTGTTCGGCTATCAACGGGCGGCTTGGCGGCAATTCTACCTGAATTCTGGCCGTATGGCGCGGATTGTGCGAGACTATCCGAGTCCATGGTACCTTCCGTATTACATCCCTCAGTATTTAATTCGTGCCACCAAAGGACTTTTTGCGAAAGGATAAAGGATGAATCCAAACCTATGCGCGTGCTGCTAATATTGACGGGGCGCCGGACGTTTTTCCGATGGGTTTCGCCGCCGTTGGGTATTCTCCAGTTGGGGGCCTATCTCCGGAGCACGCTGAAGAACGTCGAAATCCGGGTGGTGGATCAACGCGCGATGGACTGCACCAATGAGGAGGTCGTTTCCTCGGCGGTGGAGTTCGCGCCGGACGTGGTCGGAATCAGTTGCACGACCCCGAACTGCAACACCCTGGTCGCGTTGAGCAGCGGGATCCGCTGCGCCTTGCCCCAGGCCCTGCTGATGATTGGCGGCCCGCATGCTTCGGCTTTTGGCGCCGAGCTGCTGGATACGACTTGCGCGGACTGCGTGGTCGTGGGGGAAGGCGAGCTGACGTGCGAGCAGGTGCTCCGGATCTGGCAGGAAGGCTCCCGGGATTTCAGCGGCGTGCCGGGTCTGGTGTGGCGTAGTGTGGACGGGGAGTGCCTGACGAATCCCGGCTCGGCGCCGGTGATTGAGGATCTGGACACGCTACCTTTCCCGGCCTATGACTTGATTGATCTGCGCAGCTATTGGCGGCTTTGGTCCATGAGCATGGTGCCGCCGCCGCGCCGGTATATTTCGATGTTCACCAGCCGGGGCTGTCCGTATGGGTGCATCTACTGCCACGAGATCTTCGGCAAGCGGTTTCGGGCGCAATCGCCGGAACGCATTGTCGCCGAGATGGAGCACTATGTGCGCACGTACGGCATCAAGGAAGTGGAGTTCTTCGACGACATATTCAACCTGAACGGCCGCCGGGTGATTGAATTCAGCGAGTTGGTGCAGCGGCGCAACCTGCGGGTCTCCATCTCTTTTCCCAATGCGCTGCGCACGGATATCCTCACGCCCGAGGTGGCCGATGCGCTGGTGGCGGCCGGCACCCGCATGTCGGCCTTTGCGCTGGAGTCCGGCTCCCCGCGCATCCAGGAGTTGATCCAAAAGCGGCTGAACATCCCGAAGTATTTGGAGGGAGTGGCGATGCTCGCCAAGCGGCGGGTGTTCACCTATGGTTTTGTTATGTTTGGATTTCCCACGGAAACCGCCGCCGACATGCAGATGACCGTGGATATGTTGCGCGCATCCAAATTGCACGCAGTTTACTCGTGGATTGTAACCCCCTATCCCAAGACCGAGTTGTTTGACCTGGCCATGCGTCTGCATCCCGAACGGATGGCCGGCCTCGACCTTGCCGGCACGGACTATGCCTTATTTCCTTGCGTGAACCTATCCGAGGTTTCGGACGAGGTCTTGGCGGCTTATATGCGCAAGGCCTATTCCGCGCTCTTTCTGAATCCCCTCCGTGCCTTGCGCATCGTTCGCGACTTCCCTCGACCCTGGTCGGTGGTGCGGTACGCGCCGGGCGTTCTGCTGTCTTTAACGCGTTCGCGCCACAAGTATAGCTCGGGTCAAGAAAACGCGGGCAGGAGATCGGGAAATGGCATCACGGGGGATCACGCTTGCGTTTCCGAGCGCGGGAATTTGGGCCGGGAGTAAATTATGAAGGGTCTGCCGGCGCAGCCTCGAAAGGCAAATCAGTAGATATTGTGTTTTCCCGGTCTCCCATTCATATTTGATACCGATGAGCAAGATCCCACGGGTGCTATTCAGCTCCGTCTTCAAGCCGTTCGCCGAAGCCGACACCCTCTATAGCCGGGTGGACTCCAAGGTCGAGGTGTTCCACAACCAGCTCACCAAGTATCAGGGGGTGTTCAGCCCGCGCGTCCATCACAGTACTTTGGGGCTGCACACCATCGCGAACAACCTGGAAGTGCCGTCGGTGGTGCTGGACTACCCCACCCTGCCGCGATTCATCGAAGAGGTGAAGGCAGGTTACGACTATGTGGGGATCGGTTCCATCATCCCCAATTTTGAAAAGGTCAAGCGGATGTGCCTCGAGATCCGGCGGCACAGCCCCAAATCCAAGATCATCATCGGGGGATTTTGCGCAACCATCGAACACCTGGACCGGATCCTGGACGTGGATTACATCTGCCAGGGCGAGGGCATCTCATTCATGCGCGAGCTTTTGGGGCTTCCCGCCGGGTATGTGTTCCGAATGCCGGACTGCGGAGCCAAAACCGCGGAGATCCTGGGCGTGCCATTTTTCTGGGACGAATACCGGGCGGTGGCGGTTGTGGGCCTGGGCTGCCCGTACGGCTGCGATTTTTGCGCACCATCGCATTTCTTCGGCAGGAAACACATCAAGTTCCTCAAGACCGGCGAGGAGGTGTTCCGGGAACTGACGCGGCTCTCGGCCCGGTTCAAGACGGACGGGATCGCCATTTTGGGCGACGACAACTTTCTGGCGGACGAGAAGCGGGCGCGCGAGTTGCACGCGATCGTCAAAAAGAGCGGGCGGCTTTTCAAGCTCTACCTATTCGCGAGCGCGGACTTGGTAAGCAACTGGCGGCCCGAAGAACTGGCCGAGATGGGGGCGTACAACATTTGGATCGGCCGGGAGAGCAAGTTCTCGCCCTACGCCAAGAACAAGAACGTCAATCTGCGCGAATTGATCGCGAGCCTGCACCGGGTGGGGATCAACGTAACCCTGAGCTCGATCCTGCTGGTGGACTACCACAACAAGGCCAACATCTGGGAGGATGTGGAGGATCATCTTGCGTGCAACCCGGACTTCAGCCAGTTCTCATTCTATTCCCCGAGCCCGGGCACGCCACTCTACGACCGGTTGCGGGAAGAAGGCCGCCTGCTGACCACCATCCCTTGGGAAGATTGCCACGCGTTCAAACGGCCGTGGTTCGTCCACCCGGAGTTCAGCCTGGCCGAGGCGGAGGCGCTCCAGGAGCGGGCCTATCTGGAGGACTTCCACCGGCTGGGGCCGGGGTTGGTCCGGGTGATGGCGACGGACCTGGAAGGGTATCTCAACCTGCGCGAGTCGGAGAACCCGCTGCTCCGGGCGCGCGCCGAGATGTTCGCCCGGGAATTCAAGCGGTACCGGCCAGTGCTGAAAGCCAGCGCCGCGCTGGTGCCCACGCCGGAGATGGCCGGGCGCATCCGCGAGTTGCTGAAGCGTTTGGAAAAGTGCAGCCGGAAGACCAGCCTGGTTGAAGCCGTTGAAGCGCTGGGTTTATACGCCTTTGGCCGGGCCCGCACGATTAGAACCAGCCTGTTCGGTGATGTGCTCCAGCCCCCGACCCGGTTCACCAAGTATGCCGGCTGAACGGTCAGTCGCTTTTTTGCTCCCCGGGTACCGTTTGGGGGTGTTACCAATCGTGCGCGTGAATGGGCAAGAAATGGGTAGCCAAAACTGGCAGTGTCAGTAACAATCAGAACAGTGAACATGAATCGGCCGAATGCAGCCAGCAGTTCTTATTATGGGCACCTGCGCCTGGTTCGGAGTCCACGCCTTAGCGTGTTGGCGGCCTCGGACACCCTAAAGGGTGGACTCCAAACCTTCCAGACCAGCCAAAATGAGAACTGCTGGAATGCCGCGGAGTCAGTGCGGTTGGCTTCCCCGGAGTTCCCAGGGGGACTCCGAGCGTTGCCGCTGGTTTGGGAGCGGTGTGCCTAGTGTCATGCGCGTGCTGTTGATATCAGCGGGGCGCCGGACCTATTTCAAATGGGTTTCGCCGCCGTTGGGTATTCTCCAGTTGGCGGGATATCTCCGGAACCGGCTGACGAACCTCGAATTCCGGGTCGTGGATCAACGGGCGACGGACTATACCGTAGAGGAGGTCATTGCCCGGGCGGTGGAATTCGCGCCGGACGTGGTCGGAATCAGTTGTACTACGCCCAACTGCAACACGCTGGTCGCGGTGAGCAGCGGGATCCGCCGCGCCTTGCCCCAGGCCCTGCTGATGATTGGCGGCCCGCACGCTTCGGCTTTTGGCGCCGAGCTGATGGACACAACCTGCGCGGACTGTGTCGTCGTGGGGGAAGGCGAGCTTGCGTGCGAGCACGTGCTCCGGATCTGGCAGGAAGGCGGCCGGGATTTCAGCGCCGTGCCGGGTCTGGTGTGGCGTAGTGCGGAGGGGGAGTGCCGGACGAATCCCGGGCCGGCGCCGTTGATCCAGGATCTGGACACGCTGCCGTTCCCGGCCTACGACCTGATTGACCTGCCCAGCTATTGGCGGCTCTGGTCCATGAGCATAGTGCCGCCGCCGCGCCGGTATGTTGCGATGTTCACCAGTCGGGGCTGCCCGTATGGGTGTATCTACTGCCACGGCATTTTCGGGAAGCGCTTCCGGGCGCAGTCGCCCGAACGGATCGTCGCCGAGATGGAGCACTATGTCCGCACGTACGGCATCAAGGAGGTGGAGTTCTTCGATGACATATTCAACCTGAACGGCCGCCGGGTGATTGAATTCAGCGAGCTGGTGCGGCGGCGCAATTTGCGGTTGTCCCTCTACTTTCCCAACGCGCTGCGCACGGATATCCTCACGCCCGAGGTGGCCGATGCGCTCGCGGCCGCCGGGACCCGGATGTCGGCGTGTGCATTGGAGTCGGGTTCCCCGCGCATCCAGAAGATGATCCAAAAGCATCTGAATATCCCGAAGTACTTGGACGGAGTGGCGATGCTGACCGAGCGGCGGGTGTTCACCTATGCGTTTCTTATGTTTGGCTTTCCCACAGAAACGGCCGCCGACATGCAGATGACGGTGGATGTGGTGCGGCGGTCCAAATTGCACGTGGTTTACCCGTTCGTGGTAACCCCGTATCCCAAGACCGAGTTGTTCGACCTGGTGATGCGTCTGCACCCCGGCAAGTTGGCCGGCATCGACTATGCCGGCACGGACTATGCGGTATATCCTTGCGTGAACCTATCCGAGGTTTCGGACCAGGTGCTGAAGAGTTACGTTTTCAAGTGCTTCCCAGCGCTCTTTGCCAATCCCTTCCGGGCGTTGCGCATCATCCGCGATTTCCCACGCCCCTGGTCAGTGTGGCGGTACTGGCAGGGGGTTCTTCTGACATTGACGCGAACGGGCATGGCGAAACCCCGGCGGGGACAAGGTGCGCCTGAAAAATGACTGGTCGTCCGAAAATCCTGCTGTCGTCCACCTTCAAGCCGTGCGGCGTGGATGATCTCTACGGCCGCCGCGAGTGCGTGGCCGAGGTCCATCACAACCAAATCAGCCAGCACCAGGGCGTTTACAGCCCGCGCTACTGGTGGCCGACGATGGGCATCCACCTCATCGCCGCCAACCTCGAAGGCTGCGACGTCACCGTCCTCGACTGGCCCACCCTCGAACAATTCGAGGCCGAGCTCACCGGCAATTACGACTACGTCGGTATCAGCTTCATCCACCCCACTCTGGGCAAGATGAGAAAGATGTGCGAGCGCGTCCGGGCGGTCGCGCCCCGCTCCAAGATCATCGCCGGCGGCTTCGGGGTCACCATTTCCGAGTTCTCCAAGACTTGCGAGGTGGATTACATTTGCGAGGGCGAGGGCATCCGCTTCATGCGTGACCTGCTGGGCCTGTCCCCGGAATTCGTCTTCCGCCACCCCGACCTCTCCTGCGAAATCATCGAAATCCTCGGGGTGCCCACCCGGCTCGTCTCCCGCGCCTTCGGCCTGCTTGGCCGCGACGTCTCCAGCCTGGTCAACAACATCATTATCACCGGGCTCGGCTGCACGCACGGCTGCGATTTCTGCTGCACCTCGCATTTCTACGACTGCCGCCACCTGCCCTTCTTTCGCACCGGCGCGGAGATTTATAACGAGATGCGCCGGCGGATCCCGCTCACCGGGTCCAACACCTTCTTCTTCCTGGGCGACGAGAATTTCCTCAGCGACAAGAAACGGATGGAAGAACTCTGGCGCTTGCAGCGCGACTCGACTGACGAGTACGTCATCCGGCTCGTCTTTGCCTCGGTTGATCAAATCGAGCGCTACGACCCGGAGATGCTAGCCGAGATGAACCTCGATCACATCTGGGTCGGGCTCGAGTCGCAGCAGTTCCCCTACCCGAAGACGAGGAACCGCGACGTGACCGGGCTGTTGGACGCGCTCAAACGGGTGGGGATCAAGACCATCCTATCCAGCATCCTTTTCCTCGATGAGCACACCCAAGAGAACCTGAAGCGGGACGTGGACTTCCACTTGTCGTTGCGGCCTGAGCACAGCCAGTTTGCCGGGCTGTCGGTGGTCGAAGGCACGCCCCTGTACGAGCGCTTTAAGAAGGCCGGGCGGCTGCTGGATAACATCCAGATGGAGGACCGGCACGCCTTCAAGCAGATCTGGTTCTGGCACCCGGAGTTTACCCTGGCCGAAAGCGAGCAATACCAGATCGAGGCCTACCAGCGCGACTTCCACGAACTCGGGCCCGGGCTGCTGCGCGCGACGATGACCAACGCCCGCGCCGCGCCGCTCCTGGAGGCTAGCTCCAACCCGCGCCTGCAGCGCCGCGGTCGGCGGTTGCGGGAAGAGACCCGGGCCGCCCGCTTCCTCTTCCGCGCCTGCGCCGACCTGGCCGACACCGACGCCATGCGCGCCCAGATCGAGACCTGGCTCGAGGAGTTGATCGAACTCTGCGGCCCGATCACCGCTCTTGAGCGGGCCGAGGCTGCCGGGGTCGCCGCCTTCGGCCACGCCCGCAAGTTTCGCATCCGCCACTGGGGCGACACCATCCAACCGCGTTTCAAGCGCACCCACTACCGCTTCTGAGGCGGCCACGATCTCGGCGGCGCTGCCGCTGCCGCTCCTCATTTCCCATTGGAACTCGGCAGGAATCCTGGAGCACCCCTCTCCCTGGGTCAACATCCAACATCCAACATCCAACATCGAACGCCCAACATCCAATGCCAGGGGGAGAGGGAGCAGCCTCGGCAGCTTTTGGTGTAGGGTAGGCGGTGGACTCCTCAGTAATTTTCCGCCGGGCCGCCATTACCGGTGGGATCGGTCTGCGGATTGAAGGAGACCAGCGGTAGGAAGAGGGCCACCACGATGCTGCCGACAATCAGGGCGAGAAAGACAATCATGATGGGCTCCAGCAGGGAGGTCATCGCAGAGACGGAGTTATCCACCTCGTCGTCGTAGGTGTCGGCGATCTTGAGGAGCATCTCCGGCAGCGCGCCGGTCTGCTCGCCCACGTCCACCATTCCAGCCACCATCGCCGGGAACACCCCCGAACCCTTCAGGCCCGGGGCGATTGGCTCGCCCTCCTTCACCTGCTGATGCACCTCGGAGATGACGGCGCCGACGACGACGTTGCCGGCGGTCTCTTTCACGATGGTCAAGGCCTGGAGGACGGGCACGCCGCTGCTGAGCAACGTCCCGAGGGTGCGGCTGAAGCGGGAGATGGCGACTTTCCGGAACACCGGTCCGACTAATGGCACTACGAGCTTGAGATAGTCGAAGGCCCGGCGGCCCCAGCCGGTCCTCAAGGCGCACAGGAAGGCAATACTCAGCGCGGCGGCAACCACAATTCCCAGAAGGATGTGGCTCTTCACCACATCGCTGAGGCGCAGGACAAACAGGGTGAACGGCGGCATCCGCCCGCCACCGAGCAAGCCCTCGAACACCTCCTTGAACCGCGGCACGACAAAAGTCATGAGCAGGACGAGAATGGCCGCAGCGACACATAGCACAGCGCACGGGTAATACATGGCCGCTTTGACCTTGCCTTTGATCTTCTGCGCCTTCTCCATGAAGTCGGCCAGCCGCCGGAGCGTCACATCCAGCACCCCGCCAAGTTCGCCGGCCTTGACCATGTTGATGAAGAGGCGGTTGAAGATCCTGGGGTGCAGCGCCAAGGCTTCGCCAAAAGAACTGCCGCCCTCGATCGCGAGTGAAAGCTCGCCGATGATGCGCCGCAAGGGCCGGCTTTCCGACTGCTCCTCCAGGATCCGCAACCCGCGGAGCAATGGCAGGCCAGCCTCCACCAGGGTCGCCAATTGTCGGGTAAAGACCGTGAGCGCGGCGACTTTGATGCGGCCGCCCCACACCGGGTGGGCCAGACGCCGGCGTCCTGCTCCGAGTCTCGGGCGCGATTGCGTTGCGGCCACACGTTGGCGGGATTTACTCGCCACCAGGACCTTGGTGGGGAACAAACCCATTTCCTTGATACGCCGCAGGGCCTCGCTTTGATCGGACACATCCAAGGTGCCCCGCGATTCCAGTCCCTGTGGGTCAACCGCCACGTAAGAGTAACTCGACATAAACAGCTCCCGAATTTGAGGGTTTACCGCAACATATTCACATACCACTCATCTTGGCAGTTTTGACAGGGCTGACGGGGGAAGCTCACGCGAAACCGCGAACTGAGCGGCAGCCCAAGCTGCCGGGCGGCTATCGCCCAAAAAGTACCGGATGCCCAGTTTGCCGCTGAAAATAATTCCATTTTCTGCTTGCGGACGGCCCCCTGGTTTGGCAATAATATCCTTTCCCAGTTGGGTCGGTCTGGTTTGCTGGCGTTAAGACCGCCGGCACGACGCAGTGCCTCGCAGTTGAGCTATCTGTAAGAGCGAGTATTTTGCATTCACGCCGGTTTTCTGGTGTTTGCGGGGTTCAAACGCCTTGACAGGCCGTCAGAATCGGGATCCCGGTGATGAAACGCCGTCCTGGGCGCCGCCGGTGGAAATATCTGAACTAAAACAGTTTACGCGCGTCTGATTATTTATGCTGAACAGGAAAGATAATAAGTCGGCTGAGGGAACCGGACGGCGAGGGCGGCCTCGCGGGAAGCCGGCATCCGCCAAGACGCCCCGGACCTATCGCCGCTTTGTGATTTCACGTAAAGCCCCGAGTCACAATAAATCACGCGCCGCGGAACCCGCCAATGGCACGCCCAACGCTCGCGCCGCTACGCAGACCCAGGCCACCCACGCGGCCATCCCAGGCACCCCAGCAGTCACCAAGCCGCTCCAGGCGGCGGACATGACCGAGACCATCAAGACCTTGCTGCACTTGGCCCAGGAGCACGGACACGTCACCTACGACGATATCAACGACGTGTTGCCCGATGGGGTATCGCCGGAAGACCTTGACCAGCTTTACACGAAACTGCGCAATCTCGATGTCGAGATCGTTGACCACGCCGAGGTGGAGCGGACCAAGCCGACGGAACCGGAGGAAGAGGAAGATAACCGGCTGGAAGTGCTGGACGACCCGGTGCGAATGTACATGAACCAGATGGGCAAAGTGCCGCTGCTCACCCGGGAGCAGGAGGTCGAAATCTGCAAGCGCATCGAGGAGGCCGAGGTCGATATCAAGCGGCTGGTTTACGGCCTTGGTTTCGCGGCCAAGGAGCACATTGCCATCGCGGAGAAGCTCCTGTCGGAGCCACCCAAGGAACGTTTCGACCGGGTGGTGGTGGACAAGAAGGTAGCCAACCGCGAAGCGCACTTGCGAGAACTGCGGACGCTGATTAAGAAAGTCCGGACGCTAGACGCCAAAGTGGACGAGCGCTACATCGTCTGGCAGAAGAGCTCTACGACTGACGACCAGCAGAAGAATTACACCCATTTTCAGAGACTGGACAAGAAGCTGCAGGAACTCTTCTCCGTGTTCTTCTACAAGCAACGGGTGCTGGAAGACATGATCCTGGTAGCGGGGAACGTGCACGAGAAATTCAAGAGCAGCTTGCGCCACCTCGAGGAGTTGGAAGCCCGGCGGAAGTCCGCCGAACAGCAGGCGGGGCTCCACAGCGAACGCGCCAAGATCCACGCTCTGGAGCAGTTCGTGCGTCAGCCGCACGACGCCTTTTACAAGACTTTCATCCAGCTCAAGCGCGCGGCGGACCGCGCCCACCAAGCCAAGACGCACATGGCCGAGGCCAATCTGCGCCTGGTGGTCTCCGTGGCCAAGAAATACACCAACCGCGGCCAGTCGTTCCTCGACCTGATCCAGGAAGGCAACATCGGCCTCATGAAGGGGGTCGAGAAATTCGAGTATCGCCGCGGCTACAAGTTCTCCACCTATGCCATCTGGTGGATCCGGCAGGCCATTACGCGGTCCATCGCCGACCAGGCCCGCACCATCCGCATCCCGGTGCACATGATCGAGATCATGAACAAGCTCTGGCGCGCCCAGAAGCAGCTCACCCAGGAGCTGGGCCGCGAGCCTACGCCGGAGGAAGTCGCCGACGAAATGCACATGCCGGTCTCGCGCATCAACGCGCTGCTCAAGATGGCCCAGCAGCCCATCTCGCTGCATGCGCCGGTGGGCGACGACGGCGATGTGAGCGTCGGGGATTTCATCGAAGACAAGACCGCCGAGAACCCGTCCGATGTGACCAGCTACAGCCTGCTCAAAGAGAAGCTGGGCGATGTGCTGACGAGCCTCACGGAACGCGAGCGCAAGATTCTGGAGATGCGCTTCGGCCTGGTGGATGGCTACGAGCGCACGCTGGAGGAAATCGGCAAGATGTATAACGTGACCCGCGAGCGCATCCGCCAGATCGAAGCCAAGGCGCTGCGCAAGCTGCGCCACCCGACTCGCGTCCGCCACCTGCAAGGGTTCCTGGACACGCAGGAACAAGCAGCCTAACGCTTCATTTCGACCTTCAGGCACACTGTATCTGGCTTTCTGGCTAAACCATTATGGCTACCAAAAACGAACCCGCGAAAACCGCCAAACTGAAAGAGACGCCCGCCGGAAGGTGGGTTTCCTACCGTCCCGAGATCAAGGTGCTCGATTGCACGATCCGAGATGGGGGATTGATGAACGACCACAAGTTCGACGATCAGGTCGTCAAGGCCGTCTATACGGCCTGCGTCGAAGCGGGCGTGGACTACATGGAACTGGGCTACAAGGCCTCCCGGAAAATCATCGTCCCGGGCGAGCACGGCGCCTGGAAGTACTGCACCGAGGAGGACATGCGGCGCATCGTGGGCGACAACCCGACACCGCTGAAGCTGACGGTCATGGCCGATGCCGAGCGCACCGATTACCACGAAGACATTCTCCCCAAGAACGAGAGCGTGATTGATATGGTGCGCGTCGCCACCTACATCAGCCAGATCCCGACGGCGCTGGAGATGGTCAAGGACGCGCACGACAAGGGTTACGAGACCACCGTCAACCTGATGGCGGTCTCGACGGTGCAGGAGTATGAACTAAACGAGGGCCTGGAGATGCTGGCCCGGTCGGAAACCAAAGCCGTTTACGTCGTGGACAGCTTTGGCACGCTTTACAGCGAACAGGTCGAGTACTTGGTCCGCAAATACCTGCATTACTGCAAGGCCGCCGGCAAAGAGGTGGGGATGCACGCGCACAACAATTTGCAGCTCGGGTTCGCCAACACCATCGAGGCGATCGTGCTCGGGGCCAACATGCTCGACGCCACCATGGCCGGCCTGGGCCGCGGGGCCGGCAATTGCCCGATGGAACTGCTCATCGGCTTTCTGCACAACCCGAAGTACAACCTGCCCCCTATTTTGCGCTGTGTTCAGGACACGGTAGAACCGATGCGATCGAAGCTGATGTGGGGCTTTGACCTGCCCTACATGCTCACCGGGTTTCTTAACCAGCATCCCCGCGCGGCCATCAAGTTTAAGGAAGCCAAGACCCCGGGCGACATCGTGGACTTCTATAACGAGGTTTGGGAATAAGGCGGGAATTCCCAGTTGCCGATTTCCAATTGGCGATTGGCTATCGGCTATTGACCCGCCCCTGCCGCGCCCAGCTCCCAACCCGGCCGATAATCCCGGGTCAGGTATTTGCCGGCTTCAGGCACGTTGGTGACCTTCATGGCGGCAGCGTCAAACAGCAGTCGCTTGCCCCCCAACCGCAACGAAACCGCCGCCAGGTTGAAGGCGTCCGAGATCGGCCCGGCCAGCAGGAAATCGCCGTAGGTGGGCAGACCGCCCTTGCACGCCGCCACCCACGAGTCACCAGCCACACGCCTCCCCTGCCCTGCCTCCCGTTGCCGCGCGGCGTCTGCCGTTTTCTCCGCCGCCTCGTATTCGCGCATTCGCTGCTCGGGAATGATGCGGGGCTTCTCTGCGAGGAATCCCGCGATAATCTTTCCTTGGTCACCGACAAACATCATCCCCTCGGGCCGCAACTCCTGGTTATCCGCCTCCAGCTCAGGCGGCGTCGGGGGCCGCATCGAGCCGTCATACCAAAAGAGATCCAGCGCCGGCCGGGCGCCCTTGGCGGCGAACTTGAACCGAATCGTGCTGGCCGCCGGAAAGGAGTAATCGTTCCTGATCCGCACGGAAACGTTGCCCGTGATCGTACAAAGATGACTGGGCCGTGATTCGACCATGATAGGGGCATCGAGATCGAAGATCTGGAACACCGGCCACAGGCTGTAATGGCCCATATCCGCCAGCGCCCCGCCGCCAAATTCATACCAGCCGCGGAACACGGCATGTGTGTAATGCGGGTGATACGGCCGGTCGGTCGAAGGGCCAAGCCATAGCTGCCAGTCGAAGCCCTCCGGAACCGGCGGGGTGTCCGTGGGGATGGTCGGGTATTGGGGCCACACGGGACGGTTCGACCAGTTGTGAATCTCCCGCAAGGTCCCAATAGCGCCGGCGTCAATCCAGCCCTTGATTTTCTGAATGTTCGCCCCATCGCTGGCCGGCAGGAAATGGGTCGCCACCTTCGTCTTGCGGGCAGTCTCAATGACCAGCCGCGCCTCGTGCAGACGATTGGCGAGCGGCTTATGCACCATTACGTGCTTGCCCTGCTTCATCGCCGCAATCGCCACCGTTGCGTGCAGATGATCGGGCGTCATAACCTTCACCGCGTTGACGTCCTTTTCCTTCTCCAGCAGCTCGCGGAAATCGGCATACGCGGCGCAGCCGCGGAACTTGTCCGCGCGCCGTTGCCCGGCATAGAAGGTGTCAACGAATTCCCTCCCCACCTCGCGTCCGCCGGGGATGCCCGGCGCTCCTCGCCTCCAATCCGGCTTGCCCAGCGCCCGCGCAAGGTCGGCCCGCAAGCCGTCCTTGGACCAGTCCACATAATCGTGGCTCTCCTTGACGGGATCGCACACGGCGACAATCTGCACCTCGGGCATCGCCAGCAGGCCGGGCATTTCCCTCAAACCCTGTGTGCCGCAACCGATATAGGCCACGGTGATCTTCTCGCTCGGAGCCACAAACCCCGCCCCGCCCAGCACGTGCCGAGGTACGATCGTGAAAGCTGCCGCCGCCGCACCGCCGGCGGCGATGAACTTGCGCCGGGAAAAGCCTGTTGGGGGGGTGAGATTTGCTGAATCGCCTGTTTTC
>SESF01013341.1_pt1 | contig 15616 bp, 11 predicted proteins | sample 3171521 | NCBI WGS metagenome assembly SESF01 (sample SAMN10866945, study PRJNA518727) | freshwater metagenome | biome: subpolar coniferous forest; feature: holomictic lake; material: water; isolation source: holomictic Lake 227, 6 m and 8 m depth | place: Canada: near Kenora, Ontario | collected...
CGACAAACCGTGAAGAACCAACTATTGATCGTGAAGTTCGAATTGGCCGTCAGACTTGAGTTTACATACGTGTTGGTGTTGTTTGCAAACGAACTGGTCCCGTAAGCGGTCAGGTTGGTGATGACAGCTGCGCCATTGTTGATGGCCCAGTCGTTGCCAAGGGTCGCATAGCCGCCGAGGATGCCGTTGCTGTTCACCGAGGTGGTGGTGAACAACGCGATGCCGGAACCGTTGTCTGTCTTCACAAACTTGATGGTGCCTAGCCCTGTGCGTGAAAGCGGCCCCAGGTTGAAGGTGAGGTTCTGATTCGTGCTGGCGACCAGCGTCGCGGTGCTGATGCCATTGCTGAGTACGAGTCCGTTAATGGTCTGTGAGGTCGCCTGCGCTGTATTGCCGGTAGCAGTGAGATAGGAATGACTCATTCTCAGTTCTGACGTCGGCGAGAGCTTGCTGGCATTGTTTGGTCGATAATCGAGGTCAAGGTACGTCATGTCGAGAGTTGTTCGCCCGCTATAGGAATTGCTTCCTTTGTAAATGAAATACCGGTTGGCAAGGCTCATATTTCGTGAGCCGCCGGTTTCGCTGATGTCGCCCGTGAAGATCAATTTCCTGTTGCCGCCCATGAGTTGAACCAGGACATCGAGATCACTGGCCAAGATGACCGGCGCGGAAATAACGTTGACTTGTGCGGCACTAAAGGTTTCGGAGTTGAGAAACAGTTTCGCATTGCCATTTGTGGTGGCAAAGGTCAAAGAGCCGCCCGTGCCAGCGGCAAGCTCCATAGTGTTTGTAGCCACCGTTCCCGCTCCGCCGTAGGTCAACTGGCTGAGCGTGATGGGAACGTTGAGGGTGTTCGTCTGACTTCCTCCCGTCACCGTCAGCGATACGGTCGCCACGTCGCCTGTGGCATTGGGATAGGCCGTGGAGGGCGTCCAGTTCGCGGTATTCGTCCACGCAAAATCACCGCCCGCCGTCGGAGTCCATGTAGCTGTCAATGCCAGCACGGCAGTTGGCAGCGTGATCGCTCCTGCGAATATCAGCACCGCGAAAGTGCCGATTAAAAATCTGCCACTCGTTTTTGTTGTCATAGTTTTTTCGCCTTTTTTAGTATTGGGGCTACTCTGCGCGAGAGACCACTCACGGCAAAACCGTTCCCAATCTTTTATAATTATAGCACATTTTTCCGAAATTACCAACGGACATTTTGTGCAAAACGTCGGACAGTTTGTGCACGAAAAAAAGGGGTTTTTACCACCGATTGCTGCGAAGAGACACCGATTTAAGAACACTGGCATCCCACAGGAAGGCCGGTGAAAATTGGGTTCCGGCTCTGCCAGATTAGGGCACCACGCCGAGCTCGTGAGGTGTGCCGCGGGTCAACACCTGGACCTCAAGCCACGGCTGAGGAAGCGAAAGATCGTTATTGACGCGGAACGAGACTTCGGATGTCGCCTCAAACGCCCGGGTCTCCGACGAAAGATTCCTGATGAGATTCCAGTTGCGGTCATAAACCTTTACCCCTGCGTCTTTCTCGTAGGTCAGGTATTCCCCTGAGCGGATCTCGCCTTTGACCGTAAGCGTCCCTTCCCCAAGCTGGAAGACGGGATCGCGAAGCATCGACGGTACGTTTTCCAAAAGTTCCAGCCTCGTCACCGCGATTCTTGCCTGACTGTTCGGCGGGAGATAACCGACCCCCATTTTCACCCGGCTCAGTGTTCCGGAATAATCGAAGTGAGCGGCGGCCATGCGCCAGCCCCACGCCGCGTTGTTCCACGCAGCCTCGCCGTGCGGGATCACGAACTGCTTCGTTCCGGTAAAATCGATTTTGATCACATAGTCGTGCGTTCCCCGACCTTGCAGTTGCACAAGCAAGACACTGCCGCTTCCGTCGCCGACGACCGTAAGTCCGAGTGCCCGCCGTCCGCGCAGCGGTATGTTGCAGGACCATGACGGCAACTCATCCACGCTGCAATAGGGCTGTCCGCTCGGATTGCTGGCGGTCAGGACAATGCGCCCGTTCTCCATGCGTGCCTGCGTGAGACCTGCCGGACCGATCGTTTTCGGCCATAATTCCGTCGCGGCCTGACGTTCTCCGCCTGCGTCATGCGCACGATCCTTTCCTCCGTCTGTCCCGGTCCGATAATCGTCGAGCTGCGCCTTTTTCGCGTCGTCCTGTTCGTTGGCTTCGCTCCCTTTTTCAAGCGCGCCTTCGCGCCGCGCGAAAGCCGGGAGCACGCGGATGATCAAACCGGGCGTCTGGACGGAATAGGGGTTGACGAGCTGAAGCGTCTCTCCGGGTTGCACATATTGGCGCGGCGCGACAGGGCCGAACTCCTGCCCCGTGATCCAGGGAGCGTCCAAGGCTTCCCGACAGAGGATGCGGGTAGGAACAAACAAGTGTTTTCCGTCACGTTCCTCCATGACCAGTACGTCACGGCTCTGATGATGCTGACTGCGATATCCCAGAGGACTTTTAATGGTCGACAAAAACTGGCGGATGTAGTCCAGGTCCCTGTCATTCAGACGAAAGACGACTTTCTTCCAGCTTTGAACCAAGCCCATAAGCGTCGTTGCCAGACCGTGGTTTTCCAATAGCTCCTTTGAAACGCCGAACATGGGCTCAGGCTTCTGGAGTCCCAGGCGTCTAGCCTCATGTAGAATCTTGGAGGATGCCTCGTAATGGGCATCAAGCCAGCTTGACGCATTGCGATCCCCATCCAGGAGAAGAGGGAAGGCGATAGGCCAATACCCCAGCTCTTTGAGTTCCTGAATCTTGCTGAACCGCCGTTCAAGATTCCAGACGGAGGGTACACCGCCGGAGGTGCTCGTAGTGGTGGGACGGTTGACGCCCTGCGCTACGAAAAAGGTAAATTTGTCAAATCCCCACGCTTGTTCGGAACGGTGAATCTCCGAGCCGTCATAATGCTGGTGGTCAAGCTGAGCCTCGTTGATCAGCTCGGAATAGCGCCGGGCCATGATCCGCACAAGGTCAGTCTTGGGATCAGGCACGTAATTCTGGCCGTAAGCCGAGTAGAGCCCAGTCACCTTCTCGCCCGCCGGATGAGCAGCAACCGAAGAGCCGTCCAGCCCGCGGCCCTGAATCTTGAGCGTCCAAACCGGGCCATCGCTGTCCGCGATATCAGCGAGCCGCAGGATCTCCTGACCCACGACGAAGGTGTTTAAATACCAGTAGGTGTAAGGGAACCGCAGACTGGGAATGGAGACGCCGGGATCGGGACGGACGCGAAGCACGTTCGACTTCTCGCCGGCCGTCGCTTCCATCCGTCCCCGGAACCAGGCTTCCAGCCGCGGATCGATTACTCCTTTATTCACGAATTCGGGATCATTCGGTCCAATGCCGCCGCTGACATTATGCAAGCGGAGCAGCATGCCGTTGGCATGCACATACGCGCTGTATTTTTTTAGATCTTTCCGCCCCCCTGGGAAGACCTTGGGATTCACGTCCACGAACGAGCGCGTCCGCGGCCAGTATTCCTCGCGCCAGGTATCCGTATGGAGATAGATCCGGCGTATTCCCGCCGCCTTCATTTTGTCGGTCAGATAGTAGAGTTCTTCCTGCGTGGAGGCCGATAACGTGGTCTCGCTCAAACCCGCGAATTCCTGATAGTAGGCGTCGATCCATTTCCAAACCTCGTCTTCCGTCCAAGGCCGTCCGATGTCCGGATGCGGCAGAGCCTCTGTCGCCCAGATCTCTGCTAGACGTTGATCGTTTTCCTCGGGCATCCCACTCCACGCGATCGCAAAGCCGCCCAACGGGTCATCAGGATTCTTGTTCCAGAGATAGGGCCAGTTAAGAATCAGCTCGTTCTTCCGCGATTTGTTGACCCCCATGTAATCGAGCGGAACGACTTCGCAGGCGCTTGGCGTCCGGCAGGTGAATTGAAGCCCCAGCGAGCGGTCGTCGAAATCGCCGGTCGCCTTTTTGAGGATAAGGGCAAGGTGCTTGGGGTACTCCTTGATCTCGACCTCGAACGTCGGCAGTCCCGGAGTCTCCGAGCCGACCCGCCAGAGGTTTCCTGTCACGGCGACGGAGGATAGACGGATCCGGTCTACGGTTCTGCCATTGAATTTCAGCAGGTAGAAGTCGCATGCTGGATCCATCGCCTTCAAGGCGTTGAATGTCATCGCCTGCGGGATGACATCGGCGGAGATCGCCTGAGACGCATACATCAGTGCCCCCGCGAACAGGAAAATCAGCCGCGTGCGCTTCATGGCTTGACCCCGATCAAGACGTTTCCAAAGGTCGCCAGAGCGTTCGGCGCTCCTATGAATTTCCAGTAGATTTTCAGGGAGTCGTTTTGCGTCTCGCTCTCAACGCCTTTGCCGGCGACCTGCAAGGGCTTGCGCGTGCCCAGTGTCAGCACGAGGGTCGAATCCTTTCCAACAGGGACGCCCTCGATTCGAAGCAGACGAAGGCAGAGCTGCTTCTCCTCGGCGGCGAATGAACAGGTGAAGCGCGGAAAGTCCTTCTCGCCTTGCAGCAGCCAGCCTCCGTCTTTCCGGGTTATGCGTACAAGCGGATATTCCCTGACCGTGGTGCCGTTAAACGTGAGCACGGAAAAGCCGTTTCGCAGTTGCGCTTCCTTGACCAGCTCCTCGCCTCCGAGCAAGAGGCTTGTGATGCGTCCGTCCGGAAGAAAGCGGATCACGCTCACTTCCGCGGCAACCGGTCGTGAACCCTGCTCAGAGGCCAGAAGACCGGTAATGAGAAGTATGAGCACAAGGAAGGTTTTCATTGTTTATATCGGAATGAGTCCATCCGTTACTGAATGCAGATACACGTTCCTAGGATGCCCTTGTAATGCAGGACAACGTCCTGTCCTGCACCTCCGGTATACTTGATGCTGAACACGCCCGGGATGCTTGATACCTTGAAATCCGTATCGTTCGTGAACCGGCCGGTTACGGCAGTTCCTGGAATGTTTCGGATGATCGTGAAGCTATCGCCCGGAGTTGGCACGTAGCTGTTCTCAAACGAGACGGACAGCGTGCTGCCCGTGACGTCGATGGCGCCCTTGGTAACGACACAGCGGTCGCAACTGCCCACGCCGCCCACCTGCATGGCATACGTCGCGCCACTCGCCAACGCCAGGCCGCCGACGGTCAGGGTCCCGATGCTGTTCGTGCCCGGCTTCAGGTAGCCTCCGCTCGCCACGTTGACCACGCCCGTAATCATTCCGATCCCGCCCAACGTAGCACCCGAGAACACGTTCACCCGGTTCGTGCCCGTCGCGGAGCCCGCCGTGTTGCACGCCCACAGCGTGCCGTTGCTGACCGTCATGCCGGCGGTGAAGTTGTTGGTTCCCGTCAGAAGGGTTGTCCCTGAGCCAAGCTGGATGACCTGACCAACACCGCTGATGACATTGGACACCATCAGCGTGTCACTGCGGTTGAACGCCAGCTTCCCACCGTTGTTGACCGTTATCGCGCCAGTCCCCAGCGTTCCCGACGTGCCGTTGTTGCCGATGCGCAAGACGACATTGGTTGCGATAACCGTCTGAGCCGAATAGGTGTTGGTCCCTGTCAAAACATGCTGCGCGACTTTTGTTTGAGCACTGCTGAATGTGAGCGTACGGCTGGAATTGACCGACCCCGTGATATTACCTGCCAGAATGAAAAAATAGGCATCAACTGACTCATCCGAGTTCTGCCCCCGCCGGATGTTAAAGTTTCCCGTTGTGCCCATGTCACTGAGGATAATGTTGTTTGGCAATGTGTAGGCCGTCGCCAGATTCGTGTTCACCCCGCTGTCGAGGGCAATTGTCGGAGAAGATGCCGTGCTGGCGTTGGACTTCTGATTGATCATCGTCACGTTGCCGACGCCGAACGGCGTAATCGTACTTCCCCCCGTGAAATTGTAGAAACGAGCTTCGACAGAACCGCGAACATCCAAACCCGATGTCCACGTCGTACTGTTAAACCGAAAAAATAGCGTCGCAGTGTCGTTAACGGGACTCCACGTCAGCTTTGCCCCCGTGAAAGCGCCCACAACGTCAATGGGCCGCCCCGCTGAGGACCACGTCTGATCCTCCGTCAGTTCGACGGCGTCATTCAAGTACCACCAAGCAGTCGCAGGCACGCCGTTGGATAAGCCGCCGGCACCGATCTTCACCTTGCGCGAAAGCGTCAAGTTTATATTGCCGTCCAGACTGTCCTTCAAGGTCAACGAATGAAGCGTGACATTCGTGTACGCGAGATTTTCCGTCGGGGAAAACGCTCCGCCAGCACTCCGCCCGAACACCACCACATCATCCCCCGCAACCGGCGCCACGCCGCCCACCCAGTTGGAACCCAACGCCCAGCTCGTCGTGGTCGCACTCGCCGACCACGTCTTCGTGTCCGCCTGCGCAGAAAATACGATCATCACGCCCGCGAGAGCATGGATCATCCATTTGAAATTCGGGTTCATTGTCATAACGGTTTTCCTTTTTTTATTGAGACGACCCTTCGCGAGAGGCCACTCTCGACACATTAGTCCCTAATCTTTATTAATTATAGCACATCTTTTTAAAATTACCTACGGACAATTTGTGCAAAACGTCGGACAGTTTGTGCACGAAAAAAGAGGGGATTTACCGCGAATTTTTGGACTTGGGACTCTCGACTTGAGATTTGCAGTGACACCCAACTGCTGACTGCACCTACTCCTCTGCGGACTCCTGTTTATCGGTGTGTCACGTTTGTTGTTCGCAGATTTTCCACATCTTCCGTATGAAAGACTGGACGCGCATCGCTTTTTTCGAATGTGATGGCGATGTTTTTAAGGGTGAGCCCTTTAACATGTCGCGCATAGAGGAAACTGGAGGGCAGGACGCCGAAGAAGAACTGCTCGGGATAGCGGGCGATATCTTCAGGAACAGTCTGCGCGGCCTCTTGTTGTGTTCCCCCGCCCGGTAAGGTGATCTGGATGTTTTCCAACTCGACGTTTTCGATTCGATGTCCAGGAATGCCGGTCAGCATCAGACCCAGTCTGTCACGTTGCTCACCGGTCACCGTCGCCACGATATTCTTGATTCGGATGTTGCGTATCAAGCCAACCGGCACGCCTTCGGGGTTCTGGGCTTTCGCGTAAATCTGCTCGACCGGCTGGTTATAGGCGCGACCACGATTACCGAGCCTGATGAAGATTGGGCCACCCACGCGTTCCATGCGCAGATCGGAGAGGAGGACATTCTCCATGCGACCGCCATCCACCAGTAACAGCTTGATGGCTCCCATTGGGCAATCGTGGAAAAACGAATCAACCACCTGGATGTCCACAAACCCGCCGCGCGACGATGTGCCCAGTTTGAACCCCGCTGTATGGCTGCTGAGTTCACAGGTCCGCACAACGATATTCGAACAGGGCCTCAGAGTCGTGCTCTTGGGACATATCGCGTCATCCCCAGAGTTGATACGGCAATTCTCAATCTGCACGTCTTGGCAACCGTCCAGATCGATGCCGTCATTATTGACATTGTTATCCTTGCTTTCAATCCTGATGCGATTGAACCGCACATGATCGCAATCCACCAGATGCAGTCCCCATGAGGCAGAATTTTTGAAGGTCAGATCAGAAAAGGAGATTTCTTTGCATCCGACCAGCCGCATCAGCATGGGACGTTCTCCGAGCGTTTTCCCTGTGTGGACGGGAAAGGCGGTCTGGGTTCCCCGCGCGTCAATGAGACCGCGACCGCTGAAAGCGATATTTTTCGCCTTCTGTGCATAAATTAAACAACGCTTAAATGCAGGCGCCTCGACGGCACCAACGACATTCGTCGCGTAGTCGATCAGGTTGGTACTGCCGAGCAATTCTGCATTTTGTTCGATGTGAAACGTGACATGGTCGCTGATGCGAATGGTTCCCGTCACATAACGTCCGTCCTTCACCCGAACGGTTCCGCCACCCGCCTTTGAGCAAGCATCGATGGCACGCTGAATAGCGGCTGTGTTTAAAGCCTCGCCATCGCCCACAGCACCGAATGTGCGCACGTCAAACACGGCGTTGCACCCTCCAGCCAACTCCAGTTTACATCCGGTCAGTGTCAGCAGTGTGCCGACACACACCGACACGACGGTACGCCGGAAGCGACCGCCTAATCCTCTTTCAAATGCTGTACGGTTTTGAGTCTTGGTGAGAAACATTTTCAAAGTTATAATTCCTTTTTCTGATCCGTTGCAAGATATTCAGAAGCTGAGCATCTTAAACCGTTTCTAATCTTTTTTAATGATAGCACATTTTCTTGAGAGGGTTCAAGGGTCGTGTTTAGGCCTTGGACATTGACCGTATAGATGGAGGAAAGCGACCTTAGGGACCCGAGGGACCGAAAGGACGTGAGGGACACCTTCGAGGAGCTTCCACCTTCGCGAATACGGCTACGCTGGACAAGACGGCGGACATGAGGGATGCGCTTACCCAGACAGCATGGTCCCTGCTGTCCCTATTGTCCCTACGGTCGCTCCAGTCCCTCGAAAGCGACCTTAGGGACCCGAGGGACCGAAAGGACGTGAGGGACACCTTCGCGGAGCTTCCACCTTTGCGAATACGAATACGGCTTCGGTGGACAAGACGGCGGACATGAGGGATGCGCTTACCCAGACAGGCATGGTCCCTACAGTCCCTATCGTCCCTATGGTCGCTCAGTCTCTTCGCGACAAGGGAGCCGACAAGATTTTGACCTTCTGGAAACGAAAAAACCCCAATAAAACAGGCGTTTTTCGGGGTTTTCAGATGGAGCCAGCTATCGGGTTCGAACCGATGACCTCATGATTACAAATCAAGTGCTCTACCAACTGAGCTAAGCTGGCTAAAAAAGGTTTGGATAAGGTAGCAAAGCGACACGCGGATGACAAGCACGGATATGGGAAGGGGGGCGACTTTTTTAGCATCGCTGGACTAGAATGGCGACCGTGGTGTTGCTGTTACTGGTCAGAATGAGCAATGGACCTTGAGGGTCGGCAAGGAGTCCTAGGCAGAGGTGAAGGGCTGATGATGCACCGGCTACATTTCCGCACAGCTTTTCAGGCGTACATATTTTTTCGTGAGGAAATAGGGGGAGCGTAGAGGAATATGCTTTTTGGTTTACGACCACAACCGTAACAGCGTCTCGTGTGAGTGCAGCTTGTGTGAGTGTGCATGATACGGCTTCGCCCAGCGTTGGGGCAATCGAGCATCCGAGGATGCGTGCGTAAGCGGACTGAGCATCTGTTGAAAGTATGAGTGTAGCGGCGCCCTCGCCTAATGTGGTTGCATCTTGATTTGTCCGTAGGCGCATGGGCGAGAGTGTCTCGACACCGCCGACAACAAGGGTGTGAGAGGTTTGGGCGATGATAAGATCAAAGGCTTGTATGATTGCAACGCCGGAGGCGATGTCCGCAGACACATTGTTTTCATGTTCGCCTGTCAGTGACCACTCCATGGCAGCTAAGCTGACTGGCGTGTTTGCGTATGCGTGCGGAAAGAGCATGGGCTTCACGAGACGCGGTCCTTTGGTGAGGTAATCAGCAAAAAAGAGTTCCGTTGTTTCTAGGCATCCATAAGTGGTGCCGGCAAGGATACCTATTTGATTTTTTTCGATTTGTTCTGCTGTGAGTCGAGCCTGCTGTAAAGCTTGTCCAGTGGTGGCAAGGTAGAGTGCGCTGGCCGTGTCCAGATATGTTTTTGGGGATACGCCACAGGCAGCTAAGTCAACAAGAGGGGCTTCACCGACGCAAGGTGCGCCAGGGTAAGCAAAGCGAGATAGGGGGGCTAACGCGGAGTCACCTTCTCGCAGTGCAAGGGCTATTTCCTGTGTATCGGAGCCCAGTGCACACACAGCACCCAGTCCCGTGATGAAAACATGCGGGGCTTGCGCATGATGGCTGGCGGGCACGAAGTCGGAGTGAAGGGACTTGGAAACAATCACGGCAGCATTGCAGCCTCCAAACCCTGCGGAGTTTGACAGAACGTGGTTCAGAGTAGCTGTTCGGGGGGATGTGACAATATCGAGATCGCACGCGGGATCAGGTGTTTCATAGTTCCCGGTGGGAGGTATCAGATTGTGATGTAAAGAGAGTATTGAAACAATAATTTCAGCGGTTCCAGCCGCGCCCAGAAGATGCCCCAGTGTGCCTTTCGCAGAAGTAACCGGAATGGATTGAGCCGATTCGCCAAAGACATCGTGGATGGCTTGCGTCTCTGTCAGGTCATTGGGTTGTGTGCCCGTGCCATGGGCATTGATATGGTTGATGGCTGATGCTTGGAGTCCTGCTTGCTTTAAGGCTTCTCGCATGACGTGTGCTGATCCTGCTCCGCGCACAGCAGGAGCGGTCAGGTGGAACCCATTGTTTCCGGTTGCCCAGCCTGTGAGGTACGCGAGCGGAACACGTGAGAGGCTATCTGTTTCATCAAGACGTTCAAGTAGTATAGCCGCTGCGCCCTCTGAAAAGATAGTGCCACTTCGGTTTAGGTCAAAGGGACGAACCGAATCCTTGGTCATGGTTCGCAAGGAGCAGAGACCGCACCAAGCAAAGGGGGAGATGACATCGTACCCGACAACGAGGATGCGCTTGGCGCGGTTGGACGCAATCAGATTTGCCGCCGTTGCGATTGCCGAGGCGCCTGATGCGCAGGAGAGGGATAGCGCCAAGCGAATTCCGCCTAGCTGGAAAGCGTCTGCCAGGCGATCTGTCACCGATGATTGTGTGCAGGCCGCTATGTCTCGCGTGTCATGTAGGGCTGTGGGCTCCGATGTCAACGTGCGTTCAGCGCTCTCCATGTCTCCGAAGTTTGATGCTGTGATCAGTCCAATGGAGCGACAGGCATGAATATCATTAAGGAATCCAGCTTCGTGCAAAGCTTCCCGACAAGCAGAGGCCGCAAATTGAACGGCACGAGAGGCCTGTTCCAAGCCATGAATAACGGGGCTAGTGCGTATGAGGCCTGCTTTTGTGCAGGCAATGCCGCCCAAGTCAAATCGATCACACGCACTGATGGCAGAAGTGTTTTGGAGTAAGGCTTGCCACAGCGTGTTGACGCCTTCACCAAACGGTGTAATCGCCCCGAGTCCGGTAATCGCTATGCGTGGGTTACTCATCATCATGCCGTGGATTGGCGATTGTTTTATACACCAAATAAATGCTGAACACAATGATTAGCGTCCAGCAACTGGTCATCATCATCCACCCAGCGATCGTCATGATTTATTTTTTCCATTCTTCAGGGAGCGCGTTAATGACGGTTTGGATGACTTCGTCAAGTGTCATAAACGTGCTGTCTATTTCAAGTGCTCCGTCTGCTTTGCGCAAGGGTGCATGCTTGCGAGTCGAATCAATGGCGTCACGTGCGAGTAAGGAACGCTTGACGTCTTCCGCTGATTGGTTCGCAATGCCCTTTTCGACCTCTTCCTTACGACGGCGCTCCGCGCGAGCCTCAGCGCTGGCCACAAGATAAAAGCGGGCTGGGGAATCTGGGAAGACAGCGGTTGTGATGTCACGTCCCTCAACGATCAGGTTTCCAAAACGCCGCATATCGCGCAACCATTCGGTGATGCGGTCTCGCACGGCTTTCACTGTTGCTACGGGGCTTGCATGCTGATTGATTTGAGGTGTGCGAATTGCGTTTCCGGGTTCGACACCATTGACATAAAAGGCAATCTTTCCATCACAGGGTGAAAAATCAACATCGACTTTTTCTGCAAATGCTGCAACAGCATCTGGATTGGCCGTGTCAATGCCGTGAACCAGACATTGCCACGTCATAATGCGATAGAGCGCTCCAGAGTCTACATGCAGGAAGCCCAGTTGTTCTCCGACGCGTTTAGAGACAGAAGACTTGCCAGAACCGGACGGACCGTCGATTGCAATTACACGAGTTATCATGATAGCCATCCCTTTGTTGAAGATACTTTTACATTAACAAAGCCCTTTACATCATGCGAGTAAAAAGTAGATGTCAACACCGCCGGATTTTGCCGTTAGCGGTTTTAGGTAAGGAATCAACGCATATAAACGATTTTGGAATTTTATGGGTGGAAAGATGTGAACGACAAAATTGCAAAAGGTCACGCTCGTTAAGTTTTGTCGTTTCGGGTGTTAGCACGAGCTTTGCGCAGGGGAGTTGTCCATATTCGGGATGGGGTTCCCCATAGACTAGCGATTCTGCAACCGAAGGGAAAAGGTTGAGAACGTCCTCAACTTCCTGAGGGAAGATTTTCATTCCTGAAAAGTTAATAACCGTTTTCATTCGGCCCACAAGTGTGAGGCTTCCGTCGGGTGCAAGCTCTCCAACATCACCGGTATTGAACCATCCGTCGGTCTCGCGCAACGGATAGGGGTGCCAGGGGGAAAAGTAACCATCAAAGAGGCCTTTGCCGCGAATGAGCACTTCTCCGTCCTGTGTACAGGTGACGGTATAGGCAGGCAGGGGATGCCCGAGGTGACCTGAGTGAAAGGCTTCAGAGTGCAGATGCACAAAGGGAAGTCCAACTTCGATAACACCATACGCTTCGGTGAGATGGATATTGAAATGTTTGACGAAGTCTTGAGCAATCTGCTCTGGAAGGCGGATGGCTGTTGAAACGGCCATTCGTAAGCACTTAAAGTGTTCAGGGGTGATTGATGCAGATGTCGTTAATAACCGATAATGGATCGGACTTGCGTAAATCAATGTGATCTCGTGCTGCTGCAAGGTACGCACAATGGCATCCAGAATCGGAGTTCCGCAAATGATCAGTGTGGCACCTTTTCGAAGGAAGAGTAAAATGGTCACCACAAAGTGGAAGCTCATCGAGAGAACCCATGCTATGGTGTCCGCTGATGTGATGTTCAGTCCGTCGTTGGCTGCATCAGTTCGGTCGAGAATGGTCTCATGAGACAGGACAACGCCTTTGCTAGCGCCTGTCGTGCCGGAAGAAAAACGGATGAAAGCAGGCCTGATCGCGGTATAGTTTTGACGAATGGTCTGAGAGGCTGTACGAGGAATGAGACGTATGGTTCGAACGAGTCCAAGCGAAGCAGAAAGGATGATCCCAGCGGGGTCGTTTGATAACGAAGCATCGGCGAGAACGAAGTGCACGTCCATGCGCTCAGGGATGGCAGTCCGTTCATCTGACATCAGATCTGGCGCCATTGGAACAATAGCGGCATTTATACTGAGAACAGCGAGCGAGAGCACCACATAGTCGATGCTGTCATGACATAAAAGAGCTACACGATCAAACGCATGAATATGCTGGGTTTTCAGCTCGGCTGCAACCCGTTCGACGGTTGACTGAAGCTCACCGTAGCTGATACGCCGACTGGATTCAACAATCGCTATTTTGTCCAGCCGTGTTTGATTCGCAGTGAAAATTGATTCACTAATATTGAGTTCAGACATGACGTGAAAGCAAGGGTGTTATTGCGCAGATGAAGGAGACGTTGTTTCTGAGGCGGAAACCCGTGCTGGGACATAAATCGCTGGAGCATAATATTTTTTCAAGTTGGTGATTGTCTTTGTATTCAGCACGTTAACCAGTGTCATCCAGGGGCGAGACGTTTGCACGGAATCTTGCCAAGACGTCAGAACAGTTGTTCCATCCTTCAAGGTTACGTGGATGGCAAGTTGCGAGGCATATCCTACGCGCGTATAGCTTGTAAGCTTAATGATGAGCAGTTTGTTGTTAGGGCCTTGTTTGTATTCGGAGGGACTCGTGAGGATACGTGCACTCAGTCCTTGGCGTGCAAAGTGCTGAGATAAAGTAGACATCATGTAACTCTCGATTTCGCCATATTGCGTGGAATATGTCGCCGTTTCTGCTGGTTTTTCGATAAATATTTCGAATGTCTGTGCCATGGCGGGCGTGAATGCTAGATTCGCCCGTGGCGAACGGCATGCTGACCCAATGAAACAGAGTGTCACACAGGCATACAGAAAGAGAGCATTAAACAATCGCATAAGTAAATTTCCTTTTATTATAAAGTTATATAATAAACAAAATACCGCATCGCGTCAAGTGTTCGAGCGCCTCAATGGCTATTTTACGTTCGCGAGATAACCCGCTTTAAAATCGCGGATTATACGTTTTTAGTTGATTCACTTCGGCAGGTGTCAGTTCGCGGAATTCGCCGGGTTGCATATTACAAATTTTGAGCGGTCCGATACTCACGCGAACAAGTTCAAGTACGACAAAGTGGGCAAGCGAACACATCTTGCGAATTTGCTTGTTGCGACCCTCCGTAAGCGTGAAAGCAATTTTATGCGTGTGGTCGCGCCCTACTTTTAAGACCTCAACTGTGACGGGTTCGATGACATACCCGTCAATCTCAAGGCGAGAACGAAGTGTTTCGATTTTTTTGTCATCCATGTGGCCAGCCACGCGCGCAATGTAGGTCTTCGTGTGGCCATAACGTGGATGCGTCATAATGTTGGTCAGTTCGCCATCATTGGACATCAGTAGAAGTCCTTCGCTCTCCTTGTCAAGGCGTCCGACAGGGACGAGGCGTTCTGAAAAATGGGGTTTCATGAAATCACAAACTGTTTCCCCTCGTTCATTGTCAGCACTGCAAATGAGTCCGACTGGCTTATAGAAGAGCACGGTGCGGTGTTTCTCAGTTTCTTGTTGAAGCTTCTGGTTGTTCACGCAAATAACATCCGTTTCAATATGCACACGAAATCCAGGCTCTGTGATAGGGGTGCCGTTGACGGTTACTTCACCGGCTTCAATCATTTCAGCTGCATGACGACGCGAAGCAATGCCCCGCTGCGCAAGAACATTTTGCAACCGCTCCCCTGAACGCGGGTTTTCAGAATTGGAACGGGCTCTTGTATTTTCTCTCAAGGGTTTGCTATAATTGGGCATCATGTCACTTTCAGACCGAGATTATATGCGCAGGAATAATCAATCTATGCCTGTAGAAAGAGCAGGCTGGTGGACGCATTTTCGGTTTTGGCTTTGGCGTTTGTTTCACCGTCGTTAGGGTCTTTCCTGTAACTCTTGGCGGTCACGCTCCGGATCCCTCCCGATACGTTTTAAGAGCTTTCTTGTAGGCTATTGACGATGTATAACCACAAGGTTTGAACTCGGGACAGAATCCTCGATAAACGCATTCAGGGACACAGACGCTGATGATTTCGGGTTCGGCTTTCTGTACTTCTGCAAGCACAAGTTTCCAGGCGTGCGTCGTTTCGGCGGAGGCCTGCCGGCAGAGTCGTTTTCGAGAAATATTAATAAGTGCCTGCGCATTTGCACAACATTCGTGGTTGACGAGCGCAGACTGTGGGATATCATTGCGGTTTTGTCCTGTCCGGTCTGTACGCTGCGTGCTAACGTAATGCTCAATGCCGACCTTGTGACGGACAAAGTGTACGCTGACCCAGTATTTTAGGTTCACCCATTTCCATTTGAAGATCATTTGCCGGATCGGTGAATGTTCACAGAGCAACATACGTCTCTTCCAAACAGAGCTGGGTTCCTTCTCGCCTTCTTCCCTATGGATGGTTGTACGAGCTGCATCAGCAACATCGCGCCAGACGGAGCGTGTTTTTGCATATTTGATTTTAAGTTGTTCATCCATTTGATTTAACAGCATACTTGATTTTTTCACAGTTTGCAACTGTGGGAAAGTATGATATGCTTTCACTAGCATCCCATAGGGG
>SESF01012943.1_pt1 | contig 15606 bp, 9 predicted proteins | sample 3171521 | NCBI WGS metagenome assembly SESF01 (sample SAMN10866945, study PRJNA518727) | freshwater metagenome | biome: subpolar coniferous forest; feature: holomictic lake; material: water; isolation source: holomictic Lake 227, 6 m and 8 m depth | place: Canada: near Kenora, Ontario | collected...
ATGTTATCGCCTCCGAACATGAACGCTCCAAGCATATCTTTGATTTTAGTCCGGATATCACCCACAGCTACATCGTCGATGGTCTGAAAAACAGTCAGTTCCTCGTTAAGCAGCGAAGCCTGGTTCTGGGCAAAATAGCCGATCATGGTATTGTGCCCCAGAGTCAGTTTTCCATCAAAATCAATTTCATTCATCATCGCTTTAACAAGCGTTGATTTTCCCTCACCGTTCTTGCCGACGAATGCCACTTTTTCACCTCTTGAAATCGTTAGCGAAGCATTTTTAAATACCACGTGATCGTCGTAATTTTTACTCACATCTTCCAGAATTACCGGATAATTACCGGAACGGGGCGATGGTGGAAATTTGAGCCGGAGAGCCGAAGTATCTTCTTCGTCTATTTCAACGATCTCCAATTTTTCAAGCATTTTTACCCTCGATCCCACCTGAAGGGTTTTGGAATAGGTTCCTTTGAAACGATCAATAAATTCGGTTGTTTCGGCAATCATTTTTTGCTGCTCCTCGAATTGCTTTTGCTGCTGTTCGCGGCGTTCGCGGCGCAATTCAAGGTAATGCGAGTAGTTTACTTTATAGTCGTAAATGCGACCCATCGTTACTTCAATGGTTCGTGTGGTAATGTTGTCAATAAATGCCCGGTCGTGCGAAATTACGATCACTGCTTTGGCGCTATTGATCAGAAAATCTTCGAGCCACTGGATGGACTCAATGTCCATGTGATTGGTCGGCTCATCCAGCAAAATCAGGTCCGGTTTCTGTAACAGAATTTTGGCCAGTTCGATGCGCATCCTCCAGCCTCCGCTGAATTCACTGGTTGGCCGGTTAAAATCTTCGCGCATAAAACCCAAACCGAAGAGAATTTTCTCAACCTCTGCGTCGAAATTGATTTCTTCAATCGAATAGTATTTTTCGCTCAGGGTAGAAACGCGTTCAATCAGATCAGAGTAGTAATCCGATTCATAATCGGTGCGGGTTGCAAGCTCTTCGTTCATGGTCGCAATTTCGCGTTCCATCTCAAAAATACGTGAAAATGCCTGCGACGCCTCTTCAAAAACAGTGCGGTTGTCTTCGGTGAGCAAATGTTGCGGAAGATAGGCGATCACGGCATCTTTTGGGGCAGAAACCCGTCCTTTGTTCGCCATTCGTTCGCCTGCAATAACTTTCAGAAGTGTTGATTTTCCTGCTCCATTTTTCCCCATCAGTGCAATTCGGTCCTTCTCGTTAATCACAAAAGAGATATCCGAGAAAAGCGCCGATCCGCCAAATTCAACCGTAAGTCCGTCAACTGAAATCATTTTCCTGTTTTTTTGAAGGCGCAAAGATAAGCGAATTGGTTTATCAACCACGTCCTCCCTGAATTGGTCAGGCGAAAGTCAAAAAGTTTAACCAATATTTATTAATGGTGTAAATTCAACGAATTGATAGTCCGATTTTCAAACTTTTTCATTACCTTTTGTCATTCCAATGAAAAGAAAACTTTAATCAGGAGGTATTTTCCAAAATTCTTGTGGATTGGTTTTCTTCCTGGGCATTGAATACTTGAATGAATTGACCAGAAAATCCTGAGATATAAGAACTCTGAAAGGCCAGCAAAAACTGGCATTACGAGACTTCCGGGATTTGAAGCCATTCGGACTTATTGCAGCTTTCAGTCAAAATATTTCAGAAATCAATTGAAGAAATGCTGAACATTATATTTTTAAGGATTGTTACAAAACATGGGAGGAATGTTGTTGTTGGTTGGTTTTTAAAAATTAATTTTCAAATTTAAAATCGAACATATATTAATAGCATTATGAACAGTATTTCATCTCGCATAAAAGGATTGTTTTTAATAAAGTTCACATATAGGCTGACTCTAAAAAGTGTTTTCATTGCAGCATTGATTTTTACTGGTATTCAAATCCCGGTTCAGGCACAAAATAGCATGTTCGAAAGATCCTCCTGGTGGTTTGGACCTGCAGGAGGTGCAAATTTCAATTTGTACCATGGTTCCACTCAGGCTGTGAATTCCGGTTTAAACATTTCAGCAAATTTCCAAAACACTAAAGACATGGAGCCCTTTGCTTTCCCTGTATTGGAGTTTCATCGTCCCGACACCAGATTAGGCTTCATTCTAAATGTTGGATATGATAACAGAAGTGGTTCATTCAATCCGACATTTACGACTAAACTTTCATACCTTACCGTGGAACCCAGCATTCGGATTAATTTTTTCCGTTCGCCTTTCTATTTGTTTTCAGGTCCAAGGATTGCATTCAACGTAGATCAACGTTATACCTATCAAGCAGACCAGAATTCGGCAGTTACTGGAGGCACTTTCGATAATATGAATAAATATGTGATTTCGATGCAGCTTGGATTTGGCTATGATTTACCGCTTACAGCAAAAAGCAAAAAAAATCAGCTTATTCTTGCTCCCTTTGTATCATTCCATCCTTACTTTGGACAAAATCCACGCACCATTGAATCATGGAATCTGACCACCATGAGAGCAGGTATTGCATTTAAATTTGGAAGCAGCCACAAAAAGGTCGTACCAGAGCAGGTTGAACTTCCGGTGGTTATTGCTGTCGAACCTGAAGCCAAATTTATGGTGAATGATTCCCGAAATATTCCGGCTGAACCAATCAGCAATGAAGTATTTCCACTTCAGAATTATATCTATTACAATTTAAAAACCGATGAAAAGGTAAGCCTTGAAAAGGATCGGCGAAAGAAACCCAAAGAAGATCAGAAGGTCATTTCGTCGCTATCGAATCTTTCTGACAGCTCGTTCAGACGATTGATTGTACACGATAATTTTTTGAGCAGGCTTGGTGACCAAATGTCTAAAAATCGCGCAAATACAATTACGTTAATTGGTGCATCAAAAGATGGAGTAAAAGATGGGCAGAAAATGGCTGAGACAATAAAAACATTCCTGACAGCTATTTATGGAATTGATGCTTCCAATATTATTATCAAAACCCGAAGAAAAGTGAATATCCATTCCGAACTTCATCCTCGTAAAAAGGAAATTGCATTGCTTCAGGAGAGAGTGCGAAAAGTTCTGATCAAGAGTAAATCAAGTAATTTACAGCAGGAATTCAGAGGAGTTGATGGCACATCCACCAAACCATTGAAGATGATTTCCGTGGCGGAAGCTGATGAATACAGCTATATAACTTTTAAAACTACGGGTGCAAAAGAAACTTTCTCATCCTGGTTTCTGAAAATTACTGACGATCAGGGGAAAGTTATAAACCTTGGTCCTTACAGCAAAGATTTGGTCAGCATTTCCGGAAAGTCAATTTTAGGCAATCGTACATCGGGCAAATATGAAATTAGTATGGTTGGTATCATGAGCAGTGGAGTAACTGTAAAAAAGGATACCATAGCATATCTGGTGCACAGGCCTCTGCCGGCTTCTGAGGAAAAAGCAAAAAGGTATAAAATTCTATATGAATACAATAATTCAAAAGCCATTGGCATATATACCCGTTACTTAACCGACGTGGTTACACCGAATATTCCGCATGCCGGAAAAGTTGTTATCAATGGTCATTCGGAAAATGTCGGAGGCAGAGAATATAGTCCGGAATTGTTTTTATCACAGGCCAACGATACCCGGAAAATTCTTGAAAATGCATTGGCAAAAGCGGGTAGAACCGATGTTCAGATTGAAGTTTACGGATTTGATAAGGATCAGATTATAGCACCGTTCAAAAAGGCCAATCAGTTGGATAATCTTTCGAACCGAACCGTAATCATTGATATCATTTCCAAAAAGTAGGGACTTATTCCTGTTTCATGAACTATCCCGCAGCAGAGCTTCGGGGAACTACCCTCCGGGAGATTCGAACAATATCAGTACATGGTTCGGAAAACTGAAGCTATTCAAACTCCAATCCGCCGAAAAATTCGGGAGCATGAAAGTTCGGTTTTTCAGTTTTGATTTTGGTCCATGAAACGAAATGCGGAACACTCAGTTCGTCGCCGCATTTGTAGAAATTACCCCGCATTTTCTTTCCTGAAACGGGTTTGATTTCGTGTTTGAAATATACTTCCCATGGAATTGCTATGGTGATTTTCCATTCGGTCGGCTCTTTTCTTTCGTGAAAAGGAGAATTTCCCAGTGATGAAATTCTACGGATAGTGGCAATCTGATCCCCGGTGGCGCGAATTGCAGGCACTCCACTCCCTTTATAACCGAGCAAAGCAGTCCCGATACAGGTCATCTCGAGGTTATAATATTCGTCATTACCTTCTGGTGAAAGGAAAAACTCCACACAACTGTCGGTCCAGACGCGGCCATTGCTTTCCGTAATATCAGCTTTTACCGATTGCTCCACGACATGGTATTGCAGAAAAAGTTCTTCTTCATTGAATGCAATTTGAACTGTAACTTCCGGATGATAAGGATATTCTACCCAGTTCACTATATCCAAACGAAGAGGAAGAATCTCCTGATTCAGAATTTCTGATACCAGTTCGAGCGGCGGTTTTGAAAAACCTTCGAGTATTTGATGAATTTTCATGGTTTTGTTAATTGTATCTGAAATCTGATCCTGATGATTTTGAGTTGCCTTTTGAAAACTGATGGATTCCGGAAGCTGATTAAGACAGCTTATCAGCAACAGTGCGCACAATACGGCACATTTCATGGTATTGATCCTCCATACTGGTTAATAATTTATTTTGGGCCAATGTTCGCTGGTAATTGTGCTCCGGACTTTTAATCCGGTAATACTTGTCACCGTCGATGTAATCCATCAAAAAACGTAAAACCTGCTCGTAGGTAATGTATTTGGCAGAAAATGCCAGAAATTCAAGTTCTTTTTCGTTCAGGAAACCAATGGTTTGCGACAAATAGCCTTTGGTAAAACCTTCAAAAATTGAAAGATCACACGAAACTGCATCCAGGTTTTCGTCGTCTTCCTGTCCGGTATTGGTATATGAACGCATGGCATCGCCAAAATCGTTCAGGCAGGTGCTGTTCAGAACAGTATCCAGATCGATCACACACAAAACATCTCCTTTTAAATCGAAAAGAATGTTGGTTATTTTCGTGTCGTTGTGGGTGACGCGGGTTGGGATATCGCCATTTTCAACCAGCTTCCAGAAATTGAGCATTTCTTCGCGGCGGCTTTCAACCCAGCTGATTTCTTCAGTAAGTCTCGCTTTTCTGCCAACCGGATCTTTTGCCAGCACTGCGTCCCACTGATTAAACCTGAAACGGATGTTGTGGAAACCGGGTAAAATATCAGTCAATGGTTCGTTCAAATCTGAAACCATATTTTGAAACATCCCGATTCCTTTTCCGCCCTGAAACGCCAGTTCCGGAGTTATTTCCGAATCCATGGCAATCGTATCACTGATGAAAACACAAACAGCCCAATATTCACCCTCTTCATCCTGAAAATAGAGTTTACCGTCAATGGCCGGAACAATGGTCATGGCTTCGCGCATCGGATCGCCGTTCCGGGCAGTTACCTTTTGTTTGATGTGAAGGCAAACTTTCTGAATGTTCTCCATCATGGCGGGCACGTTGGTGAAAATTCGTTTGTTTTTCCGTTGTAAAAGATAACTTGCTGATGCCTGATCTTTAGTAAATATCATAAAAGTGTCGTTGATAAATCCTTCTCCCAGGGCTTCAACCCGGTCAATGCCTCCTTCAAGTTGAAATTTGGATGCGATATTCTCTAAATTCATGTGTGTTTTGGTTGTGAGTTCTAACTCTCAAAGATATATTCCTTTTTATATATCTGGCTTTGAAGTCCTCGTATTTTTATTAATTTTGGATGGCCTAAAACCAAGATATTTTAAAAAATAACTAAACCATCTATGCTGAAAAAGTTTGGAAACTTCCTGCGTAAACGTTTATTACTCGTTTTATTCTGCTCTTTTGCAATTGGAATCGTGGTAAGCATCTCATTTAACCGTGCTGTTGAATATACCTCAAGCGATGAGTTTTGTGCTTCGTGCCATGTTCACCCGCATGTTTTTCCTTCCTGGAAATTATCGACCCATTTCAATAATAAGGGCGGAATTCAGGTTCATTGTGTCGAATGCCATTTACCTCCCAAAGGACAAGGTTACCTGATTCAGAAAATCAAATTCGGAATTAAAGATGTTTACGGAAAACTAACTAAAGATTCGGCAGAATTTAACTGGGAGATGAAGGCTGAACTGGAACATGCCGTGAAGTATATCCCGAACGTATCGTGCAAGCATTGCCACCAGAACCTGTTTCCTAAAGATTTAGTGGATGCAGGCATCGCTGCCCATCTTTACTACGAAAATAACGAGAAGAAACTGGATTTACAGTGCATCAGTTGCCACCTTGACGCCGGGCATTATAACCCGAATTACAAACACGGCAAAATGACCGGCATACCTGGGCAGACCGACGGCAACACTGAAAGTTTGAAACCCGTTTTTGAACAGGCAACCAGCATATCAACTTTTGCCAACTACACCGAGAAGATTCCCGGCACATCGGTATCGTTCGAGATGATAGCTATCAAAGGCGGTACCTTCAGCATGGGCAGCCCCGAAAAGGAACCATTCCACCAGCCCGACGAATCGCCGGTGCGTCAGGTGACGGTCAGCCCGTTTTTCATGGCCGAAGTGGAAACAACCTGGGAACAGTATTGGGCTTTTTACGGTAAAACAATGAGCGAAGGTCGCACCCCGCCCGAACAGATTTATGCCAACAACAGCAACCCGAACGTGGATGCCATTTCCGGCCCGACCCCTCCTTATGGGCGACCCGACCAGAACTGGGGGTTTGGAAAACGCCCGGCAATCACCATGACCCATTATGCGGCGGAAACCTTCTGTCAGTGGCTCTCAAAAAAAACCGGCAAAAAATACCGCCTGCCCACAGAAGCCGAATGGGAATACGCGGCGCGCGGTGGCACAGAAACACCGTATTTCTTTGGCGGCAAACCGGATCAGTTTTCGAACAAAGGATTATGGCGTAAATTCTCGGACGCCAATACCGACCCGATTTCGCAATACATCATTTATGCAAACAATGGCAAAGGCAAAACGCATTTGCCCGAAGAGGTCAAGCCTAATCCATTCGGCCTGAAAAATATGCTGGGCAACGTAATGGAATATTGTGCCGACCGATATGCACCCGACGCTTATGCCAAAAACAGCGGTAAAGTGGCTAACCCACTTGTAACTGAAGGCGAAGAATGGGTTGTGCGTGGTGGTAATTATAGTTCGGATGCAGCTGATGTGCGCGCAGCAGCCCGCGACCACAGCCAACACGACGCATGGCTGAAAACCGACCCGCAGCAACCCAAAAGTATCTGGTGGTACTCCGACGTTAAAGGCATCGGTTTCAGGGTTGTTTGTGAGCCTGACAATTCAATAAAAATTCAATAGATAACTGACTATACACATTTAAATTTTATCCGTTATGAAAAAAGGTCTTGACAGACGTTCATTCTTGAAAAGCTCGGCTTTGGCCGGGGCATTGGGCGCAATTGGTACAGGAAGTGTTGCAGCGTTGGCATCATGCAGCAGTACTCCAAAAATATTGCCTTTGAAAGAGCCAGGCTCTTATTACCTGCCCAACCTGGTTGATATGGCTACAGACGGTAAACCGCTCAAAGCCGGGATAATCGGCTGCGGCGGGCGAGGCTCTGGTGCTGCGTTTAATTTCCTCAGCGCAGCCAATAATGTTACTATTGTGGCATTAGGCGATACTTACGCCGACCGTCTGGAAGAGTTAGCTGAAAAGCTGAAAAAAGAGAAAAATATCGACATTGCAGCAGACAAAAAGTTTGTGGGACTCGACGCTTATCAAAAAGTTATTGACAGTGATGTGGATGTGATTATTACCGCTACTCCACCCAATTTCCGCGCCGAAATTTTCAAGTACGCAGTGGAAAAAAACAAACATTGCTTCCTCGAAAAACCTATTTGCGTTGACCCGGTAGGTTACCGCACCATTGTGGCAACAGCCAGACAGGCTCAGGCAAAAGGCCTTTGCGTGGTAACCGGTACGCAACGACACCATAAACGCGATTATGTAGCTTCATACGAACAAATCATGAACGGGGCTATTGGTGAAATAACCGGCGGAACAATTTACTGGTGTGGCGGTATGCTCTGGTACAAGGACCGCAACCCGAAATGGTCTGACCTGGAATGGATGATCCGCGACTGGGTAAACTGGGGATGGCTTTCGGGCGACCATATTGTTGAACAACACGTTCACAATCTGGATGTATTCACTTGGTTTTCAGGATTAAAACCAAAATCAGCGCTTGGATTCGGTTCTCGCCAGCGCCGCGTTACCGGTAACCAGTTCGACAATTTCAGCATCGATTTTGAAATGGAAAACGGTATTCATATTCACAGCACCTGTCGTCAGATCAATGGAACAGATGGCGGCGTGTGGGAATTTATTCAGGGCACCAAAGGTTCGTGGACTTCCGAAGGACACATTATCAAAGACCTGAAAGGCAACGAAATTTGGAAATTCGACTACGAAGCCGAAAAAACCAAATTCAAGCAAACCGACCCCTATACCCTGGAACACGTGAACTGGATTAACCATATCCGCTCCGGAAAACCGATTGAACAGGCATCCGAAACGGCAGTTGCCAACATGGCTGCTATCATGGGGCGCGAATCGGCATACTCCGGAAAGAAAATCAGCTGGGATGAAATGACTGCATCGCCGCTCGATCTTATGCCGAAAGATATTGACATGACAAAAAAGATGGCTGCCACCCAAAACGGGTACGGTGCAGGAAAAGAATTTAAACTGCCCGAATTTATTCACATTGCAGGAACACCAGAGGGAAACCAAACACGATAAGCTATGACAATCAATAGAAGATCATTTTTGGGAACCGCCGTTTCCGGTGCCGCATTGACTGCATCCGGAGGGCTTTTCTCATCTTTCCGGAGTGAATCTCATTCCGGAAGAAGGCATTCCAAACTGAAAATTTCGTGTCAGGAAGGCGTTGCTCCAGGTAAGGAACTGAACGAAAAGCTTGATTTTATTGAATCTCTTGGAATTGTCGGCATTGAATTCTGGGGCGGTGGCCTCGAAAAAAGAATCAACGAGATTCAACAGGCGCTAAGGAATCGAAACATCAAATACAGCGCGACTTGTGCCGGATTCCAAGGCTGGTTAATTTCCGACGATCCGGCCATTCAGAAAAAATGTATGGATTCGATGAAGACAATTATCGCTGCATCCGGTGAATTAGGCTCAACCGGAGTCATTTTTGTACCGGCCTTCAACAATCAAAAGTCACTACCCGACAAAGAAGCAAGGGAACTGTTAATCGACCAGATGAAGGAATTAGGCGAATATGCGCTTCAGAATAAAACCCGTATTTTACTCGAACCATTGAATCGCGAAGAGTGCTATTTCTGCCGCCAGGTGGCCGATGGTGCTGCAATCGTGCGTGATGTAAACAATGCCGGCGCCGCAGTCATGGGCGATTTCTGGCACATGACCCGCGAAGAAACCAACGACCGCGCTGCATTTCTATCAGCGGGCGATTTTTTGCATCATGTGCATATTGCCAGTCGGAAACGCCGGAAAATGCCCGGAGAAGATGGTGAAGCTGATAATTACATCAACGGTTTCCGTGGATTGAAAGAAATCAATTACCAGGATTTTGTGAGCTTTGAATGTGGTTCGGTTGGTGATTCCAAAATCACCTTGCCAGCCGCTGTAAAACTCATGAACGAGCAATGGAAGAAAGCCTGATGACTGATTAAAAAGTGTGTATAATTTAAGCATAGATCATAAAAACCCCGGATTCTAAAGAGTCCGGGGTTTTTTGGTTAATGAGGATTTCAGGATTCGTTCATTTATATATATACCTCCATATGTTATTGTACAACATGTATTTACATGGTAAATAATCATATCTGAGCACGCATCGTTTCGACTATTTATTTGTATTTTTCGAAAAGTTAAATATTTACCATACAATAGTTATTATGACCGAACTAAAAACCGAAATGACCAGCTGCAATTGTGGTGAAATTCAGGAAGAGGAGCTTTATGAACGGCTAAGGATTATCGTTAAATCACAAAGAACCATCCCTGGAGCACTGATTCCTGTACTACAAACTACCCAAAACCTGTTTGGGTATCTTCCTGAAAAAGCCTTACGAATAATCAGTAAAGAACTGAAAAAGCCCTATAGCGAAGTTGCCGGGGTGGTTGGTTTTTACTCCTATTTCTCAACTACACCAAAAGGGAAATACACCGTTCGGGTTTGTCTGGGAACAGCCTGCTATGTCCGCGGAGGACAAGATGTACTGAAAGCCTTGCAAAAAGAGCTTAACATTGGTATTGGAGGTACAACTCCAGACAAAAAATTCTCGCTGGAAGTGGGACGCTGCTTTGGTGCCTGCGGCCTTGCACCCGTGGTAATGGTGGGAGACCAAACCTTCCAAAGGGTTAAACCAACCGGTGTAAGCGAGATTTTGAACAGTTTTGAATAACCAATCCAAAAAACCTATATGCATAAATTAAATTCTCCTGAAAAGTTTGACAAATTTTTTCAGGAAATATCGGATAAACAGTCCGAACAATACAAGCATTTTGAAGAGATCATTCAGGTTTGTACCGGAGGTGGGTGCATCGCCTGTGGCTCGCTGAACGTAAGATCCCAGCTGGCTGAACAATTGGAAGAACGCGGCCTTTCATCCAAATTCATGGTGAAAGCTACAGGTTGCCTTGGACCCTGCTCCAAAGGACCGGTGATTCTAATGAAAAAATCAGGTATTTTTTATGAAAATGTTCAATTAGCTGATATTGACCTGATCATTGATGAACATCTGATTGGTGGCAATCCGGTGGAAAAACTGCTGCACCACCGCGACGAAGATGGAAAAGCCATACCGAAAGCTATGGATATTAAGTTTTTCAACCGTCAACGGAAAATCGTGCTCAAACGCTGCGGAACCATTGATCCTGTGAGCATCAATGACTATATCGCTTCGGGTGGTTATGTTTCCCTAAAAAAGACACTTACCAAACTCTCTCCCGAACAGGTGATCGACGAGATGAAAGCTTCAGGATTACGTGGACGCGGCGGTGCTGGTTTTCCAACCTTCATGAAATGGAATCTGGCAAAAAAAGAAATTGCCGATCAAAAATACATCCTGTGTAATGCCGACGAAGGTGATCCCGGCGCATTTATGGATCGAAGCATTCTGGAAGGCGATCCTCACAGTGTGGTTGAGGGAATGATTATCGGAGCCTACACCATTGGTGCTTCCAAAGGGTTTGTATATGTGCGTGCGGAATATCCGTTAGCCGTGGAAAGACTGGGCAAAGCCATGGATGATGCACGTGAAATGGGTCTGCTTGGAAAAAATATTTTGGGAACCAATTTTAGTTTCGACCTGGATATTCGGATGGGATCAGGCGCTTTCGTCTGTGGCGAAGAAACCGCCTTGATGGCTTCCATCGAGGGAAAACGCGGTGAACCCCGCCCTCGCCCACCCTTTCCTACCACTGCCGGTTTATGGGGGAAACCTACTGTCCTGAATAATGTGGAAACATTTGCCAATGTGACTTCCATCATTGAAAATGGTGGCGAATGGTTTGCTCAATTCGGAACAGGAAAAAGCAAAGGCACAAAGATATTTGCTCTGGCTGGTGCCATCAAAAACTCCGGACTTTTCGAAGTTCCGGTTGGCACCAACCTTGGCGATTTGATTTATGATATCGGTGGTGGAACCAGCAGTGGCAAACCATTTAAAGCTGCGCAAATTGGTGGTCCATCCGGAGGTTGTATTCCCAAACAACACCTCAATGTTGCACTCGATTATGAGTCGCTCAACGAATTGGGTGCAATCATGGGATCAGGTGGGCTTGTAGTTATGGACGAAGGCTCCTGCATGGTTGATGTGGCCAAATTTTTCATCCAGTTTGTGACTGAAGAATCCTGTGGAAAATGCACTCCTTGTCGTGTTGGGACCAAGCGGATGTATGAAATACTCGACAAGATCACTACCGGACGCGGAGTTCCTGAGGATATTGAAAAACTGGAACGACTTGGCCACTGGATCAAACAGACTTCATTGTGCGGATTGGGGCAATCGGCTCCAAACCCGGTGCTTTCCACTCTGAGATATTTCAGGCATGAATACGAAATGCACATCATGGAACACAAGTGCGAAGCCGGTGTTTGCGCCAAATTGGTTCGCGCTCCCTGCCAGAGTGCATGTCCTGCAGGAGTTGATGTTCCTGGATTCATTTCGCTGACCGGTGAAAAACGCTATGCCGAAGCGCTGAAACTGCACCGCGAACGCAATCCGTTTGCTGCCGTTTGTGCCCGGGTTTGTTTTCATACCTGTGAAGACAAATGCCGAAGGGCCAGCCTCGATTCATCGGTATCCATCCGCGGTGTAAAACGCTTTATGGTCGATCAGGAAATCACCATACAACTTCCTGAAATGCGTGAAAATGCAATCAATAGCAAAAAGAAAATAGCGATCATCGGAGCCGGTCCGGCCGGTCTTTCCTGTGCCTATTTCCTTGCCCGGCTGGGTTATAAACCCAAAGTATTCGAAGCAGAACAGCGCCCGGGCGGAATGCTGGTACAAACCATACCATCTTACCGGCTTCCACGGGAAATTCTTGCCCGCGAAATCCGTATGATTGAAAATATGGGTGTTGATATTCAGACCGGAGTATGTCTTGGCACCGATTTCACAATTTCCTCATTAAAAGAGGAAGGTTACCAAGCCGTATTTATTGGAGTTGGTAATCCTGAAGGAATCAAGCCGAAGATACCGGGTATTGACAGCGAAGGGGTAGTTGACGCATTGAAATTCCTGCAGACTTACAACCTGCGTGGTTCAGTTCCGGTTGGAAAGAAAATCATCGTGGTTGGCGGCGGAAATGCTGCCATTGACGCAGCACGCACTGCAGTTCGCCTTGGAGCTGAAAAAGTAAGTGTCGTCTATCGCAGAACACAGGATGAAATGCCTGCATGGGCCGAGGAGATTGATGCAGCAGTTCAGGAAAAAATTGAACTGTTTACACTTACCAATCCGAAAGAAATATTGACTGAGAATGGAAAAGTTACGGGAGTACACTGTGTACGCATGAAATTAGGAACATTCGATTCAAGCGGCCGCCGGAAACCTGTTGAAAGCGATGAATCGTTCATCATGGAAGCCGACCAAATCATTGTCGCTACCGGACAAACGCTCGATGTTGAAAGAATAACCAATGGCGTCCAACTTGATTTAGCTGGAAAGTCCCAGATTAAATGTGACAAACAAACCGGTCAAACCTCTGAGCCTTGGATTTTCACAGGAGGTGATGCAGCGACTGGTCCATCGTCGGTTATCGAAGCAGTGGCAGGTGGCGAAAGGGCCGCAGTAGGAATTGACCTTTTTCTTTCCGGAGATAAACATGATTTCTGGCGCAAGGAAAAACATAACGACAGCTTTTTCGATCCTGAAGCTGATCCTGCCAAATACCCGCGAACTCACATGGTGATGCTGAGTGCCAACCGGCGCATGCACAACTTCGACGAAGTGGAATTGGTATGGCCCGAAGGCGAAGCCATCCGGCAGGCAAGAAGATGCCTCAGATGCGACTATGGAAGTAAATAGAAAGCCCCTCCCAACCTCCCCGAAGGGGAGGAGAAAAAAAACAATCGAATTTCAGGTTAACAAATCATGGCTCCAGAATCAAAAAGTCCCCCTTCGGGGGATTTAGGGGGCTTTAAAATTTCAAAAATGACAACAGTATATATCAACAAACAAGCGGTAGAAATCAGTGAAGGCAGCACCATTTTTGATGCGGCGGCAAAGGCTGGGATCAGGATTCCAACACTTTGCCATGTCGAAAATCAATTTCCAAAAGGGGCATGCAGGGTTTGTATGGTCGATGTTGAAGGTGCCCGGAATATGGTAGCTTCCTGCACCACACCTGCTCTTGAAGGAATGAAAATCACGACCAACTCAAAAAATGTTCGTGAAGCACGAAAATTCGTGGTTGAACTGCTCATTTCAGAACATTGCGGAGAGTGCAAAACCTGTGTGCGGAATGAGGATTGTGAATTGCAACAGTTGGCTACCGAAATGGGTATTATGGAAATTGCTTTCCCGGGCGAAACACTAAAAACATTTATCGACGACAGCACTCCTGCCCTGGTGCGCGATTCGGGTAAATGCATCAAATGCCGCCGCTGTATGACCGTTTGCAACGAAATACAAGGAGTAGGATCACTTTTTGCCCAGGGACGTGGATTTGAATCGAAAATTGGTCCTGCTTTCGATCAGCATCTCGATGGTGTTGTATGTGTGCAGTGCGGGCAATGTGCTGCCATTTGTCCTGTTGGTGCAATAACCGAAAAAGAACATATCGACTTTGTTTGGGAAGCAATCGAAGATCCGAAAAAATTTGTAGTCGTACAGACAGCTCCTGCCATCCGGGCAGCTTTGGGCGAGTGTTTCGGATACGAACCCGGAACAAGGGTAACCGGCAAAATGGTTTCTGCACTTCGGCTGCTTGGCTTCGACCGGGTGTTCGACACCAATTTCACGGCCGACCTCACCATTATGGAAGAAGGAACCGAACTGCTCACCCGGCTTAAAAAAGCTCTGATCGACAAACAACAGGTTGCCCTTCCGCAATTTACTTCCTGCTCTCCAGGTTGGATTAAATATGCAGAATATTTCTATCCTGAAATTCTCGACAACATTTCTTCCTGCAAATCGCCGCAGCAAATGTTTGGCGCAGTAGCCAAAACCTACTATGCAAAAAAAGCAGGGGTTGATCCAAAAGATATTGTGGTAGTTTCAGTGATGCCATGTACCGCCAAAAAATTTGAATGCCAACGTCCGGAAATGAACGACAGCGGATTTCAGGATGTTGATTATGTATTGACAACCCGGGAATTGGCACGCATGATCAAGCAATCGGGCATCGAATTCAAATTGCTGGAAGATGGCGAAATGGATTCACCAATGGGAAACGGTTCAGGAGCAGCTGATATTTTTGCCAATACGGGCGGTGTGATGGAAGCTGCTTTACGCACGGCATACCAGATTGTAACAGGACGCGAATTACCTGTTGCCAACTTACATCTTCAACCAGTTGCAGGTTTGGAAGGAGTGAAAAAAGCATCGCTGAAGATCGAAGGATGTCTGCCTGCCTGGAGTTTCCTTGAAGGTGTGGAGCTAAAAGTTGGGGTGGCTCATGGATTGGGAAATGCGAAGAAAATTATTGAAGCCATGCGAGCCGGTGAAGAGTTTCATTTTATCGAAGTCATGACTTGTCCGGGAGGATGTATCGGCGGTGGAGGACAACCTCGATTTACCACCAATGAAATCCGAAACAAACGAATTGGAGCTATTTACGCTGAAGATGAAGGAAAACAATTGCGGAAGTCGCATGAAAATCCTGAGATTATCCAAATCTATGAAGAGTTTCTGAAACAGCCACTCAGCCATTTGTCACACGAATTACTCCATACCAAGTATTTCGACCGGAATTAAAAAGTCAAAGTGTGCCTTTGCGAATAGCAAATCCGTTGAAAAAAGAAACTAATCAGGAGCTACAAGCAATTGCGGCTCCTTAATTTTTAG
>SESF01013731.1_pt1 | contig 15600 bp, 16 predicted proteins | sample 3171521 | NCBI WGS metagenome assembly SESF01 (sample SAMN10866945, study PRJNA518727) | freshwater metagenome | biome: subpolar coniferous forest; feature: holomictic lake; material: water; isolation source: holomictic Lake 227, 6 m and 8 m depth | place: Canada: near Kenora, Ontario | collected...
CAGACCGTCACGCTCGACCATGACCAGAGCCTCATCCCAGGCTCGCTCGACCGCTGGCAACCGGTGCAACTGGAGCCGCTGGCCCATGGCGCGGTCGATGCCGCGTTGTTCCGGTTCCTGCTCCAGCGCTATCATTATCTGGGGCATCGCAACTGTCGCGCACCGCCAAAATGAGAATTGCTGGAAGGACCTTTAACCTGCCGTTTCGAGCGTTCTTCCCCTGCTTGAGGGTGGCTATTGGGTCGCAATGAGGTGGCTATCAACCGGCTTACTACCTCGTTAATACACCGTAAATACTTCGTAAGTACCTTGTAAATACCTTAGCACTTCATAGTAGTATGTGGATTGCCCCTCTAACCCTTGTGGCTCGCAGGGCGCGACAGAATAGGATTTCTCTTGGGGACGGTTATCGGATGGTCAAATGAAGTTGTTACAACTCAATCCCCGCGCTCAGGAATGAGATGTCCAAAGCGGGATGCCCAGCAGCCGAAACTGAGATGCGATGCGCTGCTGAGGTTGCCGCGAGTCTTGACTTGCCTGGGGCTCGTGGTTACGATTTCACCCATGATTTTCCGGTTTGTCCGCGTGCTGCTGATTGCAGTGTGTTTGCTGGCATTGCCTTATCCTGCGCCGGCTCCGCTGATTTACCGGCCGGGAGAAGGTTGGACCTACGAGCCATACGGCGGCGAGGGTAATTGGGTGCAGACACGGGCGAAGGATCAATTGGAAGTTGCCCAGGCCGCCTACGACAAGAAAGCTTACGGCTTGGCGCTCAAGGCCGCGCGACGCGTGGTGAAGGTGTGGCCGCTGTCAGACTACGCGCCCCGCGCACAATACCTGGTCGCCCTTTGTTACGAGGCCACCGGCAAGGAGGAAAAGGCCTTCAAGACCTATAAGACCCTGTTGGAGAAGCAGCCCAAGATCACCAACTTCGATGCGATCCTGGAGCGGCAATACAAGATCGCCAATCAATTCCTGGCCGGCAAGTGGTTCAAGCTGTGGGGTTACATCCCCGTCTTCCCCTCCATGCCGCGCACCGCCAAAATGTACACTGACATCGTGAAGACGGGGCCTTATAGCGCCGTCGCTCCGCAATCCCAGTTGAACATCGGGACGGCTTGGGAAAAGGCGAAGACGATGGGCTTCAAGACGCCCGACTATCCCGCCGCGATCCAGGCTTATGATACGGCGGCCGATCGATATCACGATCAGCCCACGGTGGCGTCCGAGGCGATCTTCCGGGCGGGACTGGCTTACCAGAAAGAGTCGCAAACGCCGGACCGGGACCAGAGCAACGCCGGACGCGCCATCGCCAAGTTTACCGATTTCATGGCGCTCTATCCGTACGACCCGCGAGTGCCGCAGGCCCAGAAGATCATCGCCGATCTCAAGGGCGCCCAGGCGCGGGGCAATTTCGACATTGCGCGGTTTTACGAGAAGCGCAAGAAGTGGGAAGGTGCGCGGATATACTACAACGCGGTGCAGTCGATGGATCCCAATTCCCCGTATGCCGCCGAGGCGCTGCGACGCATTGATCAACTCAAGCCGCGTCTCCAAGGTGCGACCAAATAACATGAGCCTTTGTCGCTGGTTGCTGATCGTTCTGGTGGCGCTCGGCGGGAGCGGCTGCGCGGGCTACAAACTGGGCCCGGTCAATGGGCAGGTTGCCGGGGCAAAGTCGGTACAGGTCAACCCGTTCAGCAATCAAACACTGGAACCGCGACTGGGAGACGAGGTGACGGTGCAACTGCGCAAGCAGTTGCAGCAGGATGGAACCTACCAGCTTGCTTCCCACAACGACGGGAACATCGTGGTTAGCGGTTCCGTGATCCGCTATCAGCGGCAGGAGATCAGCCTCTCGCCCAGTGACACCCTGACGGTGCGCGACTACCGGCTGGAGCTAAGAGCGCAGGTGACCGCCCACGACCGGGGCAGCGGCAAAGTGATTTTGAACAAGCCGGTCACCGGCTACACCCTCATCCGTGTCACCACCGATTTGACCAGCACGGAGCGCCAGGCTCGGCCGCTGCTGGCAGCCGACCTGGCTAAGAACGTCACCGCGCTGCTGGCGGAGGGCGCCTGGTAGAGCGGTGATTGTGAATAACTCGGGCTTGCTCGCCGGGAGCTATCTGGTAGCAAGGGGCTGTCGCAGACAGCGACTACTTCAAATGAACAGTATGATTAAATCCGTCTTGAGAATCGGAGCCGTGGGCCTTCTGGCCGCCGCCATCGCGGGCATGCCAGCGCAGCTTCTGGCGCAAAGCACCAATAAACCCGCGCCGGAAAAGAAAACCGCTGCGGGTAAAAAGGAGTCCACCGCGAAGAAGAAGGCGGCGCATCCCTTCCGTGGGAAGCTGGCGGCGGTTGACAAGACGGCAAAAACCATCACGGTGGGCGAGTCCATTTACCAGATAACTTCCGAGACCAAGATCACCAAGTCAGGCATACCGGCCACCCTGGAGGACGGCGTTGTCGGTGAGCCGGTCACCGGGTATGCCAAGCCAGCCGACGGCGACAAAATGACCGCCACGACAGTGCGTTTTGGGACCAAGCCGGAAGCAAAGGGCACCGAGAAAAAGAAGAGCAAGTAGGCTGCACCTCGGAGCGTTGCGCCAGGAGTGGCGCACCGGACTGTGCGGTCACGCTAAGCCGACAGGATGCCGGCGTTCCGTGTGGAGCGCCGGCATTCTGCCGGTTTAGCGCGTGGGCAGGCGGCTCGGTCTGTGCGGACTGCGGCGGCTCAGCGCCGCCACCAGCTCGTCTTGCTCTTGACGCTCGTGCTCTGTGCGTCCTGGGTGTAGTGTTGGACGAGCCACTTGCTGCGCGCCGCTTCAAACGCCATCCGAAATTCGTCATAGCTCAGGAACCGGTCTTTCGGGTCCTTGGCCATTACTTTTATCAGTGCGTCGCTGGTGGGCTGCGTTATTTCAGGGGCTACCAGATTGGGTGGTGTCAAGGGGGTGTGAACGTGCGCGGCGACCAGGTCCTCCACGCTCGGGGCCTCGAACGGCACGTGGCCGGTCAGCGCGTGATAGAGGGTGCAGCCCAGGCTGTACATGTCCGACAGGAAAGTTTCGCGCTCCCGCTTGATCTTCTCCGGCGCAACATAATACGGCGTCCCCTCCGTAACGGACGTTGACTCGGGCTCGGCCTCGGCACTGCGCGCCAGGCCAAAATCGACCAGTTTGGGTTCGTTGTCGGCGTTGAAGAGGATATTGCCCGGCTTGATGTCGCGGTGCAGTAAGTCATGCTTGAGCGCCATGTCGAGGGCGGAAGCGATCTTGTAACCGATGTCCAGGACTTCGAGTTCACCCAGGCGGCCTTGCTTCTCGATCCGCGCATCGAGACTGCTCCGGTCCGCCAGCTCCATCACCAGGTAGCGCTGCCCTTCGAGCTCATCGAACGAGTAAATGTGGATAATATTGGTGTGGTTGAGCGAGGCGCAGGCACGCGCCTCACGATAGAAGCTCTCCAGCGCGACGGGGTCGCTCTCGAGCTCTTTCCGCATCAGTTTCACGGCCACCAAGCGCTCCAGCACGGTGTCAAAAGCACGATAGACCTTCCCGTGCCCGCCGGAGGCGATTTTACTGCGCAGTTCAAACTGACGCAATTGCATCGGCATCATGATTGGATAGCCGCAGCGCTTGCAAGGCTCCGTGGACAACGGCGGGAGGTCACCCGGGATGAAGACTTTGGCTTCACACCCGCTGCACGTGACCATTTTTAGCGGCTTATCGCTCGCACTCATGATAACTCAATAGTAGCATCGTCCGTTCCGGCAACAAGTGCCGGATGCCGCAGCATCCGTCATCAGGCTGCCCCCCGAATAACTTGCCCCTTGTTAGCCCTTTCCGCGCCGATCGTCAAAGGAGAAACATGGAAGAAATATGGGATGGTGCGGCGTTAGGTTGCGCGCGAAGGCGAGCGGGGTGGGCCAGGGATAGCCGGGGCGCGGCGAACATGATTTCCGGAATCTCTTGACATTAGCGGCGGGATGGTGTTTCATAAGGCCGTTAGAATATGACAAAGACAGATACAATTTGCCTGGGTGACCAGCGAGCTGGTGGACAGACGTCCATGCGGCATCGTTGCGCCGGCGTCGCGGGAGGGAACTGCTAGCCCTGGAATTGATTTCCGTAAACCCGCGATTGCCAGTCAATCGCGGGTTTTTTGTTGAACCAGGTCGCCGGGACAGGCGGCAATAGAAAAAAGCATGAATATGAACACAAACTACAAACGGGTGCCGGCGGAGTTTGGGCCCGAAACGGGATTCGCGGTCCGGCTGGCCACGTCCGCGCCCTTTCGGGCGAGGCAGGAAGCCGAACTCGAACGACTCAAAGCGCGGTTGCTCGCGGAGCGGCTGGCAGGACGCACGGAACCACGGTTCGACAGCCAGATGCGGCGGGCGGCCAGCGAGGCCGCCGCCCTGGCGTGGACGACGCATTATCCTTTGCTTGTGTTTCCGGCTCTGTTTGAAGAGCAGGCCGGTGCGGCTTTACTTCGCGCCGAGCAGCAGGAACACGTTCGCCAACGCAGCCGTGAGCTGCTGGCGGCATGAACAGGGCAACAAGTAGATTCCGATCGGCTTCAGCGCTCGAAGCTTTGAGCCACGAGGTGGAACAAGACTTGGATTTTCATTGCCGTTGGCCCATGCTGTTGGCCCATGCTGTTGATTCGTGACATCTACGCCGCCAGGCGCGCGGCCGGGCGACCGGTGATTTCGTTCGAGTTCTTCCCACCCAAAACGGAAGAGGGTGACCGCAACCTGCTCGAAAAGACCATTCCCGCCTTGCTGACAACCCGGCCGGACTATTGCTCGGTGACTTACGGCGCGGGCGGCAGCACCCGCGACAAGACGCTCAGGATCGTGGACCGGATCCAGAAGCAGCACGGCTTGACCGCCGTGGCGCATCTAACTTGCGTGAGCGCCACGAAAGAGCAAATCGGCGAGTTGCTCGCGGAAATTCGCGCGCTCGGCGTCAGGAATCTTCTGGCCCTGCGCGGCGACCCATCCGGCGGCGGCGAGTTCCAGCCGACCCCCGGCGGCTTTGAATTCTCCAGCCAGTTGGTGCGTTTCATCCGCGAGCAAGGCGATTTCTCCATCGGCGTCGCGGGTTTTCCGGAGGGCCACATCGCCTGCAAGGAAGGCAAGCATGCCGATTGGCAGCACCTGAAGGAAAAGGTCGAGGCTGGCGCGGACTTCGTCCTTACCCAGTTGTTCTTCGATAATGACGACTTCCACCAGTTCCGCGAGCATCTGACGCGGAAGCTCGGGGTCAATGTGCCGATCGTGCCGGGCGTCGTTTCCATCCAAAGCGGCACGCAGATCAAACGCTTTACGGCAATGTGCGGCGCACGGATCCCCGCGCCCCTGGCGGCGCGGTTGGAGGCGCTGGGCGACGACGACGCGGCGGTGGCCGAGTTCGGTCTCGAGTACGCCACTCGGCAATGCGAGGATTTGCTGCGTGCGGGCGCGCCCGGCATTCATTTCTACACCCTCAACAAGGCGCCGGCCACGGTGAGAATCCTACAGAACCTGGGGCTGGCACAGTGAACTGGTCGCCTGCGTGGCAGCGCTGCAAGGGTTGCAGAGCAGCCTATGCTTAACCGCATCCATGGGGATGCATTCCTGGCAGGGGTTTCTGCAGCATTGCGGCGCATCGTTTTCTCCGGCATTGTAGGTTCATGGGTAAACGACGTGAGGCGCGCGAACGCGCCGTTCAGTTCTTATTTCAGCACGACTTGAATCCGGGGGAGGACCTTCCGGCGGCGCTGGAGCGTTTTTGGGAATCGCAACGGGCGGCGGCGATCGCCGAGGACAAGGGGGTAGCCACGTGGGGGCAGCCGGTGGAGTTGCCGCCGCCCACCGCGGAGGAAGTGGCTATACGCGAGTTCGCCGACCCGCTCATCCGCGGCACGCTGGACCACCGCGACGAAGCGGACGGGGTTATCAAAAAGCACGCGAAGAACTGGGATCTGCATCGTATCGCCGCAGTGGACCGCAATATACTGCGGCTGGCGATTTATGAAATGCTGCATCGGCTCGACATTCCACCGGTGGTGAGTATCAATGAGGCGGTGGATATCGCCAAGAAGTTCTCCACGCAGGACAGCGGCAAGTTTGTAAACGGCATTCTCGACAAGGTGAAAGGGGAACTGATGCGGCCGGCGCGGATTGTTCAATGAGCCCAATGTCGCAGGCCAGGAACTCGTAATGAGGTTTGTCGATCTCCATCTGCACAGCCATTTCTCGGACGGCACGTATTCGCCGGCCGAGCTGGCAGCGCAGGCCCGGCGCTGTGGGCTGGCAGCGATCGCGCTGACGGACCACGACTCGCTGGAGGGTTGCCCGGGAACGGCGGTGGCGTGCGCGGCGGCCGGCATTGAGTTCATCGCGGGCACCGAGCTGACCGCGGAGCAGGATGGAAACGAATTGCACCTGCTCGGCTACTTCCTCGAGGCGGAGAATCCCTCGTTGTTGGTTCAGCTCGCCAGATTCCAGGCCGTGCGCCAGGACCGCGTTCGCGAAATGGTGGCGCGGCTCAATAAACTAAGAGTGCCGCTGTCGGCGGAAGCTGTGTTTGCGCTGGCGAACTGCCGGGCTCCCGGTCGGCCGCACGTGGCGCGCGCGCTCGTGCGGGCCGGGTTTTGCGCGAACCTGGACGAGGCCTTCGAGCGCTTTCTGAAAAAGAACCGGCCGGCGTGGGTACCCAAGTTCAAGATGTCGGCGGGCGAGGCCATTAATTTGATTCACCAGGGGCAGGGGGTGGCGGTGCTGGCGCACCCGGGGCTGAATCGTACCGACCGGGTCATTCCTGGGATGGTCAAAGCCGGGCTGGACGGCATCGAGTGTTTCCACACAAAACACTCCACGGCGACCAGCAAGCATTACCTGGAGCTGGCCGACCGTTTTCATCTGCTGGTTACTGGCGGCTCGGATTGCCACGGGTTAAGCAAAGGCAAACCGTTGATCGGCACCGTCAAAGTGCCTTATGAACACGTCGAGCAGCTTAAAGCGCGGGCGGCAGAGATCAAGGCTTCCGCCCAGCTCCACTTTGCTCGATGAACTACCACGCCAACGATGCTGGGAAGGGCTAACTCTCAACACGCAACACCCCCCCCATGGGACTATTCGCAAAATTTAAGGCCGGCCTGCAAAAGACGCATAGCAAGCTGGCGCACGAAATCAAACGCATCGTTACCCGCTCGCCCAAACTGGACGCTGCGGGACTCGAGGAATTGGAAGCGTCACTGATCGCCGCCGATCTGGGCATGGCCGTAACCACCCAGATCATTGACGCGGTCAAGCAAGCCTACGAGACGCAAGGCAGCGGGGGCAGGGACATTTTTGCGATCGCGAGTCGCGCGGTGGCGAACAGCCTTGGCCTGCAGCAGGCTGGGCTGCGGAAAGCAACCGCAGGATTGACGGTCGTCTCAATCGTCGGTGTCAACGGTACCGGCAAGACCACAACCGCGGCCAAACTGGCGCACCTGGTACAGTCGCGCGGTGAGACCGCTTTGCTGGCGGCCTGCGACACGTTTCGCGCGGCGGCGATCGAGCAGGTCAAGCACTGGGGCCAACGGTTGAAGGTCCCGGTCATTGCGGGAGCCTACGGGGCGGATGCGGCGTCAGTGGCCCACGACGCGGTGGCGGCGGCGCAGGCACGCAAGACGGATTATCTGTTCGTGGATACCGCAGGCCGGCTGCACACGAAGCACAACTTGATGCAGGAGTTGCAGAAACTGCATCGAGTGATGGGCAAGCTATTGCCGAGCGCGCCGCATGAGGTGCTGCTGGTGCTGGATGCGACGACCGGCATGAATGCATTGAACCAGGCGCGTGAATTTAACAAGGCGGTGCCGCTCTCCGGGTTGATCGTCACCAAGCTCGACGGCACCAGCAAAGGGGGGATGGTGGTGGCGATCCAGAAGGAACTGGGGTTGCCGATCAAGTTCGTCGGACTGGGTGAGCAGGCGGATGATCTACAGCCGTTCGACGCGAAGCAGTTCGCCGAGGCGCTCTTTGCGCCATGACCGCCTACTGCTCCGGCTGCCACCATGCAGAGTGAGCGCGACTACATGCGCCTGGCCTTGGGCCTGGCCCGGCGGGGCTATGGCTCAACCTCGCCCAATCCGATGGTGGGCGCGGTCTTGGTGAAAGGAGGCAGAATCATCGGGCGGGGCTGGCATCGCCGCGCGGGCGAGCCGCATGCGGAAATCGAGGCGATCCGCGACGCAAAGGATGGAGGGCACCAGGTCAAAGGCGCGACGCTTTACGTCACGCTGGAGCCGTGCTGCACCCACGGTCGCACGCCGCCCTGCACGGAGGCCCTCGTGGCGGCTGGTATCAAAAGGGTAGTGGCCGGCGCGGCAGATCCAAACCCGCGGCATCGCGGCAGAGCTTTCCCCATACTGGAGCGGGCGGGAATAGCCGTCACACAAGGGGTAATGGCCGAAGCATGCGCGCGGCTGAATGAGGCATTCAATCATTGGATCGTCCGGCGCACACCGTTGGTCACGGTCAAGGCGGGAATGACGCTCGATGGCAAAATCGCCACGGCTTCCGGCGAATCGAGGTGGATCACGGGCAAAGAGGCGCGGGCCTATGGGATGAAACTGCGGCAAGGTGCGGATGCGATCCTGGCTGGGATTAACACGGTGCTGGCAGATGACCCCAGCCTGACATTCCGAGGTCCGACGTCCAAAGTCCATAGTCACCGGTTGCGCCGCATTGTGCTGGATGCCAGGGGGCGGACGCCACTGACGGCGAAGGTGGCCCACGATGAATACGCCGCGTTGACAACGGTTGTGGTTAACAAATCAGCCCCGAAACAGCGCGTGGCGGCGTTGGCGAAGCAGGTGAGGGTGTTGGTCGCGCCGGGTGCTGGCGGCCAGATCGATTTGGGTTGGCTGTTGAAACAGCTTGGCTCGGAGAATATCACCAGCCTGCTGGTTGAAGGAGGGGGAGAGGTGAACGCGTCTTTCTTGCTGCCAGGCCTGGCGCATCGCGTGGCGTTTTTTTATGCGCCGATCATTTTGGGCGGGCGCCACTCGCGGCGGGCGGTCGCGGGTGAGGGCGCGCGAGCGCTGCCGGAGAGCCTCAGCCTAAACGATTTGAAGTGGCGGCGGCTTGGACCCGACTGGCTGCTGAGCGCTCGGGTGGCGCCCCGTTAATTCGGGTTTCGGATTTCAGGCTTCGGCGGTATCATCCGATCATGTTTACAGGAATTGTTGAAGAGACAGGCGTCGTCGAGCGGATTCAGCCCACCGCGAAGTCGATCGAATTGACGGTGCGGGTGAACCTGTGCGGGCGGGATTTGAAGGTGGGCGCGAGCCTGGCGGTCAACGGCTGCTGCCTGACGGTCGTGAAGCTGGCCAAACGGGGCAAGCTCAAGCTGGCGCAATTCGATTTGCTGAAGGAGACCTGGCAGCGGACAAACCTGCAGTTCGCCAAACCCGGCTCGCTGGTTAATCTGGAGCGACCCCTGCGTACCGACGGCAACCTGGGCGGGCATTTCGTGACAGGCCACATTGATGGCATTGGCAAGATCACGCGGTGGGAGCGAATGGGGCAGGATCACGTGCTCGATATCGCCGCGCCGCCGGAGGTGATGCGCTATGTGGTTTTCAAGGGCTCAATGGCCGTCGATGGCATCAGCCTGACGGTCGCTGGTGCCAGCAAGCGGAGCTTTCGCATCTGGATCATTCCACACACGTATGATGTGACGGCACTGCGCGAGCGGAAGGTCGGCGATGCGGTGAACCTGGAAGCCGACCTGATTGGCAAATACGTGGAGAAGTTTGTCGCCGCAAGGGCGCGACGCTGACGCGCCCGACCGCCCCCGGTCAGCGGCGAATCTGCGAATTCATCAAGCCAGCCATAGCAGGTACCACTTTCGTTTCTTCTCTGATTCCATCTTCATGGGCCGGGGCTTGTCCTCCCGTGCGGCCATCGAGGCAGGCGCGCACTCGCGCACGCTGGCCGCCGCCACGACATGCTCCTCGCCCTTGGCGTCCTTGAAGTGGTAAATGCCATCCTTCAGCCGCGGTTTCGAGGCCGTGGTGATTTGCGCGCCGTTGGTGAGCTTCATGACATAGTGATGCGCGCATCCGGTGAGCGCAATCAGCCCGATTAGAAATGGCAAAGCTGCTTTCTTCATAATTTATAACTACACAAGAACACTGCGAGACCGCGACCGAGACGGTTGCCAATGCTCCCTGAGCGGGAATCATTCTTCCAGCTTTTCTTCTGCGCAGGCGAGGAATTCCAGGTTCCCTTTCCTGGCTACTCCCTCCAAGACAGTTTGCATCGGACTGGAGGTGCCCAGGTAAAGCGCATCAAAAAGAGCCAATAGAACGGTTGGCCGGCGGCCCTTCTGCTTAAGCCAGAGGTCAATCCAGCGATCGACCTCACGCGGCAGACTCTCGGCATGGTGAACGGAAATGATAATCAGGTCGGCGGCGGCGGCTTCTCCCGCCGCAATGGCTCGCAATTTGGGCGTCCGAAGCTCAGTCAACAGCCAGAGTTCTTTGGAGATTTCACAATTCCGACCGAGGCACTTGGCGAGCGTCTGCAAAAAATCATCAGCTCGGGTGCCGGTAGCGGAATCCTCATGCACCACTGAAACAACGATGCGCTCCAGCTTTTGCCACGTCGGCCACACCCGCAGATGTGTTATTATCGCGTCCATGTAAAGGAATCGTGCTTTCTACACGGAACCGTCTGCTTGAAATGGTGGGGCGGGTCAAGGGGAATCTGCGAAACCGACAGTGCAAAAATAGACGGCGCGCTGCTCCGCAGATCCATGCGCCATGCCGAATAGAGGAGTTACTGAGGAGTCCGCAGCATACGCTACACCGCAAAGCTGCGGAGGCTTCTCCCTCGCCCCTTCAGAAGGGGAGTGGGCTGGGGAGAGGGGTTGCTCGGTGTCGTCTATCCCGTGTCTTGGCAGTAACGTAAATTCCAGCCTGCGCCTTTGGCTTTCCCCCACCGAGTTCCAGGAGCAAGAAACATCTTGGCCCTGGCAAATCCATTCAATTGAAGATCAGTTTTCAACCCGGCGCCCGGGTGTTGCCGCGGGCGATCCCTCATGGATGGTAGAGCCGCTGGAGAAACAGCGGGCTCTCCGGCAGGGACGGATTAAGGACCGGCACCAACTCAGAGACAAGCGTGTCAGCAAGTGCCCGGGCCGCGGTGTCGCCCGCCAGTTGCTCGCACCAGGCGAGGTCGAACTGGAACTCCATGACTCCGGGGCTGTCGCCCTGGAAATTGGTATACCAGAAATTGTCGTAAACAATCGCCAGCATGCGCCCGCTGCGGGCCGGAGGCTCAGTGAGGCGGCTCTTGGGATGGGGGCCGTCCAGGGTGACCAGGGGTGCGTCGCGCGTCACCCACAGCCAATGGCCGGCGGGAGTGGCATAGTGGGCCCAGCCATCGATGGCGAAATAGTCCCGGCACGTGCCGATCAACTGGTCGGTGAAGGGGGTAAAGCCCAGCCCACCGCTGCTCAGGCGCGGCAGGGTCCCATCGCACGGCATTGGGTTCACCACACACAGCAGCTCCGGATCGAATGAGGAGAGGCGGTTGAAGCGGACGGTCAGCCGGGCGCGGGGCTGGCCTTTCCAGAGTTCAAGGCGGCGTGTGGCCCACTTGAAGCGCGGATGTGCAAGCGACTGGCTATAAGCAAGGATCTGCGGTGTTTCCTCGATCGTCGCATTCCCGGCCGACTGCGTGGTGATAAACTCCAGCTTTTCCGCCTGCATCTTTTTGCGTTTGTCCTTGTCGCTGATGTTCCAGATGTCCTGCAGTACCCAACGCGGGGCGAAGCCATTGACTTTGACGGAGACGACGTCACCCAAACCTTCCGTAAAGAGCGGCTGACGCATCCCGGCCCAGGTTGCCGCAGTGGGCCAACCCTGTGCATCCGTCTTTACCACCGGCACTGTGCTGGCGTGCGGTGCTTCTCCCGCTGGTTCCTTGCTCAGCGCAAACCGTTTCGCAACGCCAGGCTCGAGTTTCCCCACCCAAAACCGGGCGAACCGATTCGGGGATTGGTCGGGGAAAGTAGCGGAAACGTCCTCACGGCTGAGGTCGGCAGGTGTCTTGGGGCGGCCCCACAGGGGTCCCGGTGAGAAATAGAGAGGCAGGCGCTCGCCGGTGGCAGGATCCACCACCGAGCGGTAGTCCTCGCGCAGGCAGGAGGCAATCAGGTTAGCCCAGCCCGAGAACGATCCGGGAGCGGCGTTGGCCAGCCAGAGGCCCTCCGGCTCGCGGACCAGCCGGGTGCGCGCTCGCTGTCCCAGCAGCCACTCCGACAATGCCATGGGACGCCAGGCCAGGCGGGCCTTCTCGTTCCACTGGCCTTGGGCGTCCAGGCTGTAAGGTTGGCCCACGCTCATGCCCGACCCCCAGGTGTGTTCGTCGAACAGGCAAAGGTCCCGCGTCATGTCTTCGATGCGACTGCGGCTGGCGGCATCGAGCGGGCCCCAGACCGGCGATTGGGCGGCGGCCAGGAAGCGCTTGGCAAACCGGCTGGCGGCCACTTCGCGCGGAGCGCAGGCGGTGCCGTTAGCCCACCAATCGGTCCATTCGCCCTGATATTCGGGCGCCACCGCGCCCGCGGCTTGCTCCAGGTCACGCATCGCCTGCGTGGCTGTGGTCAACCGCAGCCTGGGCAGGAGTCCGCGCTTGTTCCAGGCGGCAACGAAGTCCGAGAGCGGAGGAAAGGGCGGGTCATTATCGTAGCGCCACATGCTGGTCATCGAGATCGGCAGGACGGAGTAGCGGTAGCCGTTGTGTTCGAACTCGCGCAAGCGCTCGAGACACCGTTCCTGGGCCCGACGCAATGAAGCTTCATCCGTCCGCAGGATATCGCCCGCGCGCGGTGGACGAAACCGCCCATCAGCCGCCAGCGGCAGCGGGCCGCGGCGCCATTCCTCGCGTTCAAATAAGAAGAAGCCGTCCCCGTAACTCAGGCTCATCCAGACAAAAAGCCGGCGGCCGTCCGGTTGCTTCCACCAGAACGCCGTCAGGCGGGGCAGGGGCGGGCCGCCGCTATCGGCGTTGATGCCGGAGAACAGATAGCGCACACCTCGATCCAGCAGCGCCTTGGCTCCCGCCCGGGGGAACCCGTTTACGTCGTTCTGGACGGCAGTCTCAGGCTTGGCTTTCCGATCCAGGTCGGCGGGCCGCCAACGCATCATCGTCTGCCATTGGTCCTGGCTAAGGAACGGTGTGTTGTTGAGAGGCAATGCGGTGACCTCGAGCTGGCCCGCGCGGAGGGCTTTAACGAACTCCCGGCGTCGGGCCGATGAGGCTGCCTGCCACCAGTCGTCCACCGCCACGGCCGTTTCGGCGGTCCACCGGAACCGCGCCTCGTCCGGCAGGCGGCTTGTGCTCATCGCCGCATCCAGCGCCAGGTCCAGGTAACGCCGTTGCAGGTCGCGGCAGACGGCCGGATGATCCGTGAACCCGTAGTCGGTATGGGAAAAGTTGATAATGTCGAGTTGCTTCACGAATTGCGGGGCCTGGTCCTCCGGCGTCGCGGCCCAGGTGTCGCTGACGAAGAATAGGTCGAGGCAAAACAGCAACAGCAAGCGGCACAGTTGGATCTTCATACAGGACCGCAGTCTATGACCAACGCCTGACCAGGGCGAGAACATCTCGACGCAAGCTGGCGTTCCTGGGCCGCTCATTTTTCGCCCATCCGCAAGCCGCCTCTCATTCTCCCCCCGCTTCACCGTAATTAACGGTCCGCAACGCCAAGGGGTTTAGCCGGGCCTGCCAGCTCCTCAAGAACTGGAGTGCCCCCGGCTTCCACTGTGGATACGTCTCGAAATCGGCTTTCCTCGCGTGATCCCTGCACTTCCCCCAGGCTTTGGTGGGGCTTTGTTGGCGCTTTGAGGTAGTTTTGAGGTCGCATTGGGTGGCTTTGCACGCCGCTCTTGTGAGAGGGCGAGCGTTCTCGCGAGCCCAAATACCTCTGGCCAGTGATGGGAAACAGGGCTCGCGCGGACGCTCTCCCTCCCGAACGCCCGCCCTGACAACATAAGCATTTGGAATGGCGGAGGCAGACCTCCGGGCCTGCTTTCGCGCGGCACTTCACTGGATCTAACCTGGCACCACCCTGGACCTACCCTGGTACCATAGAACGTTTTCTCCACTGTCCCAAAGTGGGCTGTTCATCCCCGCCACCTCGCCGCTGCCGCTCTGGAAACATTAGCAGCTCTAACTCTGATCTGGCTTTGGGGTGGTTTGGGGCGGTTTTGGCCGGCGTTTCTGGCTCTCCTGGGTGCATGATTTTGACCGTGCCCGGGTTTAAGCGGTTTTGGCGGTGGCGATTGTGACGCGCAGGCCCAGCGCCTCCAAGATGGCTTGGAGCGTCTCCAAGGTGGGGTTGCCTCTCTTGGAAAACACCTTGTACAAGCTCGGGCGTTTCAGCCCCGCGCGCCTGGCCATCACGCTCATGCCGCCGGTGGCTTCCACCACATCTTTCAGCGCCACCAAGAAGGCGGCCTTGTCGTTTTCCGCCAGGACTCGGGCCAGATACTCAGCGGCGTAGTCCTCATCCTTGAGCCGTTCCAGCAAATCTTCTCTGTAATTCTTAAGACGCATGTTTGTTAAAGTGCAGCCACTGCTGCCATAATTGCTTCGCCCGGTTGATGTCGCGCGTTTGCGTGGACTTGTCGCCGCCACCCAATAGGATGACAAGCTGCTTGCCGTGCTTGCCGTAATAGACCCGCAACCCGGGGCCCGCATTGATTCGCAACTCAAACACTCCGGCGCCCACGCCCTTGTGATCTCCGAAGTTTCCGGCGCGCAATCGTGCCAAGCGGGCATCCACCGCAGCCTGCATTTTCAGGTCGCCTAAGGACTCGAACCAGCCATCAAATGGCACGCGGCCATTCTCCAGTTCCAGTTTCCCGATTTCGTGCTCAGCCACTGCTCTAGTGTAAACTATAGGTTACAGGTGTCAACCAGCTGCTTGCCGCCCTGAATGAGCAGATTCTCGCTGTCGGCATCCCCGTAAGACAATTCCGCCACCGGCCCCAACAGCCGGTAATTCTACTTCGCTTTCAAGATGAGACTACCAGCAACGCGGCCTCGGCGTTTGCTCCCTCTCCTCCACTGGAGGAGAGGGCTGGGGAGAGGATGCCATTTGTCTCACCTTGAGCGCGACTTGGAATAAGGCGCGCGCGTCGCGGCCCGCGCCGCCTCTTCCTGCTAAAGGACGGCTTGCCGCGATGCTCATTGCGCGCAGCGCGGCAAAGCCGCAACCGAAGGCAGGAGGGATGAACCGTGGAATACGGGTACGCGGAAAACAGCGTTTTTCCCGGTTCGCCTTCCGCGTATTCCGCGTGTTGCGCGGTTTATGGCTTCCCCGCACATTCGTCGCCGCCTGCGAACAACTTCGACTATTGCAGTGCAGAAACACAGTGAACCACCTTTGCTCCCAACCCGACCCGGCACCGCTCCACCCGACCAGCATTCCGCGACTGCTGATAATGCCGCAACATAGGCTACAAGCTGTCGCAGGTGCCGGCCCTCACGCCGAGCGACTACTTGAGCCGATTCCATCCCAGCTAGGCTAATAGCGCCGA
>SESF01010803.1_pt1 | contig 15588 bp, 12 predicted proteins | sample 3171521 | NCBI WGS metagenome assembly SESF01 (sample SAMN10866945, study PRJNA518727) | freshwater metagenome | biome: subpolar coniferous forest; feature: holomictic lake; material: water; isolation source: holomictic Lake 227, 6 m and 8 m depth | place: Canada: near Kenora, Ontario | collected...
CGCTCTCGTCATGGCGGGGGCGGGCCTGACGGTCACCGGCCACCGGGATGCGGTTGGGTCGGGGGTTGCGGGCCGGCGGGCCCTCGCGCTGCTCTTCGAAGCGCTTGGTGCGGGCCACGCGCTTGACCTTGTGCTCATGGCTCTCGGCGGGCTTGAAGATGCCTTCTTCGCCGGTGGCTCCGGTGCTGGCGCGGGTGAGCCGGGCGGCGTTCCGGAGGACCTTCAGGGCCGCCTCCATGTCCGCCGGAAGAGGCGCGGTGACGGTGACGACTTCTTCGGTGATGGGGTGCTTGAAGCCGAGCAGCTCGGCGTGGAGGGCCTGCCGGTCGAGGAGGGGGCTCTCCGTGCCATAGACCTGGTCACCCAGCAACGGGAAGCCCCGGTCCGCGAACTGGACGCGGATCTGGTTGCGGCGACCCGTCTCCAGCTTCACTTCGACGATAGTGTGGCCGGGCAGGCGCTCCACCACGCGGTAGTGGGTGACCGCTTCCTTGGCGCCGGGGGGCATGCGCTTGCCGCCGCCCGGCCCCTTGCGGGCCGTGGCCACGGACATCTTGAGGGACTTGGCGTGCTCAATGAGGTGGCCGGCGAGGGTGCCGCTGTTCTCCGGCAGCTCACCCACCAGGACCGCGAAATAGATCCGCTGGAGGCGGTGCAGCTCGAAATGCTTCTTGAGGCCGTGCAGGGCCTCGGGCGTCTTCGCGAAGACCAGCACGCCGCTGGTGAAGCGGTCCAGCCGGTGGACGATGTAGAGGTTGAAGCGCTTGAAGCCGCGGCGCCGGTAGGACTCGGTGATGGCCTCGGCCAGGTTGGGCTCGTTCCCCAGCTCGGCAGGGACCGTCAGCAGGCCTGCGGGCTTGTAGACGAAGAGCAGGTGGTTGTCTTCCCACAGGGTCTCGAAGGGGCCGGCCTGCAGCTTGCTCGCGGGCGGGATCACATCGTAGGTGCGCTCGGGATCGAAGATGACCTTGATGGCGTCGCCAGTCTTCAGGCGCTGGCCATGCTTGGTGGCCACCTCGCCATTCACGGTGACGCAGCTGCCGTCGACGAAGCCCTTGGCCTGTCGGTGGCTGATCACCATGATCCGGTGCAGCTCCGAGGCCAAGGCGGTCCCGTCATGTTCCGCCTGCCATTCCCGTTCGATGCGTGCCATGGCGCCGCCCTCCGTCATCGCCCCGCGTCCTTGCAAACGCCAAGCGGACTATCAGCAGAACACGGGGATCGCTTTACTCCAAAGGAAAAGGGAGCGGCGGGGCCGCTCCCTTTTTACGGATAACCATGAATCTGGGCTACTTCTTCTCGGCCTTGGCGAAGTCGCCAGCCTTGACGATGCAGAGCTTGCTGGGGTCCAGGTACTTCCTCAGGGCTATGACGACCTGCTCCGGAGTGAGGGCTCTTACCTTGGCTTCGAGCTCGGCCTGCCAGACCATGCTGCGATCGAGGAAGAGGTTGGCCGTGAGCCGACCAGCCAGGGCCCCATCCTGGGCGCGGCTGGTCTCCTGTCCCTGGAGCCAGCTGGTGCGGGCGGCGTTGAGCTCCTCGAGGGCGAAGCCGTCCTTCAGGGCCTTGGCCATCTCTTCCTGGAAGGCCTGCTCGAGCTTGGCCATGTTCGCCGGGTTGTACATCGCATAGGTGAGCCAGTTCCCCGCAGCATCCTGGGCCTTGACGGACAGCTGGCTGCCGACGCCGTAGGAGAGGCCCTCCTTCTGACGGATGCGGTCGGCCAGCCGGCTCTTCAGGGTACCGCCCCCCAGCATCCAGTTGCCCATCAACACAGCCGGGTAGTCGGGATCGGAATCCTTCAGGGGCAGCATGAGCGCCGCCAGGAAGAAGGCATTGGCCTTGTCGGGGGTCTCCAGCTTCCGGTTGATAGGCTGGACATCCTTGATCCGATGGGGGATGCGCTCGAAGGGCTGGGGGGACTTCCAGCCGCTGAAGATGGCCTTCGCCTGGGCTTCCACGGCCTTGTCGTCGAAGTCACCGACCACGGCGAGCTCTGCGGCTGAGGCTCCGGCATAGGCCTTGTGGAAGGCCTGGGCATCCTCGAGCTTGGCGCTCTTGTAGGCCGCGATGGACTCATCCAGGCTGCTGGTGTGGCGCACATGGCCCTTGGGGTAGGGATCGGTGTATTGGCGCAGGGCCATCTGGGCCACCATGCCGGGCTCGCTCTTCTGGCTCTCGATGCCGGTCAGGGTCTCGCTCAGCAGCCGCTCGAACTCATCCTTGGGGAAGCTGGGCTCCTTGAGGATCTCAGCGACCAGGACCAGCGCTGCGGCCAGGTTGGGCCGGGTGGTAGTGATGCGGGCGTTGAGGCTCTCGGCGTTTCCACTGACGCTCACCTGGGCCTTCAGGCGGTCGAACTCGTCCGAGATCTGCTGGCGCGTGTGCTTGGCGGTGCCGCGCATGAGCATTTGCCCGGCGATCTCGCCGGCCAGATCCTTGTCCATGAGGGACGCCTCGGTGCCGAGGTGCAGGGTCAAGGTGGCACTCACCTGCTCGCCCCGGGTTTTCTTGGGCAGGAAGGCCGCCTTGAAGCCGGGAGCAAGGACCACCTTGCGGGTGCGGCTGTCGAGGTTGGCGGGAGAGGCATCGAAGGCCTCGCCCTGGGCGATGGTCACCTGGCCCTTGTAGTCCTTCACCAGGGCCGCCACGTCCACCATGGCGGGGATCTCCGCTCGGTCCGGGGTGGCGGTGGGGATGAAGGTGCCAAGGGTGCGGTTCTCGCGCTTGAAATACTTCGCCGCGGCGTTCCGCACGGCGATGGGCGTGACCTGCTTGATGCGGTCGCGCTGGAGGAAGAAGAGCCGCCAGTCGCCCACAGCGATGTAATTCGAAAGGCCGACGCCCAGCTGGTCGCTCTGGTTCAGGGTGAGGTCGATGCCTGTCAGGAGCGACTGCTTGGCCCGGTCCACCTCTTCCTGGGTGATGGGCGCGCTGGTGGTCTGCTCGAGGGTGCCCAGGAGAAGCTGCTTGGCCTCGTCCAGGTTCCCGTCCTTCGGCAGCATGGCGAGGAACAGGGCGAAGCCAGGTTCCCGGCCACCCATCACCCAGTCCGATACCCCAGCTGCCTTCTTGGTGTCTACCAGCTGCTTATGCAGGCGCCCGCCGGGGGTGTCAGCCATGATCTGCCCCAGGACCTCCAGGGCGGGGAAGTCGGCGTCGGATCCTGCGGGGAGCTTGTAGAGCGCCATGGCCACCTGGGAATCACCCACGCGACGGACCGTGACCTCGCGCTCGCCGTCCTGGGTGGGGTCCAGGGTATAGGTGGGCTGGATCACCCGGGTGGGCCTGGGAATCCGGCCGAACCGCTCGTTGATCAGCCCGAGCGCCTTGGCTTCGTCCACCTTGCCGGCCACCAGGAGCACGGCGTTATCAGGCTGGTAGTAGGTGTGATAGAACGCCCGCAAGTGCTCGATGTTCACGTTTTCGACATCGCTCTTGGCGCCGATGGTGGATTTTCCGTAGTTGTGCCAGCTGAAGGCCGCAGCCAGGGTGCGCTGTAGGGTCACCCGGATCGGGTTGTTCTCCCCGATCTCGAACTCATTGCGCACCACGGTCATCTCGCCCTTGCCGGCCTCCTTGTCCCAGAGGTCCTGCTGGTCGATGTTGGCGTTGACCATGCGGTCCGTTTCCAGGTCCAGGATCTTGCGGAAGTTCTCATCCGAGGCCGGGAAGGTCACGAAGTAGTTGGTGCGGTCGTAGGAGGTGGTGCCGTTGAAGCGGGCGCCCACGCTGTTCAGGACGTCCACGGGTTTGGGCTGGCCATTCTTGCCGCTGTAGTTCTTGCTGGGCTTGAAGACCAGGTGCTCCAGCAGGTGCGCCATGCCGGTCTCGCCGTAGCTCTCATGGCGCGAGCCCACCAGGAAGGTGGTGTTCACGGTGATGGTGGCCTTGCTGGGATCGGGGAACAGCAGCACCCGGAGGCCGTTCGCCAGACGGTATTCCGTGATGCCCTCCACCGTCGTCACCTTGACGGGGGCGGGCAGGGCTGCGGGCGGGGCAGGCTTAGCAATCTTGCCCTTGGCGGCGGTCTTGACCGGGGGTGTGGCCTTGGGGCTGTCCCCAGCCACCAGGGCCAAGGTCAGGGCCCCACAGAGGGGCAGCAGCAAACGGTGGAAAGGGGACATGAAACCTCCAGGCTGGGAAAGATACCCTCAGGGCAAGCCCCCAGAATAGCCTTGGGTACCGGGGGGTCCGCAAAGGAAAATCTCGACTTGGCCCCCAGGGACCGGCCTCAGGTGGTCCGCTCCGGAGGGGATCCCTCCTGGCCCAGGCTCACCAGCTTGGCGATGACCAGGTCCCCCGAGACATTGAGGGTGGTCCGGCACATGTCCAGGAAGCGGTCCACCCCCAGGATCAGCCCGATGCCCTCGGCGGGGATGCCCACCTGAACCAGGAGCACCACGATGAGGGGCAGGGATCCCCCGGGCACTCCGGCGGTGCCGATGCCCGCCAGCACGGACAGGAGCACCACCATCACCTGGCTCTCCAGGGGCAGGTGGATTCCGTAGACCTGGGCCAGGAAAAGCACCGTGACCCCCTCGAAGAGGGCCGTGCCGTTCTGGTTGGCGGAGGCCCCTACCGTCAGCACGAAGCGGGCGATGCGGGGGGGCAGCTTGAGGGTGTGCTCTGCGGTCTCCAGGGCCAGGGGCAGGGTGGCATTGGAGGAGGCGGTGGAGAAGGCGTAGAGGTAGACCTCCTTGCACTGGCGGAAGAAGGCCCATGGGCTGGTCCTTCCGATCAAGGCCAGGGCCGCGCTGTAGACCACGAACTGCTGGATCAGCAGGCCCAGCACCACGGTGCCCGCGAAGAGCGCCACATTGCCCAGGAACCCGCCGCCCAGGGCGTAGACGGTCTTGAAGATGATGCAGAAGATGGCCAGGGGCGCCAGCTTCATGCCGATCTCGATGACTTGCAGGGAGGCCTCGAAGATGGTCTCCAGGCCCCGGACGAGGACATTGTCTTCGCTGTCCACGATGAGGCTGAGGGCATAGCCGAAGAAGAGGCAGAAGAACATGAAGGGGACGATCTCCCCCTGGAAGGCCCGGGCGGCCGCATCCAGCGGGTTCTGGGGCAGCAGGTCCACGACAAACTGGTACCAGGGCTTGGCCTGCGTGGCGGCCACGGACTTCTGGATGGTGATGACGGACTGGTTCTGGGCCAGGGCCGCCCGGTCGAAGGAGAGGCCGGCCCCGGGCTTGATCAGGGCTGTGAGACCCACGGCAATTAGCACGGCAAGGAAGCTGAACAGGAGGGTGTAGGAGATGGAACTCACGGCCACCTTGCCCAGGTTGCGGCCCTTGCTCAGCTCGAAGACCCCGACCATGAGACCCGCCCCGATGAGGGGCACCACCACCATGAAGATGATCCGCAGCCAGACGGAGCCCACCAGCGTCATGGCGTCCGTGACCCAGCGCATGGAGGGGTGGGCCTGCAGGGGAAAACCGTAATGGCCCGCGAGGCCGAGCGCCACGCCCAGGAGGAAGCCGATCAGGAGCTTCGCAGGCAGTTTCATGGGTCCCACCTTCTCTGCGGACTTGGATGCCAAGGGCTTTCCAGGGACTCTGCCTGAGGTGTCTCCCTTGGGCAAGGAGTTCCCCGACCGAACTGACGGATCGGGGCGCTCAGCGCTGGAGCAGGGCCAGGAGGTCCGCCTCCCAGGCGGCGCGGAGATCCGCCAGGCGGAGGCCCCTGCCCTTGCCCGGAGCCGCCTGCAGCAGGCCCTGGGCGCTGGGGTGCGGCAGGGCGTGCAGGTCCAGAGGCGGTGCCCCCTCCAGTCGGGTCAGCACCCACTCCGCCCGCTTGCCGAAGGCGATGACCCGCAGGGGGGCGCTCCGGCCCGATGAGGCCTGGGCCAGCTCTGCCGTGAGCCGGGCCAGGTTCGCCGGGGCCAGCAGGTCGCGATTGGAGGGGGCGTGGAAGTGCTCACCGTCCTTGGTGGGACAGGCCGGGTAGGCGTTGCTGAGGGCGGTGCCGTGCAGGTGGGGCCGCAGGCCCAGGTTCCGGAAGCGCGCCCCCTGCCAGTCCTCCCAGGCAGCCGCCGGGACCTCGGCCCGGCCCGCCGCGGCCAGGGCCCGGAAGACGGTGATGCCGGCGCCGTCTCCCCAGAAGGGGATGCCGGACTGGTCGGCGCCCCGGGGACCGGGAGCCTCGCCGAACAACATCACGGACACGCGGCCGGAAGCCGGGAACAAGGCGGGGACGGGCTGGCCGAGGATGCGGGGCAAGGGGAGCCTAGGGGACGTGGATGCGGCCAGCAGCACCGCTGGTGGGGGGAAGGGTGTGGCAGCGGTTGCAGTCTCCCGCTGGGGCGCCAGACATCTCGACGCGCTGACCGTTCTGGATCACGGCAGCCTTCTGCAGGGGTAGGGGCAGCGTGGCGCGGGCCATGAAGTTCCCCGCGGTGTTGCTGGTGAGGGTGTGGACCGCCGCGTTGGCATCGGTGACCTCGATGGTGACACCCCCGAGCCCCGCCCCCGAGTCCGCCTTGGCGGAGCCGTAGACCGTGCCCGCAATGGCGAAGCCGTGGCAGGCCTGGCAGTTCTGCCCCGGCGACATCCGCTCGTCGCCTTCGTCGTCGTGCCCCCCGCAGGCCAGGAGGCCTGTCAGGAGTAGGAGCCCGCCAAGGGTGGTTCGCATGCCATGATCCTGCCACATCCGACCGGGCTGCCGGGGCCCATCCAGAGTTTGCCATCAGCCCTGGGGCTGCCCCTCTTTCAAGAGCGCCGACAGGGCCTTGAACTGGGGGTGGTTCTTGTCCCGGGCCCACTCGAAGGCCACGGACTCATGGTTGGTGAGGGTGGCGCCCGCCGCGGCCATGCGGTCCAGGGCGTGGCGGCGGTATTCCTCGCCGCGGCCACTGACGGCCTCCCAGCAGAGGTGGACCTCATGGCCCGCAGCCAGCAGCTCGAGCACGGTCTGCATCACACAGACATGAGCCTCAATTCCCGCCACCACAATCTGGCGCTGGGCAGGGGCCAGGCCGGGCCGGGCCTGCTGGAGCAGGGTCTCGAAGCCCGCGTCCCCACAGCAGCCGAAGGCGGTCTTCTCCAGGAAGAAGGTGGGCACGCTCAGCCCGTCGAAGGCCGCCCGGAGGCCAGCCTCGGTGGGGCCGATGCCCTTGGGATACTGCTCCGTGAGCACCACGGGCACCGCAAAGAGGTCCGCCAGTCGCAGCAGGCGGTGAGCTGTTTCCAGGACCAAGGCGGGGCGATGCACCAGGTGCACCAGTTTGCCCTGGAAGTCGATCATCACGAGGATGCTGCGCTGGGCTTCGAGCAGGGGCATGGGTGGTCTCCTACCAGATCTTCACGCGGTCTGCCGGCGCCAGGAAGAGGGTCTGGCCGGACTTGACCTGGAAGGCTTCGTACCAGGCATCGAGGTTCCGCACGGTGGCGGGCCGGTAGGAGGCGGGGGCGTGCCCGTCCGTCAGGATCTGCTGCCGGAGCATGGGCTCACGAACCTTCTCGCGCCAGCTCTGGGCGTAGCTGATGAAGAACTGCTGGTCTCCGGTGAAGCCCTGCACGCCGGGTGCCGGCTTGCCGCCAAGGGTCAGGCGGTAGGCGTCGTAGGCAGCGGCGAGGCCCGCCACGTCCGCGATGTTCTCGCCCAGGGTCTGCTTGCCGTTGATCGCCAGATCCGGGAAGGGCCGGTAGGTGTCGTATTGCCGGACCAGCTGATCCGCGGAGGCTTGGAAGTGCTTCAGGTCCTCGGGGGTCCACCAGTTGCGGAGCTTGCCGGTGGCATCGAAGAGCGAGCCGGAGTCGTCGAAGCTGTGGCTGATCTCGTGGCCGATCACGGCGCCGATGGCGCCGTAGTCCATGACCACGGGGCGCTTGGGATCGAAGTAGGGGGGCTGCAGGATGGCCGCGGGAAAGTTGAGGGCATTCATCACCGGCAGGTTTACGGCGTTCACGGTCTGCGGGGTCATCACCCACTCCGTGCGGTCGATGGGTCGGCCCAGCTTCCGCAGGTTGCGCTGATACTCGAAGCGCTCAGCGCGCTCGGCGTTGCCGAAGGCGTCGCCCGCCACGATCTTGAGGCCCCGGTAGTCTCGCCAGCGGTCCGGGTAGCCCACGCCCACCTTGAGGGTGGCCAGCTTGGCCAAGGCCTTGGCCTTGGTCGCCGGAGTCATCCAGTCCAGCTGCTGGATGCGGCTCCGGAAGGCGGCGATGAGGTTACTCACCATCTGCTGGGCCCGGGCCTTCTCTCCCGGAGGGAAGTGCCTCGTCACATAGGCCTTGCCCACGGCCTCGCCGAGCGCGCGGTTGGTGGCGGCCACCCCGTGGACCCAGCGTTCACGGGGCTTGGTGGCCCCGCTCAGCACCTTGCCATAGAAGGAAAAGGACAAGTCTTCCAAGGCCTTGGGCAGCACCCGGGCCCGGTTCTGGAGGGCGTGGAAGGTGAGGTAGGCCTTCCACGTGGCGAGGGGCGCCTCCGCCACCAGGGCCGAGAGACCCGTGACGGCGGTAGGCTGCCAGACTACGAACACCTTGGGGCGAGTGAGCCGGGCGGCGGCGAAGAACACCTCCCAGTCCAGCCCCGGGGCCTTGGTGCAGAACTCGGCCCGGCTCCAGTGGTTGTTCCCCTTCAGCACATCGCCGGTAGCTTCCCGGCTCACGTGGGCCTGGGCCATGCGGGTTTCCAGCTCCAGGATGGCCGCGGCCTTGTCGGGGGCATCAGACTCACCCGCCAGTCGGAGCATCGCAGTCACGTAGGCCAAATACTGGGCCCGGATCTCGGCCATGCCCTTGGATGGCTCCATGTAGTAGCTGCGCTCCGGGAGACCCAGGCCGCCCTGCAGGAGGAACGGGGCGTAGCGGGTGGGATCGTCAAGGTCCTGGGCCACCCACAGGCCAAAGAGGTTGGGGGTCTCGAGGTGGGTGGCGTTCAGCACATCCACGTCGGCCCGCAGGGTGGTGCCGAGGAAGTGGGCGAGCTCCTTGCGGTCCCGCAGCCCGGCGATGGCCTTGAGGGTGGGGGCCAGCGGCCGAAGACCCTGGGCCTCGATGGCGGCTTGGTCCATGAAGCTGGTGTAGCAGTCGCCGATCTTGCGGCGCTCCGACCCGGCCGGGGCCTTGGCGGCTGCGGCGGCCTTGATCAGGGCTGCGGTCTGCCGGTCTGTGAGGTCGGTGACCTCGGCGTCCACGCCGTAGGCCCCCCGGTCGGCGGGGATCTCGGTGCGCTTCTCCCAGGCGCCATTGGCATAGGCATAAAAGGCATCGCCCGGGGCCACCGACAGATCCATGCCCAGCAGGTCCAGACCCTGGAGGGTGACCTGCCGGGCCTTCCTGGGCGGAGCTGCCACCAGCAGCGACGTGGCAAGGCAGATGACAAGAGGGGACCAGGATGGGTGCATGGCAGGACCTCAAGAATTATTTGTGCTGGCCTAGAAAGCATGCCCTAAATGGGGCGTAAAGGTTTAATTCCGGCATCCAACCTGATGTCGCATGGCCTCGGCTGGCATCTGGCAGCGTACGACTTATCCTTAAGATCCTACAGGAGATCTCAATGAGCCTCGGGGAGCAGAAGGAGCGGCGGAAGATGGCCTCGCCCATCCCTGCTGAGCGTCGGGGGGCCGTCTGGTCTCTGCCGGACGGGAGCCGACTGCCCAATGGGATCGAGAACACGCACCTGGTCGTGGGTGACCCCGGGCACCCCGCCCGCCTGCTGCCGGCGGACCTGGAGCATCCCGAGGACTTCCACACGCGCCTGAAGGCCTGGCTGCTGAAGCAGGGCTGAGCAGTCTTGGGCTTCCGCTCTTCGGAACTCTGCTTAGGTGGGGGCTGGCTTGTGCCCTGGAGTCAGTGGTCCTGCACGCAGTGCTGGTGGAGGCGGGGAATGATCTCCGCCAGCCGGGCCTCGGGCACCAGGAAGGCGATGGATACGGTGCTGCTGCCCGTGAGCAGGCCGCCCACAGGCTCCTGGCCCAGGGTCGCCAGATAGCGCAGCGCCGCTACAGGGTCAGTCCGCAGGCCCTCGCCCACCAGGGCCACCACAGCCCAGCCGGACTCGCAGGCCAGGCCCGAGGCTGCCAAGGTTCCCAGCACTTCGGCCGCCGCGTGGGTCTCCGGCCGTACCGCCAGCAGGGTGCCGGCCGGGCTGGAGATGAGTCCGAAGCGCAAGGCGCCGGCTTCCTCCAGGCTGCGGGCCGCCTCCAGGGGGGGCTCGAGTCCTGCCGAGGCCGGGAAGCGCAGCAGGTGGATGCCTTCCTTGTAGGCCACGGAGGTGATGGTGCCGGCGGGGCGGGGGGGCGGCTGCGGCAGGATCACCGTGCGGCTGGCGCCGGGGCGCAGGGTGTTGGCGACCACCAGGCGGAAACCGGCCCGGCCGCCGGGAGCCAGGGAGTCTGCATGGAGCACCTTGGCGCCGAAGGCACTGAGGGCCTCGGCCTCGCCCAGACTCATCTGGGGAATGGGGCGCGCCTCGGGAACCAGACTTGGATCGGCAGTAAGCACGCCATCCACGTCGGTCCAGATCTGCACTTCTTCGGCATCCAGAGCCTCGCCCAGCAGGGTGGCGCTGGTGTCGGAGCCGCCGCGGCCCAGAGTCGTGGTGGTGCCATCCGGAGCTGCGCCCAGGAAGCCCTGGGTCACCCAGAGCGCCCCTTCCCCGAGGGCCGCCCGCCAGAGGGCCGCTTCAGTCCGCAGGGCCTCAAGCAGAGGCCGGGCCTTGCCGAACCGGGCGTCGGTCTTCATGACCTCGCGCACGTCCCGGAAGCTGCCCTGGAAGCAGTGGGCGGCCAGGTTGGCGGAGAGGGTCTCGCCCACGGCCAGGGCCGCGTCACGCCCCCGGGCGGTGCCCTCGCCCAGCATGGCCATGCCCGTGAGCAGCTGGTCCAGGCGATCGAAGAGGGGATTCCAGGTGGGGCGGACGGCCTCCAGGAGGCCCAGCTGTGTGGCCACCTCGTGGTGCCGGTCCTCCATGGCCTGGCGCAGGCTGAGGGCCAGGGGCAGGTCGCCGCGGGTGGCGGCGGCACAGGCATCGAGAATCCGGTCCGTGGTGCCCCGCAAGGCGGAGACCACCACCAGCCCGCCCGCTGGCAGCTCGTCGCGCACGATGGCTGCGGCCCGGCGCAGGGCCTCGGCGCTGCCCACGGAGCTGCCGCCGAACTTGAGGACCTTCAGGCTCATGGCTGTCCTCCCTCGGGGGTCTCCGGAGCAAAGGTGTAGGGGGTTTCCTGGTAGACGAAGTAGTTCAGCCAGTTGGCGAAGAGCAGGTTGGCGTGGCCCCGCCAGCGCACCAGGGGTGGCCGGGAGGGATCGTCTCCGGGGAAGTAGTTTCGGGGCACGCCGATGGGCAGGCCCTTCCCCAAGTCCCGGGCGTACTCGCCCTGCAGCGTACAGGGGTCGTACTCCGAGTGGCCGGTGACGAAGACCTGTCGGCGGTCCTTGGACTGAACCAGGTAGACGCCGGACTCGTCGGACTCGGCCACCAGGACCAGCTCGGGCACGGCCAGGACATCCTCCCGGCGGGTCTCCGTGTGGCGGGAGTGCGGCGCGTAGAAGACATCGTCAAAGCCCTGCACGATGCGCTCGATGCGGGTGTTCACGCGGTGCGGGAAGATGCCGAACATCTTCTCGGAGAGCGCGTACTTGGGGACGCCGTAGTAGCGGAAGAGGGCCGCCTGGGCGCCCCAGCAGATGAACAGGCTGGAGAACACGTTCGTACGGGCCCAGTCGAGCAGCTCCGTCAGCTCGCCCCAGTAGTCCACGGCCTCGAAGGGCATCTGCTCCACGGGGGCGCCGGTGACGATGAGCCCGTCGAAGGTCTGGTTGCGGACCTCAGAGAAGGAGACGTAGTGCTCCAGCAGGTGTTCGGCCGAGGTGTTCTTGGAGTCGTGAGAGGCCATGTGCAGCAGCGTCACCTCCACCTGCAGCGGTGTGTTGCCCAGCAGGCGCAGGAGCTGAGTCTCGGTGGCCACCTTGGTGGGCATCAGGTTGAGGATCGCGATGCGGAGGGGACGGATGTCCTGGTGCAGGGCGCGGAGCTCATCCATGAGGAAGACGTTCTCGGCGTCCAGGACGCTGCGGGCGGGAAGGGAGGCGGGGACTTTGACAGGCATGGGATCAGGCCTTCTCGAGCGCCGAGGCCAGGTCCTCGACCAGGTCATCGATGTGTTCGAGGCCCACGGAGAGGCGGATCAGGTCGTCGGTGACGCCGGTGGAGACCCGCTCGGCGGCGGAGAGCTGGGCGTGGGTGGTGCTGGCGGGGTGGATGATGAGGCTCTTGGCATCGCCCACGTTGGCGAGGCGGGAGAAGATGCTCACCCCGTCGATCACAGCCTTGCCCGCTTCCAGGCCGCCCTTCACGCCGAAGGTGAGGATGCCGCTGAAGCCGGCGCCCTTGCGGAAGTGCCGCGCGGCGGTGGCGTGGTTCTCGCTGTCGGGCAGGCCGGGATAGTTCACCCAGGCCACCTTGGGGTGCTGCTGCAGCCACTGGGCCAGGGCCAGGGCGTTGGCGCCGTGGCGCTCGAGGCGCAGATGCAGGGTCTCGATGCCCTGGAGGATGAGGAAGGCGTTGAAGGGACTGAGGGCGGCCCCGGTGTCGCGCAGGCCTTCGATGCGGGCCTTGGTGATGAACGCAGCAGGCCCTGCCAGGTCCGCCAGGATGGCGCCGTGGTAGGCCGCGAAAGGCTCCGTGAACTCCGGGAACTTGCCGCTCTTCCAGTCGAACTTCCCGCCGTCCACGATGACGCCCGCCACGGAGGTGCCGTGGCCGCCCAGGAACTTGGTGGCGCTGTGCACCACGATGTCGGCGCCGTGGGCGATGGGGTTCAGCAGGTAGGGGCTGGGCAGGGTGTTGTCCACGATGAGTGGGATGCCGGCCGCGTGGGCGATGTCGGCGATGACCTGGAACTCGGGCACGTCCAGCTTGGGGTTGCCGAGGGCCTCGAGGTAGATGGCGCGGGTGGCAGGGGTGATCGCCGCCCGGAAGGCCTCGGGGCTCTTCGAGTCCACGAAGGTGGTGGTGATGCCCGTGCGGGGCAGCGTGTGGTGCAGCAGGTTGTAGGTGCCGCCATAGAGGTTGTTTCCAGCCACGATGTGGTCGCCGCCCCGCAGCAGGGTGGTGAGTGCCAGCGTGATCGCCGCCTGGCCCGAGGCCACGGCCAGGGCCGCGATGCCACCCTCGAGCTTGGCCACTCGCTCCTCGAGCACACCCGTGGTGGGGTTCATGATCCGGGTGTAGATGTTGCCTGGAACCTCCAGGCTGAAGAGCTGGGCGCCGTGCTGGGCGTTGTCGAAGACGTAGCTCGTGGTCTGGTAGATGGGCACGGCGCGGCTCTTGGTGTCCGAGTCCGGGCTGTGGCCTGCGTGGAGGGCGAGGGTTTCGAAGCGGGGGTTGGCGACGCTCATGGGAGCTCCTGGCGGGATGATGCGTTGGGAGGCCGAGGCCCTGTCCGTCCATGCAAGTCCAGGTTGAAAAAAGCAGAAGGGGCCCGATCGCTCGGGCCCCTTCGATGTTTGCGTCAGCTCGACACAGCTCGACATCTCTCCGCGTATACCGCGGCAGGAATTGGCACCTTGCTTTCGCAGGTTGCCAAGGTTTCACAGGGCCCGTCCCTCCACCTTTCTGGATAACTCGCTATGGAACTGACAAGGATCTGGATGAAAAGCGACCCCTCAGGGCCGTCCAGAAAGATAGCGCGACCTCAGCCGGAATGCAATGGATGTCATGGGGTGGAACCCTGGACAGCTGCCCGGACTGGGCGATGTCTGCTCTCGGCCATCGGGCCGCCTGGAAATTGGGGAAAGTGCTCCTCGAACAAGTCTCGACAACTACCTTCATGGACAAGGGTGTGGTATGAAAAATATTGATATTCCGAGTGTTAGCAAAATATGGTGAGGCGCAGATGTAGCATGGTTGCCAAACCCAGCCCAACTTAGGAGGACATGGCATGACCACCCGCCGTAGTTTTCTCGCGACCACCGGCCTCGTCACCGCGGGACTCCTGAGCGGAGCTTCCCGGCTCGAAGCCGCCGAGGAGAAGCCGTCCGTGAAGAAGGCTGGAGGCTCCCATGAGCTCCCCAAGAACCTCACTCTCCTTTCCATCGACAATGGAGATGGATCGGAGACCCTCGGCGTAAAGACGGCCACAGGTGTCCTCGATGTCAAGAAGGCCGCACGGCTGCTGGGCATGGCCGCCCCCCTGACCCTCGATGAGCTCCTGAAGCATGGGAGTGCCGGAAGCCTGAACAAGCTCGTCGCTGCGGCCGGCAAATCTGCCAAGGCCAAGGCGGCCTACCTGGACGAGGCGAAGATCCAGCACGGTCGGCTGTTCATCAACCCGGGCAAGATTGTCTGCGTTGGCTTGAACTACCGGCGGCACGCCAAGGAAATCGGCATGAAAGAGCCCCGGGTTCCCCCCCTCTTCAACAAGTTCAACAACTCCCTGGCCGGGCACAACTGCACCATCCCCCTGCCGCCTAAGGATGTCGCCTTCAAGTTCGACTACGAGACTGAGCTGCTCATCGTCATTGGCAAGGCGGCTCGGAACGTCTCGGAGGCCGACGCGCTGAACTACGTGGCGGGCTACTGCACCTCCAACGACTTCTCGGCCCGGGACCTGCAGCTCGAGACGCCCAGCGTGCAGTGGATGATCGGCAAGACCCTCGACAAGTTCGCTCCCATTGGCCCCTACTTCGTGTCGGCGGATCAGGTGGGTGACCCGAACAACCTGAAGATCGAGACCCGCGTCAATGGCGAGGTGCGCCAGTCCTGGAGCACCAACGACTTCGTCTTCAATACCCAGCAGATGATCGCTTACATCTCCAAACACTGGACCCTCGAGCCGGGCGACATCATCTTCACCGGCACACCCCACGGCGTGATCCTGGGGTATCCCAAGGAGAAGCAGGTCTGGCTGAAGGCTGGTGATGAGATCGTCAGCTCCATCGAGAAGCTGGGCGACCTCAAGTTCAAGCTGGGCTGAGCGTTCTCAGGGAAGGGCTGACCTTTAACGAAGCATGAGAATGGGCCGTTCGGCCCCGTTCTCATGCCCAGTCACTGGTGAGCAGTGAGGTTGGTTCTTTGGTGGAAGAGGGCTCTATGGAAGCGCCTGGAGGAGTCGGCTGACTGCCTTGGCCAGGGCCGGAAACTCGGTGGTCACCACTTCCCACACCGTGTCATTGTCCAAGCCAAAGTAGGCGTGGGCGAGATGGTCTCTGAACCCACAAATCATCCGCCATGGAATCTCTGGGGCAGAATCCCTCAGGGTGTTCGGGACCTGTTTGGCGGCCTCGCCAATGGCTTCGAGGTTCCTGATGACGGCGTCATAGGCCATGCCGTTGGCTTCGAAGGTTTCCTGTGACATGCCGCGGGTGTAGGTCTCCACCTTGGTGGCTGCGTCCAGGATGTCCTGGAGGAAGAGCCTGGGGTCACGCGACATGGATGAGGTCCCGCTCGATGTGGGGCCTCAAGGAGGGTTTCATGGCCTTGGGCGTGACCAGATCGACCCTGGTGCCCAGGGCGGACTCCAACTCGAACTGGAGGCCCATAAAGGCCCGAAAGCGCGTGCGACCTTCGAAGGTGACCAGCACATCGACGTCGCTGCCAGGTCCAGCTTCATCCCTGGCGATGGAACCAAAA
>SESF01033542.1_pt1 | contig 15574 bp, 20 predicted proteins | sample 3171521 | NCBI WGS metagenome assembly SESF01 (sample SAMN10866945, study PRJNA518727) | freshwater metagenome | biome: subpolar coniferous forest; feature: holomictic lake; material: water; isolation source: holomictic Lake 227, 6 m and 8 m depth | place: Canada: near Kenora, Ontario | collected...
GCAAATTGGGCAGCTCCAGGATACGACAAACAGACCAATTTTTGCCTACACAGGCGGAACTGGTCTTGCTGGTTACAACGCACTTGGTAACAACAACGTCGGAACTTGGACCGGTGTAAACCCACTCGGTTTAGAACTTGTTGTATCTTCAAAACTTGCTGCAAAGTCCATGATCATTTTGAACAGCACAGCCTTCGAGGTCTACGAACAAATGCGTGGCATGCTTTCCGTTGAGCAGCCTTCAACCTTGTCACGTTTGATCAGCATCTTTGGTTACTTCGCCACATTTAAGGCAAACGCTCAAATGATCCGCAAGATCACCCAGGCTTAATCCGAAAGGGCCGTCATGGCCGTTTATACAGTCACAAACAAGTACCTGCTAGACAACTACGCAGTGCTCGAGCTTCTGACCCCCCCAGATATGGTAGTGGGGCAGTCAATAACGGTTGCCAGCGTGGACGCGACATTCAACGGCACTTATACCATTGTTGACTTGCCCCAATACAAATTCATCGGTGTTGACACATTTGGTGATTTACTATTTGACGGTTCAGTCACTATCGACAACCAAGTTCTTTACGCTAAGACCGCTGCCAATGTGACGCGTGTTGCAGCATCAGGAACAGTGACATACACGCAAGTTTGTACTTGGATCACTGGTGCTGATATTGCTGCATGGATTGGTTTAACGACTGGCGACGAAACTACGTTCCTTGCTCAATGCGCATCAGCTGCTAACCAGTTTTGCTGGCGTCGACGTCAAGAGTCCGGAAACCTTAACGACAGTCTGAGTGCCAGCCCATCGGGAGACGTCACCTTAGGTACAATCATGTATGGGGGTGCTTTGTATCGCCAGCGTGGTTCTATAGACCAATTCGCTTCGTTTACTGAAATAGGCACAGCGCCCGTTGTAGGGCTTTCTCCCATCATTAAACAACTGTTGGGTCTAGGTGCCCACTCAGTCGCCTAATGGCTTATACAGACCTATTCAACGAGGCTATAGACGACCTATCAGCCACGCTTACAACCATTACTGGTTTGCGCGTCGTTACTGACCCCAGAAACCTTAACGGTCCATGCTGCTTTATTGACGCCCCATCATTTACATCATGGAACTACAACATTGTCAAAATGACATTTCCTGTGCGCATAATTTCAATTGGGCCAGCCAACTTAGATGCCTTGCGCAACATTCTTTCCATTTCAGCAAAACTCCTAACAAAACAAGTCGGTGTCACTTCGGGTCGGCCAAGTCTTGTTACTATAGGGGGACAAGAGTTCCCGGCCTATGATCTTGAAATTTCACTACAAGCACAGGCAGGTTAAATAATGTATGTAATCGTTTCTTCACAGCTGGGCAAAGTCGGTTCTGTATTTGAACCAGCCGACGGCCAAAGCATTCACCCTCTTTTAGATGGTGGTTTCATTGCTGAACAATCCGACACGGCAGCACCTAAATCTGCTAAAACTAACGACAAGACCACACAGGAGTAACCCAAATGGCTACCAGCACTTATCTCAGCAATCCGACCTGCACAATCGCCTCATACGACCTACAAGACCAATGCCACGCAGCGACATTGACTGTCAAATACGACGCCCTTGAGTCAACTGCTTTTGGCAGCACCTCGCGAGTATTTACAGCTGGCCTTGGTGATCACGAATTCACTGTTGAGTTGTATATGAGCTACGCAGCCTCAGAAACCTATGCTCAGTTGGCAGCAGTTGTAGGCACAGCAACAAACATCACCATTAAGCCAACGTCATCTGCAACATCAGCAACAAACCCAGCGTTTACCCTTACCGGTACATATCTTGAAGCGTTGCCTGTTGTGGATGCCAAATTGGGCGAACTATCAAGCATCAGCCTCACATTTAAAGGTGGCGTTTACAGCGTCGCAACCGTATAAGGAACCATCATGGCCACAAGCACATATCTCAGCAACCCAGGCTTTAATATCCTGACTACAGGCCCCTCGACATATACCGACTTGACCGACCAATGCCACGCGGCAACCGTCACTGTCAAATATGACGCCTTGGAGTCCACAGCATTTGGTGGGACATCTCGAGTATTCACTTCGGGTCTTGGTGACCATGAAATCAGCGTTGAGTTGTACATGTCTTATGCAACCACAGAAACCTACGCTTCTTTGTCAGCACTGATTGGCCAGGCTTGCACAGTTAACGTGGCGACAACACAAGCTGCATTGACAGCGCCAACAACGACCGCGCCTAAGTTCACCCTTACCGGCACGTTTCTCGAAAGCGTTCCAGTTGTAGATGCTAAACTTGGCGAACTTTCTAGCATTACCCTCACCTTCAAAGGTGGGGTTTACACAGTAACTACTGCATAACCACAACAAACAAAGGAAACCCGACATGAAATTAGACCTCCGATTTGACATTGGAAGCGGACCACAAAACGTGACCACCAACCTTTGGTGCATCACCCAATGGGAACGCAAATTCAAAACAAAAGCCTCAGATATGGCTAACGGCATCGGCATTGAAGACTTGTCGTTCCTTTGTTGGACGGCATGTCAAACGCACAACATCACAGTGCCAATTATCTTTGACGAATTCATAAAGATGTTGATTTCGCTCGAGGTTGTAAGCGAGGACACCGACCGCCCTTTCTCCGAGGCACCTACCGACATTCCCTAGCGGCGGTGCTTATAGCCACAGGGTTCTGGCCGCGTGAGGTAGAATTCACAACTGACGACCTCTCGACAGTCATCAAGATGATTAACGAAAGCAGAAAACAATGAGCTTCACGGCAGGGGTAAGAATTGATGGTACGCAAGAGACCATTAGACTGCTAAAAAAGTTCTACCCTGATCTGGCTAAAGAGTTCACCAAAGAAGTGAAACACATTGTCGCCCCAATTACGGATGCTGCCAAATCTAAATATCCAGACAAAATCCTGTCTGGAATGTTTCGCAATTGGTCCCAAGGCAAAAACTCACGCCCATTGTTCCCTTATTCGGCTTCTAACGCTCGCACAGGAGTCAAAGTACGGATACGCAACAAGAACTCTAATGACATGCCTACGGCCGTTATAACCATCACACAGGCAAACCCTGCTGCAGCCTTGATAGATATGGCAGGTAAATCCAATGCCGGCACAGGAATAATGTTTAATCAAAACCTCACTAACGCTTTTAGTAATCCTTCTCGAGTGATGTGGCCCTCAACCACAGGACACCTTGCGCAAGTTACAAATAACGTCTCCGACTTGGTTCATAAGCAAGAAAAGATAGTTTCTTCACAACTGGCAAAGGTCGGCTAATGGCTGTAAATATCCCAATCGTCTCGTCCTTCTCCGGCAAAGGATTTGATAAGGCCATCACCCAGTTCAAAAAACTGACCACCACCGCCGACAAAGCCGAATTCATCATGCGCAAATTTGGTGGCCCAGCATTGCTTGCCGGTATTGGTGCCCTGACTACCGAACTTGGGTTGGCTGTTAAAGCCGCTACAGAAGACCAACTCAGCCAGGAACAATTAAGGGTCTCGCTTGAAAACACCGTAGGAGCTAGTAGCGCTCAAGTGGCAGCTGTCGAATCGTCTGTCAAAGCTTTAATGCTTCAAACTGCAACGGCTGACACTGTTTTAAGACCAGCTCTTACAAGATTAGTTCGCGCAACTGGCGACGTCGCAAAGGCACAATCATTGCTTAAGGTGGCTGTTGATATTTCAGCTGGATCAGGCAAAGACCTTGAAAGCGTCACTTTGGCTCTTTCTAAAGCTGCAATGGGCAATTTCACCGCACTAAAACGTCTCGGAATTCCTCTTGATCAAAACGCAGTTAAAGCCAAAAATCTTGATGCGATTGTTCAAAGCCTGGGCAATTCCTTTGCTGGAGCAGCCACCGCAAAAGCAAATACTTTTGAAGGTCAACTTAAACTTCTTAAAATTGAAATTAACGAAATTCAAAAAGACATTGGATACAAACTTCTCCCAGTTTTAACCGATTACGCAAAGGTGCTAAGTCATTTAATAGCGCCAACGGATCAAGCAACTACTTCAACAAAAAGCTGGACTAGGAAAGTTATTGAAGCTTCCATAGCCACTATTCCTTTTATTGAAAACATCAAACTTGCCCTATTAGGGGTGGATAAATTAAATGCGGCCGTTCATAATCAAGCACTTGCTTTTGGGCAAAATACTCGAGCTTCAAGCCGTGTCACCAATGCTGCAAAAGAAGCAGCTGCTTATCAGTCTTTGCTTGGCGCAAAAATAGACGTCACAACCACAGCAACTTCTAAAGGCACCTCGTCAGCTTCCAAGCATGCTGCAGCCCTCAAGAAAATTGCTGACGCAGCAGCAAAACTTAAGAAAGACGCTGCAGACGCAGCCCAAGCTGTCAAAGACAAACTCACCCAGGCACTTGATGACGCCACAGTTGCTTTGGATAAAGCCCAAGGCAAATTCGATGCTTTCCATGATCTTGTTGGTTCAGCCATTACGGCTTCTTTTAATTTTGGCGATGCTCAAACAGAAGCTGCAACTAATACAGCCAATTTAAACGATGCCTTAGCTAAACAAAGAGATGCTCAGACAAAAGTTAATGATGCCTATGCCAAATGGAATGTTTTTCAAGACAAAGACAACATGGACGCCCTTGTAAAAGCCCAGGAAGAATTGGCCATTGCTACCAATGACGTGGCAACTGCTCAAGCTAAACCAATGACGTTCTTTGACAGTCTTGCTGTACAGGCTCAAAAGGCTAAAGATTTTGGGGTTTTGGTTAACAGGCTTATTGCCGCTGGATTATCAGACGCAGCTCTTCAACAAGTTCTTTCGGCAGGTGTTGAAAGTGGAACAGCAATTGCCACAACAATTTTGGACTCCGCAGATGGTGTTTTGAAAGCCAATGAGTTGACCCAATCCATGACTGACCTTGCTGATCAGGTTGGTAAAAATGCAGCTTCAAAGTATTACGCGGCTGGAGTTGCGGCAGCTACGGCATATCTAAGGGGAATTCAAGAAACCTTGGGTCTTGTCATGCCTGATGTCAACCCTGCCGGTATTGATTTATCAGGTTTTTCTGTTGGTGGTCTGCCAACTTTGATGGCTTCGGGCGGCATAGTTACAGGGCCAACATCAATTATTGCGGGCGAAGCGGGCCCTGAGGCAATTATTCCTTTAAGTCAAATGGGCAACATGGGTCTTGGTGGAGGCATGAACATCACCATTAACGCTGGACTTGTTTCAACACCCGACCAAATTGGTCAAGACATTATTCTTGCCATTCAAAAAGCACAACGACGCTCTGGACAGGTCTTTGCCAATGCCACAGGCGTAGCCGTCTAATGGCTGCACCAACGATTCAAGTCTTAGTCGGGTTTCAAACAACCACTGGTTTTGGACAACCATTTCAACTTAATGATGCCGTTTACGGATTATTAAACACCGGGACTCTCGGGGGTTTGCAATACGCAGACCTCACCAGCATTGTGATGGGCATAAATATCACTCGAGGACGATCACGCCAACTAGATCAATTTAACGCTGGAACTGCAACCGTTACTTTCAACAATGCCAGCCGAATACTTGACCCATTAAACACAGCTTCCATTTATTATCCTTATGTCCTGCCACGCTCCCCAATACAAATCTTGGCTAACGGCACACCCATTTACACCGGAGTAATTACCGACTGGAACTTAGACTATGACATTGCCAGCAACGGCGACAGAATGTACGCCCAATGTTCAGACAACTTTACCGTCTTTGCCAACACCACGCTTACAGCCCACACAGTCGTTCAAGAAACAACTAGCGCACGAATAAACAACGTTCTTGACTTTACAGAAGTGGCGTATCAAGGGCCGCGCAACATAGGTGCAGGATCATCAACTTTAGGGGCTTCGGCATCATCAAGCAGTTTTAACATTGCAGACGGCACAAACCTTTTAACTTACTTGCAACTGATAAACACCAGCGAACAAGGCTATTTGTTTATGTCTGCCAATGGCACAGTTACATTTAAAGGCAGATCATCCGTCCTAAACCCTGTTGCCGGGGCCACGTTTACTTATACCAGTGCCGGTATTCAATATCAAAACATCCTTAATCAATACGGCGATGAGTTGCTTTACAACTACATTGTGACTCAAAGCCCCGGCACCGGTGCTTCTGCTTCAATTGCTACCGACTCAAATAGCATTGTTTTATATCAATCTCAAAGCCTTAATATTACCAATTTATTGAACAGCGCCGTAGCCGAAGTTTCTGGGCTAGGCAGTTATGTTCTAGGTAAATACAAAAACCCAGTCTTGCGTTTTACAAATGTTTCTACCCAAATGACAGCTTTAACAACGGCAAATCAAAACATTGCCTTAAACCTTGACTTGACCAGTATTGCCACAGTCACTAAAAACTTCTCAACTGGCACCCCATCAACCGTCACTCAAACCCTTATTGTTTCTGGGGTTAGCCACAACATCACCCCCGGAAGTCACATAATTTCGTACACTTTTGAAAGTACAGATAGCAATCAATATTTAACCCTTGATGATGCAATTTTCGGTACTCTGTCCACAACCAACCTTCTAAGTTTCTAAAGGAGACAAAATGGCCATTCAGACATTCACATCAGGGCAAATCCTGACGGCTTCCCAAATGACTGCTTTGCAGTATCAGGCAGTTATGACCTTTACAAATGAGGCAGCTCGAGATGCGGCATTGACTGCACCAACTGAAGGCATGTTTGCGTATTTAACCACACCAACAATTCCAACTAGCAATACTGGAGCTTTAACTGCATATACAGGTACAGCGTGGACATGTTTAACACCACAAGGCGCAGTAGTGAATACCCTTGAAACCACAACTTCAATTACATACACAAGCTTGGCAACGGCAGGCCCGGCAGTAACGTTGGTTACAGGTACTAAAGCTTTGGTAACAATTACAGCCACGATTGACAACGCCACGGCTGGTAGTAACCAAGTATATGCAGGCTTTGCTGTCAGTGGAGCAAGCACAATTGCGGCAAACGATGACCAAGCACTTGATCATCGTATTGGCGATCAATTTGCCACCTTGTCAGGCACCTACCTTGTATCAGGTTTGACAGCTGGTACCAACACTTTTACTATGCAATACAAAACTGGAATTATTACAACGGCAGGTCGATTCCAACGCCGCAATATTACCGTTGTAGGCGTATTGTAAATGCGAAAAAGCCTAATTTTATTGGTGTTATTAACATCATTAACATCCTGTGCAGATAGATCACGCGTCACCTGCACAAGAACTAAAAACAAAGCAGCAACAGCCACAGCATCAATGACAATGCCCGGTGGCGGAAGGTGCGGATGAAAATGCGACCACGCCTCACAGGCGACCAAATCAAAGCCCGACTGATACTTATGGTCGGCATCACACTTTCGCTCAGTTTTGCAGGCACCATTTTCGTGTTGCTATACGGCCTTTTGTTTGTTACCCAACCCCTCGACGTTTCACCCAATGACACAGAAGCATGGAAAATCCTTTCCCCATTAACACTCACCCTCGGTGGTGCCCTCGGTGGATTACTAGCGGCCAACGGTCTTAAAGGCCACCCAGAAGACCAAAAGAAAGAAACCCCAGAATGATTACATCAGCCCAATACACAGTAGGAACTTCAGCCGTTAAAATCGCTGCAGCTGGCGACGCTTACCGCAACGTATCTGTGCACCAAAACGCAGGTTCAATTTTTATCGGTGCCTCATCAGCAGTAACCGTAAGCACAGGATTCTTGCTCGATAACACTTCAGGCCCAATCACCGTTCAAATAGGACCACTAGACGAACTTTGGGCTATTTCAAGCGCCAGCCATACCGTGTCTGTGCTGGTCAGCCAATGAAATACACCGGCACCTCAGATGGCGTAGCCACAGGCAAACGCAAAGGCACCGAACGCTTCACAGATTTATGCCGTAAACGCTGGGGTTTCACAGGGCTAGGCACATGGGTCGTAAGAGACATGAAAGGCAAAACCCCACCAACATTGTCAGTACATTCCACAGGACGCGCTACAGACGTCTCATATGGTGCTGACAAGGCTGCAGGGCTAGAAGCCATCATGTGGTTTGTTGATCATGCAGAAATTCTTGGCATCGAAGAAGTACACGACTATTCAGGCATCACCAAAAAAGGATGTGAACAATACGGCCGTGGCTGGAGATGTGATCGTAATGGAAAGCCAGGTTGGAAAGATTGGACCGAGCAAGACAACGCAGGCTCATTTCACGCCACCTGGATACACGTTGAATTGTGCCCAACGATGGCTGATAATGATGATGCTTTAGAAACTGCATGGCGTTCATTGCCTAAAAAGGGAGCGCCAGCACCTAAGGCTGCACCGGCTAAATAAGAACTCCCAGCCAGCGTTTGAGCGCTCCTGGGGCTAGGTGGTGGGGAGTACGTTTGTTTCCATTGGCGGAAATCCACCACCGACTTCGCTTTTTGTGTAAAGTAACCATCGCTACTCAAATAGCAGAAAGTCAGAGGAAACATGACCTACACCGAACTACCACTATTCAGGGCTACAGACCCCGAAACTTCACGCCAAGTGAACACCATCAAAGTTGGCACCCACAGAGCGCAGCTGCTCGAGCAGTACTTTCACGCCACTCTCGGGCTGACCGATGAAGAAGCAGGCATGAGGGCTGCACTGGCTGGCCACGAAATTAGGGGCTACTGGAAGCGTTGCTCAGACTTGCGCACTTTGGGACTTATTGAGGACTTAGGCATCCGTAGGACGGTCTCAAGTGGCTCTCAGGCGATTGTGTGCGCTATCACCCAACAAGGCATGGACATTGTCAGGGGTTGGGCATGACCGACAACCAATTCATAGAAAGTTTCGTCATGGGCTGGGTCTTTTGCTGGCTCTACCTAAAAATGATGGCCAACCGACCATGAGCCAAGAACCAACACATTGGGGCTATACCGTTCTACGCTCTAAAGACAAACTAACAATGGTTCAAATCTTCACTGATCTGACCACAGGCCTGATTGAGTACACCCAAGTCTGCACACGTGCAGAATCTTGGCATTCATGGGGGCCGCCTAAAGAATTGGAAAAGTGCTGAAACTTCTCATGGCTCTCATGCTTACACTCTCCGCATCTACAACATCCCACGCCAAATACCACGGCGTCCTACCTGATGCCTATTACGACCAGCTTGCACAATGTGAAACTGGTGGCAACTGGCAACATTCCACCCGGTCATACACAGGTGGTCTGGGGATAAACCGCCAGACTTGGCGTACATGGTCTGACACTTCGAGCGCTAAAGGGCGTAGCCCCATCGAGCAAGTCCGTGTCGCTGACGCCATAGCGTTCAAGTCCCATATCAACCCTGACGGACGTAAAGTGTGGCGCGTAGGGCCGTGGGGTTGGGGCTGTCTCAAGCGTGAGAAATCACTACAAGTTTTCATCTGTAAATCAAGCAACAAGCTTGTGGCAAGATGGAAGCGTCACTGTTAAACAAAGGAAAAATAATGGAAACATCCACCGGCGAACTCATCGCCAAACTAACCAACATCAGCATGAACCTTGCTTTAGAACTCAAGTTCAAAGAAGCCAGCGTCATCATGGAAGCCGTAGGGGCGCTTACCGCGCTGCCGAACATTGCCCAAGCCATCAGCAAAGAATGGCATCCATCACTAGCAACCACTGGGCCATCTAAAGGCATCAACTATTTGTCAACTGTACAAATTGCCGACCCTGACGCTTGGGACGCTCACGATGACTGAATACATGCACAATGATGACGTCGCCGAATTGCTACACGCTAAAGAGGTTGAAATCAAAGACCTTAAAAAGCAAGTGTCGCTGTTGCTGAGCCGTCTGGCATATTTACGCACCGAACTCAGCCGGGTAGAAACGGACTATTCTCGTGGGCTTTAACCTTGACGATTACGAACCAGTAGCTAGCCGTCTAGACCGCTTCCTTAAAGCCCATCCTGATGCTCGGGTCATTACTGATCTTGTGCATTACCTGGCTGATATTGCTGTCTTTAAAGCTGAACTGTGGCTAGATGGTGAAATCATTGCTACTGGTTGGGCAGAAGAAATCCGTAACCAAGGCAACGTAAACAAAACGAGTCATTTGGAAAATTGCGAAACAGGGGCTGTAGGTCGTGCACTTGCTAATGCCGGGTTATCAGGCAGCGACTTCACGAAGCGTCCTAGCCGTGAGGAAATGGGCAAGGTAGTTCGTATGCAGGGCGATACACAGATAACAGAGTCGAGCAACCTTGCCAGCGATAAACAGCAAAACATGATTCGTGCCGTCTGTAAATCAATGGGCAAAGTGCCGCCAGCCAATTTGCAGGCCATGACTAAACGCGAAGCCAGCGCCTACATTGACAGCCTAAAATCGGGTGAACAGTTAGCGCCTATCTATGACAGCCCTGAGGAGCCGTTCTAATGCAAATTATAAGCAAAACATCATGTAGCCAGGAAAAGTTCAAGACCTCTCAAAGAGACATATTCCATGACCTGTTGGATGCATTGTTAAATACGTTTCCCAACAAAAATGAAACTGGCGTTGTCAGCATTGACCACAAACTATGTGGTGATCAAGTTGAAATAGTTGCGACAATGACTTACAAAATACGGCGTGGCCATGGCTGACTTCTTTACCCTTGTCATCATGGTCATTTCAGTGTTCATGGTTGGCTTCCTGCTCGGCAAAGACAGCCGATAATGCAACCCATCAATGAGGCGTCATTCCTGCAGCAAGTAAAATCACTGGCATACATCCACGGTTGGCTATTCCACCACGCCACGCCATCGATCACTTCTAAAGGCCGATGGATAACCACAGGCGCACCGGGCTTTCTCGATATTGTCATGGCCCACCCAGAACGCGGAGTCATATTTGCCGAACTCAAAACCGAAACAGGCAAAACAACAGCTGCACAAGATGGCTGGATTAGAGCGCTTGCGCCACATGTAGAGTGCTACCTGTGGAGACCGTCAGACCTAGACAGCATCAATATAAGGCTCTCCCAATGCTGATCATCTGTTGGTATGCCCTGCTAATCTCCATCGGCGTTGCCATCATTCAAGGAATACGCAAGTAACAACCTCCTGACAATTGAATACGACCACGGCCTCGTACGGGATTGCACTGTGCAGGCGTAACACACGGTGACGTGGGTAGAGCTGGCGCACCCAACCACCCGAGATGACTTACGTGAAAGGTTGTTGGGGTAAGTCGCCAGTGCAGAGTTCCCTAACTACATAAAAGGCGAATGGCTGACCGTCCTAAACAAACCACCTGCCAGAGAGACACACTCGAAGTGGGGGCTGGCACAAACCACAACCCTGATGTAGCACTGAAAGCAACCGCAGCGAAGCAAGGGCGCTAGTAACATAACCAACACCACCACCGACACGGAAACACACAACATGCCAAAAAGAACAGCCAACACCAACTACAGAGCCAACCGCGCCATAGTCCTACAAGGCAACCCACCATGCCACTGGTGCGGCAACAAAGCAACAGAAGCAGACCACCTCATCGAACACGCAATCGGAGGCACAGACGACCTCGACAACCTCGTCCCATCATGCAAACCATGCAATTCCAAACGAGGCGCAACCTTCCAAAACAAACGCAAAACCGCAACCAACCTCAACAGAACCACCCCCAACAAATCTTTTTATGACACACCCCTGCCCCCGACCCTAGACAATCAGTCCTCTTTTTTTGGGCAAAACCAGCCAGAACTGGCCGAAACTGACGGGTCTGATCCTGATTGGTGGAAGGTTGGCAGGGAACAGCCCAGATTGGAAAGTGTGTCTGTGGGGGGCGATACTTTTGGGCCTGCTATTGCGGCTTGGGCTTTGAGGTTTCAGGGGATTACTTTGATGCCGTGGCAGGTTCGTGCTTTGTCCGGGCAGTTTTCTTTTGGTGAGGATGGGAATTTTCTTTATCGTGAAGCGCTTGTGTCTACGAGCCGTCAGTGCGGAAAATCTAGTGCGTTGACTGCAGCTATTGGTTGGGTGTTGACTGAGTACAGTGCTTTAAAGGGTCGACCTATCAATGTGTTGTCGGTTGCTAACCGTCTTGATCGCGCGGAGTCTTTGTTTCCTATTTTGGCTCCTATTTTGGTTGAGCATTTTGGTGCTAAGAAACTTGCTGCTTTAGGCCGTAAATCTGTGACGTTGCCTAATGGTTCAACGTGGGAAATCAGAGCTGCCAACAACAATCTTCATGGTGGTAGTTACGACTTTATTTTTTGCGATGAAGTGTGGAACTTAGAATCTGAAATTGTGGATAACGCGCTTCGGCCTAGCCAGATTGCGCGTAAATCCCCGTTGCTTTCCATGTGGTCAACAGCCGGTGACGAGTCCTCTACAGTCATGATCCAGTTACGTGAACAAGCCCTGGCTGATATTGACGCAGGCAAAACCAGTCTTTTGTATTTTGCGGAATGGTCAATGCCTCAGACTTACGACGGTAAAACCGTAAACCCGATGGATGAAACCTTTTGGCGTTGGGCTAACCCAGCTTTGGGGACCACAATCACCATTGAGGCTTTAAGGGCTAACTCTAAAAAGGATTCCTTCATGCGCGCCCATTTAAATCAATGGCAATCTGCTAGGGGTGGCTGGCTTGAAAATGGGGCTTGGGATAAATGCAAAACTGATGAGCCATACCCAATTGGTGGGCCGTCAGTGTTGGCAATTGACTCCAGCGTTGACGACGCACGTTTTGTAGGGGTCCAATCGACACCTGTAAACGGATCAGCGTTTGTGCACGTGGCGTTTATCTGTGAAACCGAAACCGACATGTGGCAAAAAGTCATGGAAATTATGGAAGACCCACGGGTTGAATTGGCTGTCACACCATCATTAGAAATACATATACCGGTGCAACTGCAGAAGCGTTACCAGACTGTCGGCTATTCAGAGCTTGTAAAAATGACCAGCATTGCTAGAACCATGATCCATGAAAAGCGTGTTATGCACATGGGCCAGCAATTACTGTCTGAACACGTTGCTAGGGCTGTCGGGGTTAAAACCCCTGCTGGCTTTGTGGTGTCATCACAGAAATCTGCCGGTCCAATTGAACTGGCTCGCATGGCTATTTTCAGCATTTGTTTATCAACTAAACCTGTGCAAAGAACACGGGCAATGCTCGTTGTGGCAAAATAAATAGGATAACTTAATACAGACTGCCGTGAGATTGTCGGGATTTCACGGTGGTCACTAATCGAAAGGCCGCAATGGCTATTTTTAACCGCAGCAAAGCAATGATTTCGTCAGCCCCAGAGGAGCCAAAAATTCGTGCTGCAACTGGTTCTAGTTACAACGGCAGTTCCGGCAACATTGGCACTAGCTCTATAGGTCAGTTCTATTCCTACAATGACGGTGCATTGCGTCAAAACATGATGTCTGTCCCGACCGTTGCCCGTGCTAGAGACCTCCTGGCTTCCGTCATTGCCTCCACCCCACTGTGTATGTACAAAGAGCAGTGGAACGGTGAAGAAATGGAAGAGGTGCCATTAGCGCCACGTGCATGGCTAGATCAGCCAGACCCAAAACTTAGTTACGCCACTTTCATGAGCTGGTTGCTCGACGACCTTTTCTTCACCGGCAAAGCGATACTTTTCATAAATTCCAGAACGGCAGACGGCTATCCAAATAGTGTCCAGCGGTTGCCTTCGGCAATGGTCCAATTTCGCGATCAGGCAGGTCCGGTGTATTTTTCCCCATCGGAAGAGGTTTATTTTCAAGGTGGACGTATTGATCCTGAGAACCTGATCCAGTTCATTAGCCCTGTGCAGGGCGTGATTTACCAATCTGAACAAGCAGTGCAGACCGCCATACGATTGGAAAAAGCGCGTTACCGTAACGCTTCCAGCACTATGCCTTCTGGTGTTTTAAAAGTTGTCGGTGGTGAACCCTTAACTTCTGAGGAACTATCTACCCTTGCTGCACAATTTAACTCGGCACGGGAAAATAACCAGACTGCTGCACTATCGCAAGATTTGGATTACACAGAAACCAGCGCCAACCCAGCCAACATGCTGATGATGGAAGCCAGCAACTACCAAGCACTCGAAATGGTCCGTATTTGTAACGTGCCTGCATACCTTTGTGGTATTGACTTGGGCGCATACCAATACACCTCAGGCAAACAAGCTCGAGAAGACCTGTACCTTTTCGGTGCCCGTATCTACATGGACTGCATCGCCCAAGTGCTCAGTGCCACAATGCTTCCAAAAGGAACAAAAGTTAAATTCGACATTGACGACTATTTGGCTGATATTGTCGCCACACCCGACAAAATTACCGAAACCATTTCACTACCTCAACTACCTGATCAGGATATGGATCAGGCAGAACTTCTCCCGACACCTACCACAGGAGCACCAAATGCTTGAGTTTATTACCACAGGATTTACCGTTGAGGCTGCAGCTGCAGACGGCACACCCACGAGAACCATCACCGGCATTGCCGTCCCATACAATGTGGAGGCAACAGTTTTGTCGGGCCAGAAGGTGGTTATGGAACCTGGTTCTTTGCCAACTGATGGCCGTAACCCAAAACTTTTCATGAACCATAACTCTGAGCAGGCCATTGGCACAGTGGTTCACAGAGTCGAAGCAGCCGATGGGTCGGCCATGATGTTCACCGCCAAAGTTGCTGGAACCAGCCTTGGAAATGAAGCCATGATCCTTGCCAGCGAAGGCGTACTTGATTCAGTTTCCATTGGAGTCACACCTACAAAATTCTACGAGGATGCCAACGGCACCATGCATGTTCAGGCAAGCCAGTGGACTGAATTGTCATTGGTCCCCACAGGAGCGTTTCAAGGTGCTAACATCACAAACGTATTCGCTAGCGCGAGCACAGACCCCGACGAAAATTCAGAACCCACAGAACCAGTCGAGGAGACACCAGACGTGGAAACACCAGTAGAGCCAGTAGTTGCATCAGCACCAGAACAGCAAATCATTCACACCCCATTGTTCGCTTCTGCTCCTAAAGCAACGCGACTTCCATCAGCTGCCGAATTCATGGCTGCGTATCACATCGGCGGAACCGTCCGTGCCGGTATTGAGCGCCAAGTCCTTGACTTCAAACGCGAACACCAAAGCCCTCTCGAAGCCGCTGCAGGTGACGAAACCACAACCAGCATGCCACTGCTTAGCAATGTGGTGCTCGGTCCTGTCTATCAGGAGCTTGCATTCATTCGTCCTATCGTTAACGCACTGGGCGCTCGCGCAATGCCGAATCCTGATGGAAACAGTTTCATTAGGCCCACAATTTCTCAGCATTCCAGTGTTTCGACTCAATCGGCTGAACTTGCTGCAGTGTCAACACAGTCAATGACAACAGTTGCCAACACTGTCAGCAAAATCACACTTGGTGGAAGTTTGGACATTTCGTACCAGGCAATCGATTTCACAAATCCGAGCGCACTCACCACCATCTTGAACGACTTGGCTGGGGAATATCTCTTGGCCACTGAAGGCGTAACAGCAACCAACCTTTTGGCAGCTGCAACAACCTCAGGAGTGTGGGACCTTACAGTCACAGACTTCATGAAGTCGC